>OLNC01000465.1_pt1 | contig 40863 bp, 34 predicted proteins | sample 1672011 | NCBI WGS metagenome assembly OLNC01 (sample SAMEA3136636, study PRJEB25190) | human gut metagenome | biome: human gut; feature: human-associated habitat; material: faeces | place: Austria | collected 2013
AATGATGTTGCGATATCATTCAGTTTCATATCGTTCAGTTTAAAGATAACTCCGATCACACCGGAAACAATTCCCATAATAAAGAACTGTGTAGCAATCTCTGGCATGTAGTATCCTTGAGTCATAACTCCCCAAACTACCCATACTACTGTAGCAGCCAGTGTCAGAAGAACTAAAATGTGTCCAAGACCAAATGAATGTCCTTCGTCAATTCCTGTTTTTTCATTCTGCTCACGGAAATATGCATCGGTCTTATATGCGATTGAGATTGTCGGAGTCTTTTTGATCTTTGATGCATAGAACATAGTCATTCCACAGCCGAGTGCTGTAAATACTACCCACATTACCATACGGAATCCTGCTCCGGAGAATACGTCAATACCTGCAATACCCTGTGCAATACCTACAGAGAATGGATTCATCCAAGATGAACCGAAACCAATCTGTGTTGCAACATAAGTAACAAGAACTGCAATCACTGAATCATATCCAACTGCTACAAACAACGGACAAAGAATCATGGTAAACGGAAGTGCTTCTTCTCCCATCCCAAAAACTGCTCCACCAAGAGAAAACAGTACGAAAAGTACCGGAATCAGCAGTTTTTCTGCTCCCTTTGCCTTACGGATCAATCCGATCAATCCGGATTCAATCGCACCTGTACGGATCATGATACCGAATGCACCACCTACTACCATAAGAAATGCAATAATCTCGATTGCAGAACTATTTACGATTCCGTTATACATATAGTTGAAGAATCCTGTTCCACCATCTCCACTAAAGAGTGCTACTCCTTCTGTTACTACATTTCCTGCATCATCTGTCAGATACTGGAAACTTCCGTCTTTGATTACTGTACGGGTTTTCTCAACACCATTGATCATATATGAAATGTCCTGTGTTTCGTAAAATCCCTTTGGTACAAGAAATGTCAGAAGTGCTGCGATAACAACTACAAAAAAGATGATAATGTAGGTATCAGGCACCTGGAATCCCTTGTTAAAAGACTTTATCCCTTTTCCTTCTCTTTTGCTCATTTTTAAGTTTTCCTCCCATTTTTGATATACAATAATAGTGTACCATAGAATGTTTAAAATTTACACCTTTTATGTCATTCTCCTGTATTTTTATACATCAAAAGATGGGATTGACTCTGGTAATGAAGAAATCGGCTTAGACAGATGCCATCTCAAATATCAAACATCTCCCTGCAAATTGTTTTTCCACATGCTGTTTTAAAAATACTATGATAAGCTTTTAAAGCTGCTTCTTTCGATAAGCCATCCTCCATAATGTTTACCAGAAAATCAGCCTCTACCAATATCTGATAATCAATTTCATTAATATTATTATATGTATGATGATGTGCGATCAAATACTGAACACGCTCAGATATATCTTTCTCAAATCCCAATTTTTCAAGCAGCCTTTCTGCTATTGCAGGACCTTCTTGTTCCTGTAATTTTCCATTGCAATTTCCATATTTTTCTTCGCAGAAATGAATTCCAATATCATGTGTCAAAGCTGCCGCTTCAATAGTAAACAAACATTTCTTATCTACATTTTCCGTTTCTGCTATCAGTTTTGCATAGCTATGCACTTTGCAAAAATGTTGAATTCTCTTTGCATCCCCTCTGTATAATTCAATCATTGCCAAATGTAATTTATTGATCATTTAAAGTTTCCTCTCTTTTCTTTTATTATCTGTTCCATTTTATCAGACTCACTGGCATTACTTTTGCAATCATTGATATTTTACTTAAATCCACTATTTTTCTCCATTCTTTCCAGTTTTCATACGTATAGATTTGAGTAATTGTATAATTAAGAGACTGGCACACGCATACAGATATACACATCCAAGCTGCATAAGATTCAGAGTTTCCACTTTAAACACGCGATGTAATCCCGGTATCGTCAGTACCGCTGTAATTAATACTGCGCCAAGTACAAATGCTCCCTGCAACCATTTATTATTAAAGAATACTTTTGTAAAAATAACCGGATGATCTGATTTGCAATTGAATCCATGAAACAATCGAGCCAGGCAAAGAGTGCCGAAAGCATATGTACTTCCGAGCAATGCACCGTTCTGATGATATCCTGTCAAGAAACCGATCATTGTCATAGCTCCGATCACAAAACCATCCAGACCAATTTTACTAAGAAAATCTTTTGTCAGTATCGATTCATTTGCTGATCTTGGCTTCTCGTTCATCACTTCACTTCTATGTGGTTCAATTCCTAATGCAATTGCCGGAAGGCTGTCTGTCAAAAGATTAATAAACAGCAGATGTACGGGAGCAAATGGAACCGGTAATCCTACAATTGATGCACAAAGAACGGCTAAGATTGCGCCAAAATTTCCTGATAAAAGAAACTGTATGGCATTCTTAATGTTTTGATATAAATTTCGGCCATTTTCTACTGCTTTTACTATCGTTGCAAAATTATCATCTGTAAGTACCATCGCTGCCGCATCTTTTGCAACTTCTGTTCCGGTCACACCCATTGCGACACCAATGTCTGCCTGCTTCAAGGCCGGAGCGTCATTGACGCCATCTCCAGTCATAGCCACTATTTTTCCTTTTTCCTGCCATGCCCTGACAATACGGATTTTGTGTTCCGGTGACACTCTCGCATATACAGAAATATTCGGTACAAACTCTTGTAATTCTTCATCACTCATTTTTTCTATATCTGCACCCTCACAGGCTTCTGATAAATCATGCAATATACCAACTCTCTTAGCAATTGCTGCTGCTGTGATTTTATGATCTCCTGTGATCATAACCGGCCTGATTCCTGCTTTTATACATTCTGTAACTGCAGTTTTTGATTCTTCTCTCGGCGGATCCATCATCGCGATCAAACCAAGAAATACCAGGTGATTCTCATCTTTTATAGTTAATGTGTAATTCTCTGGGATTTCACGATAAGTAAAAGCCAATACTCGCAGGCCTTCCATTGAAAACTTCTGGTTTTGACGTTGGATTTTATCTTTATCTTCAGCAGTAATGTCTCGAAGCCCATCTTTGGTCCAGATTCGTTCTGTCCGTTCCAGAAGATTGTCAACTGCACCTTTTACAATAATTCGATCTTCACCATCTATCAGATGACGTGTTGACATCATCTTTCGATCACTGTCAAACGGAAGTTCTCCTATTCTCGGATATTGTTTTCTTACGCTTGCTGCCTCTACGCCATATCGGCTTCCCAGGTTGATCAATGCTGTTTCCGTAGGATCCCCGATTTCTACTCCATTTTCATTTGTCGAATCATTACACAAAATACTGTAATCTAAAAGACATCTTTGTCCCGGATCTGCTATATCCATTGCTGTTGCCGGGATCCTTTTTCCATCTATATAGTAATCTTCTACTGTCATTTTATTTTGTGTAAGTGTTCCTGTCTTATCTGAACAAATTACTGAAACACTTCCAAGGCCTTCTACTGCCTGAAGTTTACGAATAATTGCATGCTCTTTTGCCATCTTCTGGGTTCCAAATGAAAGAACAATTGTCACGATAGAGCTTAATGCTTCCGGAATTGCTGCGACTGCAAGTGCTACTGCAAACATAAATGCACTGCTAATTTTTTCACCCCGGAATACATTGATTGCAAACAAAAAGCCGCAGAATATCAGGATTATAATTGAAAGTTTCTTTCCAAAAACTTCCAGACTTGCCTGAAGTGGTGTCTGTTTTTCCGAAGTTGATTTTAAAAGTCCTGCAATCTTTCCAACTTCTGTCTGCATTCCTATGTCAGTCACAACTGCTCTGCCACGACCATATGTCACAAAGCTACCTGAAAACAACATATTCTTCCGATCTCCAAGTGACACTTCTGTTTGTATAGTATCCATACTCTTCTCAACTGCCAGGCTCTCTCCGGTCAGTGCACTCTCATCAACCTTGAGACTTGCATTTTCTATCAATCTTCCATCAGCCGGAATCATATCTCCTGCTTCAAGCAGTATCACATCACCAATGACCAATTCCCTGGCTGGAATTTGAACAATCGCTCCATCACGCAGCACCTTTGCCTCCGGACCAGAAAGCTTCTTTAAACTTTGTAAAGATTGTTCGGCTTTTACTGTCTGTATCGTTCCCAAAATTGCATTGATTGTGATAACAATTACAATAACTGCTGCACTCTCAACATCTCCTAAAATACCCGATATGATTGCTGATGCAATCAGGATCAGAACCAGGAAATCCTTATACTGTTCCAGGAAAATCTGCAGGATACTTTTCTTTTTTCCTTCTGCAAGTTCATTCCATCCACATTTTTCTCTGGAAGATTTCACCTGTGCGCTCGTAAGACCTGATATACTGCCTTTCACTCGCCCAAATACTTCTTCTACTGTCTGTTGATAAATTTCTTTCATCACTTATGCCTCCTCTTTTCATAAATGTTTATTGGATTTTTATGCAATGAAAGATCTTTTCGACAAACAATGTATAAAAAAAGAAACCTTTATTGCATAACAAAAATGCAATAAAAGTCTCACCATTTTCTTGTGATACCGGATGTTTCCACCGTACTGACGATACCACAAACGCAGATTTATAAAGCGTAGGTTACTCCCCTTTATTTGATACAATCATATATCAAATCAATATTTCTGTCAAGCAGTTCCAACCGGAATATATCCATCTTCATTACGCTTCAAATTCCGCTGTTATATAATATCCCTGCGGTGTATGCTCGATATTGGTTACAATGCCTTCTTTTGCCTTAATACGTTCTGCATTTTTGTAGCAGCCGGACATTGCAACTGCCGGTTCTATGATATAACTGTAATTCATATAAGACTGAAATTCCGTAATCTGCACTTTATCTCCTATTTCCAGGAGCCCCGGTCTCTCCATCTTAAATTTTTCCTGACGCATGATCCAGCTCCTCCTTTCGTGATTTATTGTAACTGTTCATTACCCTCAGATAGATCTTCTGTGCTGATCTCATAAAGCTCCTCGCTGTCTTTATTTCGCCATAAAATTTAAAATCCGCTCTATGTATGCCTTCACAGTCCTGTCATCACTTCCGAAAATTTCATGTTTACTTTCCGGTATGTAAACATATTCACAGGAAGTCTTCCCTCGCCGCTGTATCTTCTTTGCAAATTTCTGCATTGCCCGAACGGAAACAAATGCATCTTTTTCCGCCTGAAAAATGATAACCGGTGCAGTAAGTTTTTTCCATCCATAATATCGCAAATACCAGCTCATTTTTATGGATGCCAGCAGCCAGCCATAGGAAGCTGCACTTGTCTGAATATCTTTGCACCGTTTGCGGATTTCATTGTATCTTGTAAATCGTGCTTCTGACACAGCCGCACTTGTTTCAAAAGTCTCACTTCCATCATACGGCTTTTGTCCGATTACATATTTCTCTGCTCTTCCCACAAGGCATTCTGCCTGTGCAATCGCAACAGTCAACGGCCACGGCACATTTCCCGTAAGTGGCCGGATCATTGGGGAACTCAGTATTATTTTATGAAAAAAATCCGGTTCCCATGCAGCAGCTATCGTTCCGATTGCACCGCCCATCGAATGAGCAAGCAAAATACGCGGAAGATCCTGATATCTTTTAGCCGTCTCATGACACACCTTCAGAAAATCCCGTACAAAACGTTTCCATGTATCAATATGTACCAGTGACGGCTCATCTGTAAGCCGATAACTTAAACCGTGTCCCGTATGCTCCGGTATGCATACATGATAACCTGCTTTCAGGAAATAGTAAACCATCTCATCATATTTTGGTGCACCTTCGGTAAAACCGTGACTGACGATCACCACACCTTTCGGCCTTTCCGTCTCATAAAATTTTACATGAAGTTTCCCTGCCCGAGTAGTTTTTCCCTGTCCGTCTTCCTTTGCTCCAGTAACAAACTTGTCCCGGCAGTGTGCTGCCAGATATGGTTCCACTTCATTTCGCATTGTATATTCATAGTTTTCTTCCTGTATGATTTTCATGTTCGTATACTCCAGATTTTTGCACCACTTCTTTTATCCCTGCTGTTGTTTTCCACAAATAATGCCGTTGATTTTTTTCTCATTGTAAAATACCAGTATGATTCCTCCGATACAACAGAACACCGCCGCACCAAAAGCCGCCATGCGATATCCCGTTCCGTCTCCTGCCCCAATGGTAGAAACGGCTGTAAAAATCAGCATAGAAAGACTCTGCCCCAGTTTGAACGCAAAGGTTCTTGCTGCATAAAACATACCTTCTCGATTGCTTCCCGTTTTTATAGAATCGCTCTGTGCAATATCCGCCACAACCGCCTGCGGAAGAATGCCGAAAATTGCCATCGGAAGTGCCGCTGCAACAGTCAGAATTGCCCCCTGAACTGCCGCCGGAATAAACGACATTTTTCCCATAAATCCGGTGTAGAAATAAGCGAGACTGAATACTGCAAATGCAAACAAAATCATCTTTTTCTTGCCAAGTTTCGGAGTAAGTTTATTCACAGGAACATAAAATACCAGTGATAATGCCGTCATCCCGACAAAATACAGCGTCGTCATGGTTTCCGGAAGTTTCAGAAGGCTGGTAACAAAAAACGGCAGGCCTGTCTGAAACATAGTAAGTGCGATCCAGTAAAAAATATCCGATCCTACAAATTTGCGAAACTCTCCGTTTCTGAATGTAGCAACAAGAGAACGAAAAGCAGATTCTTTCGCCGGAACCGTATTCACATAATCCTTTTCTCTGATACAAAAGACCGGAACTAGCATACAGATGAAAGCCACCACTGCCATCAAAGTAAAGGTAATACGGATAGCTCCAATTCTTCCAAATGTCGGAATAAAGGCTCCCCAGATTGTCGGTGCCAGATATGCCACCGCAGTTCCGGCAATAAAAGTAAACGAAATCACTGTTGAAATATTCAGTCTTTCCTGCTGTGTATGTCCAAGCTCCGGAATCAATGCATTATACGGAGTACAATAGGCAGTGATAGAAAGATAATAAGCCAGAATCATCACAAGCAAAAAGGCTGCATTGATCCAACTGTTTTTATTGACTGGCGACCAGAAAACAAGCACAGTCGAAAGTGCCAATGGCAATGAAGCCCACTTCAAAAACGGAATCCTGCGGCCGTCCTTCGAAGTACACCTGTCAGACCATGATGCGATCATCGGATCCGTAAATGCATCAAAAATTCTTCCAAATGCCGTGATTCCACCAATAATCGTAAAAATACCAAGCACGACAAGTCCCTGCGGAATAAAGACCGTCTGCCCCTGACTGATCGATGCCTGATCCGGCTGATAAAAATAAACGAGCCAGTTCGAAATAATACCGGATAACATTGCCCACCCGAACTGTCCTGCTGCAAACTGCCATATTTTTGCTGTTGTTAATTTTTTCATATCGTACCTCCCGATAAAATGACTTTATCCTTTGATTCCTCTTAACAATAACTCCGTAACAATCTGAAGCTGTCTTTGCCCACCTACTTCCTGATCCGAAGAAAGAATATCCCCTCCGACTGCCAGTTTTTCCATTAATGCCAATAACGTATGCATCAGCGAAAAATACATCTCATCTACAGAACAGGTAAAAAACTTGCTCCTCTGCTATTTTATCTGTAGTCTTTTGATAGATCCAAATAACCCTGTTGTCACAATGATTTCCAACGCCCTCACTATTTTTCAATTATTCCGGTTCTATCGCAATATCCCCATATTCTCTGGTATTTCCACATTCTTATATGCATGAAGAATTCTCTCCAGCTCATGAATCACCGGTGTAAGAAATTTATTTTTATGATAAACCAGTTTGAATTTCCGGTTCCATTCCCCATTCTGATTCTGAAATACACGGATGCTCTCATGTCTTATTTCATGATACATCAAGCGCAAAGACATTACTGAAAGAACACGATCATAAAGTACTGCATTCAGTAATGTACGGGGACTGTTTGCCTCCCAGACCGTTTCAAACGTAATCTGATGTTTCGCTGCATAGTCCTCAAACAGCTGTCGTGTACCGCTTCCCTGTTCCCTCATCGCAAACGGCTCATGATCCAGATCCTGAACCCGGATTATTTTTCTTGCGTAAAAAGGATGTTCTTTACCCACTGCAAGTACCAGACAGTCATCTACAATCGGAATCACTGTAAGATCAGAAGAAAGAATTTCACCCTCTACAATTCCTGCATCAAGCTCAGAACGCAGAAGCTTCTGTTCAATGTCCCTGGTGTTGTTCACATAGGATGAGACTCTTGTCTCCGGACAGTTTTTCTGAAGCTCCGGAATCAAAAACGGAGTCAGACAGGTTCCAACCGTAATCGTTGACCCCAGTTTAAGATTTGGCGACTGTCCCTGATTCAGCATAAGCTCTTCTGTTTCTTCAAACTGATGGACAAGCTCTCTCGCCCTTGACAGCAGAAGCTCCCCCCGCTCCGTAAGATAAAGTTTCTTACCAAGTCTCTCGAATAATAAGCCATTATAGTGTTTTTCCAGCTCACGTATTGCCTGACTTACAGTTGGCTGGGAAAGATATAAATGTGAAGCAGCTGCACTCATAGAACCAAAATCTGCAACAGCGACAAAAATATTCAGATGCCGGATTGTCATTTTTATCTGCTCTCCTTGTATAGAAAATACCTATTATTTGTATAAAATAATATCATTTTCCAAATACATACTCAAGTGGTATATTATCAGTTGTAACTGAGCCAAAAAAAATATGTACTGCAATTGCTGCTACGCATGCCAGAATCAGGCCTTTCTGAATCTCCGGTGTATACTTCACCTGAAACGCATTGATGATTACACACGGAATGACCAAATAGACCATGATCACAGACACACTTTTACTCTCTGAGGATTTCATAAGTCCAGCCTTTACAACTGCATATCCCATGAGCATGATTGCAAACAGCTTTGTAATTTCTTCCATTAATAACAAACTGATTTCCATTTTTAGCCTCTCTCTTCTGTCAAAAATCCATTCTTACATATCTCCAAAATATTTTGTATTTTATTAATCATCCATTTTTTCCTTATTCAGGAAATACGCCGCATAATCATTTAATACAGTTTCTACTTCCGGCCAGACTGCCACCACTCCATTATCAACCTCAAAAACCTTCCCATGAGACTTCGGAGCATCTATTTCAGCTCTTTTCTTTTCTAGATATCCACATGTAGATTCTCAGCTTCACACCCACTGTTTCTATCCACTTCATCTGATTTCGATGCACATACATAACTTATTTTTATGTACTCTCTCAGTCCTTCTCTAAACTCATTGTTCAAAAACATTTTCATTCTCCTGCATCTCACATTTTATATATAGTCTAGCACCTTGATCACCAAAACTCTATACAAATACTTTTTCTCTCTGATCTATATTATATAAATATACATAATTAATGGTCGCATAACAGGCGACAAAAAACGGACTCTTTTCAGAATCCGTTTTTTTTATTTTCTCTTTTTGTATTTTGTCTGAAGCAGCCATTTCTGATCTATGACTTTCATATCTTCTCCGAAACGGATATGAAGTATCACCGTTCCTGACTGCTTCTCTATTTTTTCTATGATTCCCTCGCCAAACTTCGGATGATCGACGGTCTCTCCGGTTTCATATTTTATAATTACATTCTGGGTTCTTTTGTATTCCTGTTCTCTTCTATGCTGGTCCCGTATGGTAACTGTTTTGTCATGAATCGGATTTTTGAGTGCTTTCTCATAATTGTGATTCATCAGGGCCTCACCTGCTTTGTAATACGGTGTTGGCACGGCTCCGACCAACGAACAACAGTATTTCCATGCGCTTCCATGAATTCCCGGCTGCCACTGGTACTGCTTCGGGATTGGCATATTGTACCGCATGTAGTGTGCATATTCATGTTTGTAAAGGTCCATCCTGTCTTCTTTGCTAAGAGGATTTTTGACAGCATAGCCTATGAAAAACAACGAAAAATGAAAATGCTCTTTCTGTCCATGCCTGTTCTGATTGTAGGAGCCAAGAGTATCCGTCTCAAAACCAAAGGTGATGGGGACTTTTGAGCCCTGAAGATGAAATTTTTTGTCTAATTCTGAATACAACGCACGAATCTGTGCCATAAGAACCGGTGTTTCTTTTTCGAGTATCGCACGAAGCCCTTCGTATGTATTGAAGTCTGTCTGCATTATTTTTTCTCGTTCTTATGCTCTTTCCATTGCTTCTTTGTAGTCTTTTGTATCTGTGAAGATCTCGTTCTTCCACGGATTCTTTTTCTGTACTTTTGCACGTTTCAGTATATATGCAAAAACAAATACATTCACCGCGAAGGACAGTACGGAAATAATTCCCTGTGCGGTCGGTTCTGCAATGGTCGGCATGCTGCTTCCCATAGCTGCTGCGATGCCTCCCTGTCCATACACGGAAGTAACTGTTGTAAAACGGCTCGCATCCTGGAACAGTGGGAATACCTGCGCAAACATACACCAGAGAGCCAGTGTGTTTGCACGGTTCTGGATCCAGCCGCCTTTGTTCCACAGTGCTGCTGCGAAGGTTGGCGCAAGCAGAAGTGCCAGTCCACAGTACCAGGAATGTGTAGGCAGGTTCAGATATGTATACTGGAAGTTCCAGATATCATATGCCAGAACATATACCCAGATCATGTCCGGCCACAGCATGTCCTTTTTGTCCTTTGAGGAATAGATTCCCCACCAGCCTGTCATACAGAAAATGTTCAGAAGACCGGCCAGTCCGTTTAATACATTCCACCAGCCTCCGTAAAGCCATACACCTTCGGAAGAAAGCCACCATCCGCCTGCCAGAGATCCGGCATGAATTGCTGATTCAAAATCTGATGCTACCGCGATCAGGATGTTAATTGCAACAATGATGAATGGAAACGCTTTAAAACCATGAGATTTTCCGGCTTTTCCCCAGTGATACTTCAGTACCATAAATCCGATACAGCCTGCTGTTGCCGCATACAGTTTTGCATAGTGGAACCAGCTGTTCATGTGTACGTAAGTGTCATTCTTCAGTGCCCACTCTGCGCCGGATGCCGCGCCGACATAAATGGCAATAAAATACACGGTAAGTGCTGCAGGAAGAGCCAGAAAACATGCAATGCCGCCTGCTTTGGATCTTCTTGCGATTTCATTCATTACGACAAGTCCGGTAAATACCAGCAGCCATCCAAGAAGCTGCCATCCGGCTGTCTCTCCGTAGATTTGAAAAAACATACTCTTTCCCTCTTTCCTTTATTCTACTCTACTTCTATTTCCTTAATATTGAATTCATTTCCCTGCAGCAGATATGTATGCTCGCTTCCGCAATACGGGCAGATCTTGCCATGCTCTACCGTCGGATATGTCTTCTGGCAGTCTTCACAGTATGTAACTGCGGGTAATGTTTCCAATACTAATTCAGCTTCATTGAACAGAGGCCGTTTTTTTGCAGCCCATGTCCAGCAGTTTTGCAGATAGGACCCGATCACTGTCGAGACCTCCCCCAACTCAAGGGTGACTTTACGAATGTGTGTCACCTTATTTTCCTCGGCCACCTTTTCAAGGTGATCCATAATATGAAATGTTACTCCAAGCTCGTGCATAACTCTGCTCCTTTATGTGAGAGCTGCTGCACAGCTCTTATTTCTTCTTTTTAAATTTTACTTTGATCGACTGCTTCACCATGTTCGGAAGGATGTATTTCAGTTTTTCCTCTGAGGTGCGCATGACAGATGCTCCCGGCAGCTCTCTGTGCAGATGAATTGCATCAAACATACACTTTGTAGTACAGATACCGCATCCGATACATTTATTCGGATCTACAACAGACGCACCGCAGGACAGGCAGCGGGAGGTTTCTTTTTTCACCTGTTCTTCCGTCAGACTATGTGACAGATCACGGAAGGTTTTGGCCTGTTCTTTTACATCTGCTTTTGGCGGAATCTGACGGCTGGATGTGTCATAAGCGTCCACCTTGATGTTTTCTTTATCCAGTTCAATGAAGTCGCGGCGGTTACGTCCAATCGTCAGTGTACAATGTTCATGCACATAACGGTGCAGGGAAATCGCTCCTTCACGTCCGGCTGCGATCGCATCAATGGCAAATTTCGGACCGGTGTAAACGTCACCGCCTACAAAAATATCCGGTTCGGAAGTCTGATAGGTCAGTTTGTTTGCAATCGCGCCACCGTTCGGGCGAAGTTCCACATGAAGATTATCAAGCATATGGCCCCAGTCGATTGCCTGTCCAACGGAAAAGATGACATGGCGACACGGCACTGTTATCGTATCATTCTCATCGTATTCCGGTGAAAATCTTCCCTGTGCATCAAATACGCGGGTACATTTTTTGAAAACGACGCCGCTTACATGACCGTCTTCTTCCAGAACTTCCTTCGGTCCCCAGCCACAGTTCAGAGTGATTCCCTCTTCCAGCGCCTCTTCGATTTCCTCATTGCTTGCCGGCATTTTTTCTCTTGTTTCCAGACAGAACATGGAAATTTTCGCATCGGTACATCTGCTGCTGATTCTTGCCGCATCGATTGCAACATTTCCACCGCCGACTACGACTACATCACCCTCAAGCTCAAAGCTTTCTTTTGTGCCTGCTTCTCTCAGGAAATCCACAGCAGTGTATGCGCCTCTGGCATTTTCTCCACTGATTCCCGGCTTTCTTCCCCGCTGGCATCCGATTGCCGCATAAAAGCCTCTGTATCCCTGCTCTCTCAGTTCTTCGATCGTAATGTCTTTTCCGACCTCAACTCCACAGCGAATTTCCACACCAAGCTGACGGATCACATCAATCTCGGCAGCCAGAAGGTCTTTTTCCAGTTTGTAGGATGGAATACCATAACGCAGCATACCGCCCGGTTCTGCATTTTTTTCAAAAATCGTCGGTTTGTATCCGGTCAGTGCAAGGAAATACGCACAGGATAATCCTGCCGGTCCGGCTCCGATGATCGCAACTTTTTCCTCAAATCCACCTTTCAGTGACGGAATTGTTTTCTCAGGAATGTAACGTGTCTCTGCATTAAGATCACGTTCTGCAATAAAACGTTTGACTTCATCTATTGCAACAGCCTCATCAATCGTACCTCTTGTGCAGGCATCCTCACAGCGGCGGTTACATACATGTCCACAGACAGCCGGAAGTGGATTATCTTTCTTGATCAGTGCAAGTGCATCCTCATAACGTCCTTCTTTTGCAAGCTGCAGATATCCCTGGATACCGATATGTGCAGGGCAGGCTGTCTTGCATGGTGCTGTTCCTGTGTCATAACAGTTGATACGGTTGATGTCGCGGTAGTTGTGTGACCACATATGTTCACCCCATGGCTGATCACCCGGAAGCGGCATACGCGGATATGTGATCTCACATCCTTCTTTATCGCAAAGCTTCTGACCAAGCTTGACAGCACCTGCCGGACAGGCTTCCACACATTTGCCGCATGCAACACAGTTCTGTTTTTCAACCTTTGCCACATATGCAGAACGTGACATATTTGGTGTATTAAAAAGCTGCGACGTACGAAGTGCATAGCAGACATTTACATTACAGTTGCAGATGGCAAAAATTTTGTCTTTGCCGTCAATGTTTGTAATCTGATGTACAAAGCCGTTTTCTTCCGCCTTCTTAAAAATATCCAGTGCTTCCTCTTTCGTAATATATCGTCCGTCTTTCTGTGTCTCCACAACATAGTCTGCCATATCACCGATTGCAATGCACCAGCCTTCCGGATCATCTGCGCAGCCTTCGTTATGTGTCAGTCGGGAACGACGGCAGGAACATGGACTTGCCGCATATTTGCCTTCATATTTACTGAGCCAGTAGGAAATATGCTCCAGATCTACAGACTCATTTTCCATCTCAATTGCTTTTTCTACAGGAATGACATGCATACCTATCCCAGCACCGCCTTCCGGTACAAACGGAGTGATTTTTTCCAGCGGCAGGCGGGACATATGCTCAAAAAATGTTCCCATCTCCGGATTGGATTCCAGAATTTTTGCATTCATATTGAAGAATTCCGCACATCCCGGAACATACATCGGAAGGACATACTGTTTCTCATGTGCTGCATTTTCCCAGTTATACTCCAGAAGCCCCTTGCGTGACATTTCTTCCAGAAGTGCTTCACATTTCTTTTCTTCCAGACCGGAAAGCTTCACGATCTCCGGCAGTGTTTTGGGCTTTCTCACCCCAAGCTTCAGTGCCAGCTCTGCTTCCTCATCGGAAAGCACTCCGGCCAGTCCCCAGTACTCCGGATCATTTCTGGTAATCTTTTTCAGTCCCAGTTTCTGTGGAATACGATCCGTGATCTTTTTGCCCAGCTTCGCAATCGGTTCACGAAATGGTTCATTCGGATCAGGAGTAAATTCCGGGTAGATATAATCCGGATAAAGTTCTTTGTCGAGTTCTTTTTTCATCTCTCTTTCCTTTCCCTTCTCTCTGTTTCTTTTTATGATTTCCAATCAGCAACCTGCTTTTTCAGCCATGTTATCCATGCCTCTATACCTTCTCCAGTTTTGGCACTGACCGGGAAGATCTCTGCTTTGGGATTTCTTTGACGAATGTATTTTTTCACCAGTTCCATATCGAAATCAAAGTATGGAAGTACATCAATCTTATTGATCAGAACAGCATCGCATACTTCAAACATCAACGGATATTTCAGTGGTTTGTCGTGTCCCTCCGGTACGGAAAGAATCATCACATTTTTGGATGCACCTGTGTCAAACTCGGCAGGACAGACAAGGTTTCCCACGTTTTCAAGAATTGCCAGATCTACATCTTCAATACCTAATCCTTCGATCCCCTGTTCTGTCATTTTTGCATCCAGATGGCACATGCCACCGGTATGTAACTGAATTGCCTTTGCCCCTGTTTCTGCGATTGCAAGTGCATCGACATCTGAATCAATATCTGCCTCCATAACCCCAATACGAAGATCATTTTTCAGTGCTTCGATTGTTCTTTTCAGTGTTGTCGTCTTTCCGGAACCCGGTGATGACATCAGATTCATAAGGAAGACACCTTTTTCTTTCAGTCTGGTGCGAAGCTGATCTGCCTGTCTGTCATTGTCCGCAAACACGCTCTCTTTAATTTCCAGAATTCTTACTTTTTCCACTTGCTTTTATTCCTTTCATCAGTATTTCCACCATTTCTTTTTTGGCCTGTTCATAGGTCAGTTCATTCTGATACAGAACATCTGACTCCATAAAACAGATTACAGTACCTGCTTCTCCAGTTTCTGTACCACATTCAGGCTTACCCGGAAACTCTTTCAGTTTTCTGTCTCCGGCCATACGAAATGTGCATTTCCTGCTTCCAGTCCATCGATCAGAATATTCTGTCCGGTGCAGAAGCGATTGGTGACAGTCATAAAATATGCCCAGTCTGCACTTTCTTCTACTGTCATCCACCTTTTTAACGGTGTCTGTTCCATAATCTCTTCCCACAGAGCTTTATCTTCCATAACCGGTTTGTTCAGCTCGGTAAGAACGCCTCCAAAATCAAGGCTGTTACATACTGCTCCGTATTTTGCAATACGCAGGGCAACGTTTTTTGTATAAGAAAGGACTCCACCTTTGCTAGCTACGTATTCAGGAAATTCTGACCCGTTATGGCCGCTGGCAGAACCTATCATCAATACTGCACGGATACCTGAATGAATCCCGTACTTTTCTGTAATACCAATAGTTCCCTTCAGATTCACATCAATATCTTCTTCATTCTGCACACCTGCGTTATTGATCACAATATCAAATGGTGGAAAGTCCGGATACTGTTCCTTTGCCCGGATATCCATACAGATATGTCTGTAATTCTCGTGATAAACCGCTGCTTCTTTGCGGTCGATTCCTGTGACGCTGTGCCCTTCCTTCAAAAATTTTTCCGCAATGCCTTTTCCTATGCCGGAGCTTGTCCCTGTAATCAGTACTCTCATGATTTATTCTCCCTCAGATATTTTCTCACAACTTCCAGACCGCCTGTCGATACGCAGAATTTATCCCGGTGATGCTGACATTCCCTGTATGTTTCTTCGAGATCAAACCACTCTGCCGATTCTACTTCCTCTTTCTGCAGAGTCAGCTCGTCAATATTCACTGGTTCTTTATAGATATATACAAATGCAGTTTCCTCATCACGAAACATTTTTCCATTTTCTTTTGTCTCACTCTGTTCTTCATATTGTCCTTACTTTATTTCAATTCCCCATATTTTGCAGTCTCTGGTACCAACAACTGCATAATTATTGTACACAGCCGGTGATGCTTCGATGACACCATCGCTGGTGGACAACGTATCTTCCAGTTTTCCTGTTTTACCATCAAGCAACCGTACATCCCCTGTACTGTTACAATAAAGTATTTTTCCACTTCCATCTTTGTTATAAATGCAGACCGGCGATGACCATGCATATGAGGAGGAATCTTCCCATGCTTTAGATCCGTCTGATTTTTTGAGGCAGGCAAGAACACCTGATGCATTGTCCGAGGTTTTGGACACTGTAACATATATATAGTCGGAAAAACTGTTTTTTCCGCACGCGATTGTAGACTGTACACCGCCGGATACGCCGTCATCCGTATAACACTCATAATCTGTATGCCAGATGATTTCTCCTGTTTCCGCATCAATTTTCCAGATTGGAATCGTTGCTGAATCGTTACTTCTCCAGCCCAGACGGAACGAGGTGCTTACATACAGATAAAGATGCCCGTTTTCGATTTCAAGAACCGGTGTGGAATTGGAATCATCAAGCACATCCTGTACCCAGACAAGCTGCAGGGTATTCAGATTCAGACACATCAGATTGCCTCCGTTGTCAGCCATGAATGCATATCCTTTATAGACTGCAACACTGTCCTCCATGCCAAGCCAGAACGATTCATCACTGCTTCTTGTTCCATAATAGCGCCATTTGACAATCTTTCCCGGATTAATGGATAAGGTACCATTTTCCTTATCGTAGCTGGTATTTAATTTAATCAGATATAAAATTCCATTTTCTCCCGGATAGATCAGGGTATCGGTTTCCGCATCTACCAACGCGGAACCATCAAAAAAACTCAGACTTCCACGAAGTGAAAATTCATCATTATTTCCAAAAGTATACAGCACGCTGCAGTCAAGCAAATTTATAACAAAAACTCTTGCAGTCCCTTCATCACTGTTGTATCCTGCACCGACATACATGATCGGATAACCTCTTGGATCCAAAGCACCGGCTCCCTTAAAGGTATATCCCAGATATAAAGGATCTCTTGTTTTTTCTCCTGTTTTCAGATTCAGAAAATATACATTTCCATCCATGCAGGCATATATTACTTCTACCAGATCATCATCTGCTTTTGCTTCTTCCGTCATGTTCATATGTGCTTTGACTTCTTTTGGCCATTTCATCATCAGCGGCTGACCCGTCCAGCCGCTTCCTGTCCACACAGTATCACCGGAAGCAAGTGAACCCGTATCTGCAGACCATGCTCCATTGAGCCTGTATTCACTCATATTGGCATATCCATACGTCGGATTATCCCGAAAACTGTTTCCCCGGAAAGTAACAATTCCATTTACCTTCGTATAATCCTCACCTATATTAAATTCAATATCTCCATCCGCCTGATAATCTGCAACATTTTCAAGTTGATTTCCATCAACTTCAATATTGGTATAGCTGATAAGATTTTCCGGCTTTGTTGAATCCACACAATGCGGCTCGAATGCAATTTCCTTGATTTCTTCCATCTCTACAAGGTTATCGGCTTCTTTTGCATTTTTAGAAAGAGCTACCTGTGCTTTTCCTGTACCTGTTTTTTTGCCAATAAAAAAAGTACGATATCCTGCAAAAATGATCAGCAGTGCAAGAATTATGATTCCTCCGATTTTGACCTGAGGTTTCAGACGAAAGCAGCGTTTTCGAGTTCCTGTCCTTTGCACGTTTGTATACTGAAGATGCTCCGGCCGCGCAGTTTTGGATGTATACCTGCTTTTTCTGACATGCGTGCTCCTCTTTTGTTTCATATTATTCTTCCCCTAAAAGTTTCCGTTTCTATATACTGAAAAACTATTTCCAGTATATAACAGAAATCCCGGAGAATCAAACTCTCCGGGATAATTTCTTACTTATAATAGTTATTCTTTTTCATCCTCATTCTTTATCTGTGCACGCGCTTTTCGCGCGATACCGCCATTACTGTTCATGATACTCGCACGCTTGATTTTATCATTTCCATACTTCCTGCGGATTTCATCCATCGTCGCATCCAGTTTTCTGCGGCGTTCTTTCTTTTCATTATCTTCAAACAGGGACAGCTGCTCAAAGCTTTCATCTTTCAGATTGGTAAGTGCTACTCCGATCAGCCGGAGCGGTTCCCCTTTCCATGATTCGACGAAAAGTCTTTTTGCATTTTTATAAATTTCGTCTGTCAGATCTGTAGCATTCGCAAGTGTTGTCTGATGTGACTTATTTCTAAAATCCAGTGTACGGAATGTTACCGACACAGAAGTACATTTTTTCTCTTTTCGACGCATTCTGGTCGCCACTATATCACACTGTTCCAGCAGTATCGGAAGCACCTGCTCCACAGAAACAATATCGTCATTGAATGTTGTTTCCACACTGAAACCTTTTGCTTCTTCCGGCTGTGCCCTGACCGGTGAATCGTCAATTCCACATGCATACTGCCAGAGCTGATGTCCTGCTTTATTTCCCAGCAATGCCTGAATCTCACGTTCTTTTGCATGTGCCATATCACCGATCGTACAGATTCCTGCGCCGGTCAGTTTCTTCTCAGAAGCCTTCCCCAGGAACAGCAGATCACGCACCGGCAATGGCCACATTTTTGTCGGAATTTCATCAGGAAAAAGAGTATGTACTTTATCCGGCTTTTCAAAATCCGATGCCATTTTGGCCAGAAGTTTATTCGTAGAAATTCCGACATTCACCGTAAATCCCAGTTCCTTTCGTATCTTATCTTTAATCTCGTGAGCTGTCTTTATCGGGTCAGGATAAATTAATGAGGTCCCCGTCATATCCAGAAAAACTTCATCAATTGAAAACGATTCCATTACCGGAGCATAGGATGCACAAATCTCTTTGAATGCTCTGGAGCATTTGATATACAATTCAAAATCACTTTTTACAATAACCAAATCCGGGCATTTGCGAAGTGCCATTGCTACCGGCTCACCTGTCTGGATTCCATATTTTTTTGCCGGAATGGACTTTGCTACAACGATTCCCGTACGCTTCCTGGGATCTCCGCCAATGCAGGCAGGGACATTCCGGAGATCCGGAAGTCCCTGTTTCACTCTGCGTACCGATTCCCATGAAAGGAACGCACTGTTTACATCAATATGAAAAATTAAACGGTTCATAGCTTTACTGAAGGTACTGGTTGGATTTCCAGATCACACTTACCAGTCGTGCAATACATGCTTTCAGGTCTTCGATTTTTAGAGTTCCCTCTGTCAGTTCTTTATGCATGTTATCATGATCTCCAAAGCCTCCCGGCATTACAAGGTCGTTTCCAGCTCTCATACATCCGGATGCGGTGCATTTCTCATCAACTTCTGTTGTTGTCCAGTCTGTCATGATCATACCCTTGAAGCCCCATTCATTACGTGCAGTCTCTGTACAGAGATCATAATTATTCGCTGCATGAACACCGTTGATCAGGTTATAGCTTGTCATGATAGACAGTGGCTGAGATTCTCTGACTGCGATTTCAAATCCTTTAAGGTATACTTCGCGGAGTGTACGCTCGGAAATCACGCTGTCAGATCCCATACGGTTGTCTTCCTGGTTGTTACATGCGAAATGCTTGATAGTTGTGCCACATCCATAGTTTGACTGTACACCTTCTGTCATTGCTGCTGCAATGGTTCCTGCCACATACGGATCTTCGGAATAATATTCGAAGTTTCTTCCGCAGAGCGGATTTCTGTGAATGTTCATTCCCGGAGCCAGCCAGAGTGTCACACCGAAATGTTCCATCTCAGTACCGATCATCGCACCCACTTCACGGATCAGTGTGCAGTTCCATGTCTGTGCAAGCAGAGTTCCTACAGGAATTGCAGTGCAGTACTGATAATATCTCTCGCCCGGAAGTTCTCTGGAATCATCATAGAAAAGACCGCCCTCCAGACTGAATTCAAACGGCATGGTCACAATGCTTCCATCGTTTACGTGGTAGTATTTCATAAGACGAAGTCCCGCCGGACCGTCTGCCAGTACGATACTTGCAAGACCTTTATCGATCGCGCAGCGATGTGTTTCACCTGCGGATCCCGGAACAGAAATGCCTGCCGCACCGAGGTTTCCGCCCTGTGCTTTGCCCGGATCTCCGGCTGCCAGATTGATCAGTTCTTCTTCTGTCAGTGTGTTGACAAAATCCAGTGCATCTTTTTCACATAGTTCACTGTTTTTCTTATATTCGATGACTTCTGTCGTAAAATCTGTCGCATGCAGTTCTGCAACGTTCAGTTTCTGTTCTGCTGCCAGTTTCTCCGCTTCTTTTTCGCGGGACAAAGTTTTTCCGGAAGTCTGTGTTTTTTCATCCAGTTCCTGCTTCAGCGGGAAAAGATTTTTCACCTGACGAAGAATTACTTCTTTATCAAGTTTTACACCGCCGCACAGTTTTGCATCTGCAAGGCTGTTGCCGACCCAGATTCCATAGAATCCGCTTTCCAGAATCCATGCGGCTCTCTTTTCATCATAGGAAGTCAGATGTTCCATAGAAATTTCTACAGTTATCTTTTCGCTTTCACCCGGTTTAAGTTCGGATGTTTTGGCATAAGCCACGAGACGATGTGCCTCTTTTTCGAGGATGCCTCCCGTAAGAGATGCGTACACCTGAACAACCTCTTTACCGGAAACTTTGCCGATATTTTTCACCTGTACGGAGACAGTCAGTTTTTTATTGTCCAGACTTTCCAGACAGTAGTCGTTTATCTCAAAGTCCGTATAGGAAAGGCCAAATCCAAAGCCATAACGTACCGGCACGTCAAAAGTATCAAAATAACGATACCCGACATACATACCTTCTTCATAAACTTCCGTCTCAACATTTCCATTATTGTGGGAAAATGTCTCTGCATTCGGATAATCTTCGTATTTGTATGCCCATGTATCGGTGAGCTTTCCGGATGGATTCACCCTGCCGGAAACAACATCCGCAAATGCATTTCCGCCTTCCATACCCGGCTGCACGATCGTCAGAAGTGCTTTAATATTGGTAAACTCGTCCATAAAAGAAAGATCTACCTGTGCGCCTGCATTAATTACAACGATGACATTTTCGTAATTTGCACAGATATCTGCCAGCATCTCGTATTCTTCGTCTTTCAGATAATAGTCGCCCTTGTCTGCCTGACGGTCCATACCTTCACCGGCGATGCGGCTGAGCACATAAATTGCATTCTCAGCTTCATCACCTGCTGATTTCTCAATCTTGTCTCCTGCCGGCATGTTAAATGGTGTCGTACTGTAGACCTCAAAGAAACTCATGGTGTCCGCACCATGTCCGGTCCTGGATAAAATATCATTTTTCCAGTCCTGACGGGCTTTGTCATAAATTTCGTTGTACCGATTGATCCATGCTTCTGTAGTAATCTGGAATCCGGCGTTTTTCATGCCCTCACAGATAGAAACCTTTTCTCTTTCGTTAACGTCACCGGAACCGGTGCCGCCTTTGATCGTCTTGCCAACGCCTGCTCCATAAAGAGCAATCACACTGCCCTCTTTCAGAGGAAGGACATGATCTTCATTTTTCAGAAGAACGATGCCTTCTGCGGCTGCACGTCTTGCAACTTTACGATGTTCTGTTTCCCATGGCTGGATTTCCGGATTTGTTGTACCGGCAAATGTTCTTTCTTTTAAAGTACGTGTCATGATTATTCCTCTCCGACAAAATCTGCAAATGTTTCTTTTACTTTTGCTTCATCGTCTGTATCTGCATTCAGAATCAGCGGTTTGCTGAGATCCAGACTGAAAATTCCCATAATGGATTTTGCATCTACGTAATATTTGCCACTCTGCAGATCCATGTCACAGTCAAATTTGCTGCAAAGCTTGTTAAATTTGTCCGCATCCTGCATGGATACGATCTTTACTGTTAATTTTACCATAATCTGACTCCTTTTTCCATTTCTAATCATGTTCGTACGGATATTCGAAAATCGTTTTCTTAATCCGTTTTTCAGATAAAATATTTTCTGAGAAGATAAGTCGGTGTACAACTCCATGCATGACAGTAGCTGTTGACAATACTTCCGCCATACGGAGATTCTGCCGGATTTTCCGGATTGTAAAGTTCCCAGAAGGTATCTGCTCCATGGCTCAGCATGCCGCCCCAGTAATATTTCATATAATCCATTGCCTGTTCTTTTTTGCCGCACTTAAGAAGTGCTTCCACAAAATGATGGTTCATATACGGAGAAACCATTCCTTTTTCCGGATTCAGTGCAATGACTTTATCAAGGATTTCTGCTCCCTCTTCTGCGGATACTGCACCGGCAAGTATCATCCACACCTGGCTTGCGTAATTGAGCTGTTTTTCTTCTCCGCTTACAAACAGGCCGTTCTCCGGATCCAGAAGATATTTCCTTGCAGATTCTGTCTTTTCTTTTGCTTCTTTTGCAAAATAAGCAGCCTTTTCTGTATCACCAAGTGCTTCCGCAATCTTCTGTGCTTTTCTTGCACAGTAGATGTATACGCCCTGCATGGCACTCTGTTTATTAAGTCCATCAGTCCAGTCAATAAATCCCCAGAAACCTTCGCCGTTTTTCAGCAGATTTTTTTCATCAAACCACTCTTCTGCGATTTCCATCTGACGATATGCGCAGGCACTTAAATCTTTTAAGGTTTTTTTGTCGCCGGACGCTTCATAATAATCGTAAAGCGTTGCACCGAAGAACATAGAATAATCAAGAAGGAAGGTATCATCTACAATGAATTTCGGTTCTGTGAAGAGACACGCACTTACCTGTCCGTTATCTTTCGTCTGCGCTGCAAAGAGATACAGACATCTTTTTACGAGATCCATATTGTGGAAAGTTTCATAGTTTGCAAGTGCCTGCAGACGAAGGTCTCCAAGCCAGAGACGACGGTCTCTCTTCGGTCCGTCCTCAAAAACAGACTGCATACAGTTCTGCAGCGTGCGGAGGCTCACACGGTCAAGTCTTCTGATCATCTCGTCATCGCTCTTTACCGGCTCCACATCTTCGATGCGAACTGCGGAAACACTGGTGCAGCTTACATCTTCGACAACGAGCTGCCATTTCAGGGAGGTATCGATTGCCTCAATCTCCATGTAACGGAATGCATATCTTCTCGGAAGTTTCAGTTCTGCCGGAAGAACATCCACATGGATAAATTCCTCCTGGATCCAGCCACGGCTGATCCATCCGTCATAGTCTTTGGAATCCTCTGTGATTTCTTTTGCGATCTCTGCAAATTTCAGTCTGAAAAATGCCGGTGCATCCTGTGGACTTCCTACAGAGTTTAATTTCATTGTAACATATCCTACCTGATGATCACCGAAATCCAGACAGATCTTATCTCCTTTTGCAAGATGATAGGAAGAAAGATTTTCGATGTCGTCCTTCTTATTAACATCCGGATATACATTTTCTGTTTTTACGATATCTACGATGGAAACAGGGCGAACCACTGTCTCCAGAAGCTTAGGTGCACATGCCTCTGCTTTTTCCACAAATGCATCATTGGTCACACGGACCATGTTAAGATCTATACTTACCTCTGCCATTATGCGTTTGCTCTCCTTTCATCAAGTTCTTTGATAATCTGTGGATAAATCTTATCCAGATCATAGAACATCATAGTAACAATTGTTGCAATATTTGTGATAATCGGAACCCAGATGTACATGGCAGTGATATAATGCTGTGCTGTTACTGTCTGGATAGCCTGGTTTGCATCAAATCCACCAAACTGGAGAAGTGCTGCACCAATACTGCTGGCAATTGCCATACCGACTTTACCGACAAAACCATTCACTGCGGAAAGAGTTCCGGCTGTATTGACACCGCTTTTCCATTCACCATAGTCAACCGGGTCAGGCTGCATTTCAACTTCGTTCATTTTTGTAACCTCCAAATTTCTTTCTGCCATTACTTTACTTCTTTTTTACATTTCTTCCAATTGTGCTTTTTTTTGTAAAACACTGACTTTTTTTTCGATTCAGATGATGCTATACTGAAAATATCGAATTGCAAAACGACATCTATTATATAAAGAAATAATTCTGATCTATCAATATTTTGAGGGGCATTTATGGAACTTACCAGAGAGGATTTTCGAAATTATATTAAGAAATACTGTGACGACGAAATCTTTTACAGAGATTTGTATTTTCAGGAAAAAAATCATCCCGAAACTTTTCATGAATACTGTCTGAATCTGGATCGGCAGTTTATTTCCGCTCACCGTTTTTTTGTACCTGAACTTCAGAAAGAAGCATGGTATCCTTATATGGAAGAAAAGGATCTCTTCGGTGATCTGTCCGGAAATATCATGTTCTCAAAGCATTACCGGTATACACCGATATTTGATCATGAACATGAGTTTTTTGAGATTATCTGCGTATATGACGGAACTGCCCACACAACAATCCAGGGAATGTCTCACGAACTCCATACCGGAGATATCTGCATTATACCACCGCATACCATGCACAGTATCGGAATTTTTGATGACAGTCTCGCTTTTAATATCCTGGTCCGTGGCTCTACTTTTCAGTCCACTTTTTTCCAGTCGTTGACTGCTGACAGCGCACTTGCCCATTTTTTTGCACATGTACTTTATCGTAAAACTGAGGGGAATTATCTGATTTTCCATACTTTTGATGATATCCGCATCCGTGATATGCTGGAAAATCTTTATATCGAATATCTCGGACATGAGAAATACAGCTACACGTTCCTGAATTCCATGCTGATCATGTTCTGGGCAATGCTTCTGCGCTATCACGAAAATGATATTGAGTCTATTCTCACGAGAGACACCGGAAGCGGCTCTATGACAGAAATTCTGAATTATCTGAATCGTCATTATCAGAATGCTACTCTTGGAAGCACCGCGGAACATTTTGGCTACAGTACTTCGCATTTCAGTACACTGATAAAAGAAGGAACCGGCCAGACTTTTCTTCAGATCATCCGTGACATTAAGCTGAACCAGGCATGCCGCGCGCTCCGTGAGACCAAACTCAGCAACCACGCGATCTGTGAGCTGGTCGGCTATGAATCACCTGAACATTTTATGCGGACTTTTAAGAAAGCCTACGGGATCACTCCGGGCGAATACCGCAAAAAACATAAAATTTAATTTATTATTGAGGTTTATATGATGCGTGAAAATACAAAAAAGAAAACCCGTTCCATTGAGATGGTAACGGGTTCTTTGTGGAAAAATATTCTTTTCTTCAGCATTCCGCTGATGTGCTCCCAGCTTCTGGAGGTCATGTTCAATTTAAGCGATGTTGCTGTTGTCGGACATTTTGCCGATTACAAAGCACTCGGTGCTGTTGGTTCCACTACACTTCTGGTCACCTTGTTTACCGGATTTCTGATCGGTATGGGCAGCGGTGTCAATGTCCGCGTCGCGCACGCGCTTGGTGCAAAAAATCACGAAAATACTGTAGAGACCATACAGACTTCTCTTTTTCTCTGTACATTGATCGGGTTTCTGATCGGGGCAGTCTGTTTCTTCTTTTCAGGAGGAATGCTCCGACTTTTAAATACAAAAGAAGATCTGATTGATCAGGCTTCACTCTACCTTCGGATTTATGCTCTCTGTATGCCGGCAATGGGAATCTATAATTTTGGTAATGGTGTTTTGAGTGCCCGTGGCGAAACGAAGCGACCGCTTTATTATCTCGCAATTGCCGGTGTGTTAAACGTACTTCTGAACCTGTTTTTTGTCATTGTATTTCATATGGCAGCCGCAGGTGTGGCAACTGCAACTGCGATTGCCCAGTACGTTTCTGCAGGCCTTATCATGATTCATCTCATACGACGAAAAGATGAATGTCATGTTTCCTTAAAAAATATCCGTTTTCACAGAGATGCCGGTGTACGTGTTCTGATGATCGGTATCCCTGCCGGAATCCAGAGTGCCGTTTTTGCTATTGCCAATCTTTTTGTACAGGCAGGGGTTAACTCCTTCAATACTATTACAGTCTCCGGAAATGCCGCTGCCACCAATGCGGATTCACTGATTTTTAACGTGTTATATGCTTTTTATACAGGCTGTTCCAGTTTCATGAGCCAGAATTACGGTGCCGGAAACAAAAAAAGAATTTTAAAAAGTTATTTTGTCTGTCTTTTTTACTCTTTCTCTGCAAGTGTCCTTCTGGGGGTGCTGCTGTTTGTTTTCGGTCATCAGTTTCTTTCATTGTTTGCAACTGACACGGCAGTCATCGATGCCGGCATGCAGAGGATACGGATCATGGCTTTTTCCTATGCAGTATCTGTGTTTATGGACTGCACAACTGCAGCATCACGTGGAATCGGCAAAACGATCGTTCCGACCATTATCATCCTCCTCGGTTCCTGTGCATTCCGTATCGTTTGGATCTATACGATCTTTGCCTGGATTCATACGATTCCGTCACTTTATCTGCTGTATGTTTTTTCGTGGCTCATCACTTCAGCCGCAGAAATCATTTATTTTACCATAAGCTATCGAAAACTGAACTGTTAAATAATTGTCATTTTTTAAAAATTTCATTGTTTTTTTATTGCTTTTATTGATGAATTATGTATAATTAACTCTATGAGAAGTAGGAGTACTCCACTTCTTAAAGGTTAAAGAAAGCCAGCGTGTAGATGGCTCTATTAAAGAAGAGAGGTAAATGTAAGATGGCAAAAATCGATTTAACTAAGTATGGCATCACTGGTACAACTGAAATTGTGTACAATCCTTCTTACGAAGTTTTATTCGAGGAAGAGACTAAAGCAGGTCTTGAAGGATTTGAAGTAGGCCAGGAAACAGAACTTGGCGCTGTTAACGTAATGACTGGTATCTACACAGGACGTTCCCCAAAAGACAAATACATCGTTATGGATGAAAATTCCAAAGATACTGTTTGGTGGACTTCTGATGAATACAAGAACGACAACCATCCTGCAACACAGGAAGCTTGGGAAGCTTGTAAAGAACTTGCTAAGAAAGAACTTTCCAACAAGAAACTTTTCGTAGTTGATGCATTCTGCGGTGCTAACGCTGATACTCGTATGGCTATCCGTTTCATCGTTGAAGTTGCATGGCAGGCACACTTTGTTACAAACATGTTCATCCAGCCAACAGCTGAAGAACTGGAAACATTTGAGCCAGATTTCGTTGTATACAATGCTTCCAAAGCAAAAGTTACAAACTACAAAGAACTCGGCCTGAACTCTGAGACAGCTGTAATGTTCAACATTACATCCAAAGAGCAGGTTATCATCAACACATGGTACGGCGGTGAAATGAAGAAAGGTATGTTCTCTATGATGAACTACTTCCTTCCACTGAAAGGCATGGCTTCCATGCACTGCTCTGCAAACACAGATATGAACGGCGAAAACACAGCTATCTTCTTCGGTCTTTCCGGAACAGGTAAAACAACTCTTTCCACAGACCCGAAACGTCTCCTGATCGGTGATGACGAGCATGGCTGGGATGACAACGGCGTATTCAACTTCGAAGGCGGATGCTACGCTAAGGTTATCAACCTTGACAAAGAATCTGAGCCGGATATTTACAATGCAATCAAACGTAATGCTCTTCTTGAGAACGTAACAGTTGATGCAAACGGTAAGATTGACTTCGCTGATAAGAGCGTAACAGAAAACACTCGTGTTTCCTACCCGATCGACCACATTGAAAAAATCGTTCGCCCGATTTCTTCTGCACCGGCAGCTAAGAACGTAATCTTCCTGTCCGCAGATGCTTTCGGAGTACTTCCTCCAGTATCTATCCTGACAGAAGCTCAGACTCAGTACTATTTCCTGTCTGGATTCACAGCTAAACTTGCTGGTACAGAGCGTGGAATCACAGAGCCTACACCTACATTCTCTGCTTGCTTCGGTCAGGCATTCCTTGAACTGCATCCGACCAAATATGCAGAAGAACTTGTTAAGAAAATGGAAAAGAGCGGAGCAAAAGCTTATCTCGTTAATACAGGATGGAACGGAACAGGCAAACGTATCTCCATCAAAGATACCCGTGGTATCATTGATGCTATCCTGAATGGAGACATTCTGAACGCTCCTACAAAGACAATTCCATACTTCAACTTCGAAGTTCCTACAGAACTCCCGGGTGTTGATGCAGGAATCCTTGATCCACGTGACACATATGCAGATGCTGCACAGTGGGAAGAAAAAGCAAAAGATCTTGCTGCAAGATTCGTTAAGAACTTTGCTAAATACGAAGGAAATGCTGCTGGTAAAGCACTTGTTGCTGCTGGTCCTCAGGCATAATTTCATAATCGAAAGCAATTTCAGGGGCTGCCGTTTAACGACAGCCCCATAATTTTATATGAAATGAGATGATAACAACATGAGTTGGTACAACGAAGCTATTTTTTATCACATTTATCCGCTTGGTCTTTCCGGAGCGCCGAAGCAGAATGACTACAGTACACCGATGCATCGCCTGAACACTCTTCTTCCATGGATTGACCATATTAAAGCAATCGGCTGCACTGCCCTGTACATCGGACCTCTTTTTGAAAGTGTCGGCCATGGTTATGAAACAACCGATTACAAAAAACTGGATTCCCGTCTCGGAACCAACGAAGATCTGACAGCTTTCGTAAAAGTCTGTCACGAAAAAGGAATCAAGGTTATTTTTGACGGTGTATTCAACCATACCGGACGTGATTTTTTCGCCTTTAAAGATATCCAGAAAAACAGGGAGCATTCTCCATATCTTAACTGGTACTGCAACGTCAATTTCTATGGAAACAACGAATACAATGATGGATTTTCCTATGACAACTGGGGTGGATATAATCTGCTCGTCAAACTGAATCAACGTAATCCTGATGTTCAGAATTATATCTGTGATGTGATCCGTTACTGGGTTTCTGAATTTGATGTGGATGGCATCCGTCTTGATGCTGCCGATGTCCTTGATTTTGATTTTATGCGTATGCTCCGTCGTACTGCCGAGGAAGTCAAACCGGATTTCTGGCTGATGGGCGAGGTTATCCACGGCGATTACAGCCGCTGGGTAAACGGCGAGACGCTGCACAGCGTCACGAACTATGCGCTTCACAAGGCACTCTACAGCGGTCATAATGACCACAACTATTTCGAGATTGCCCACACTGTCAAATATTTACAGAATATGGGAAATCTCGATCTTTATAATTTTGTGGACAATCATGATGTCGAGCGAATTTATACAAAACTGTCCAATAAAGCGCACTTCACTCCGGTTCATATTTTGCTCTATACTCTTCCGGGAGTTCCGAGTATTTATTATGGTTCCGAGTTCGGAATTGAGGGACGCAAGGAGCGTTCTTCTGATGACAGTCTCCGCCCTGCCCTTTCACTTGATGATTACGAAACTGCTCTGGGAGATAATCCATGTACTGCCCTCGTTGCAGCTCTCGGACAGATCAGACAGCACACACCGGCATTAAGTTATGGAAGCTATGCGGAACTGCACCTTACAAACCGTCAGTTTGCATTTGCACGTGATCTGAACGATGTGCGTGTCGTTGTAACAGTCAATAATGATGACAATGCTGCTTCCATGGATCTTCCCTCTGGAAATGCTACAGAATACATCGGTGCATTGTCCGGTCAGAAAGCCACTGTACAGGATGGCCGTATCAATGTGACTGTTCCGGCAAACAGTGGCGAGATCTGGGTACCTGACGGCGATATGCCGGAGTATAAGCCGTTTAAGATTGAGATTTCGGTGAAAGAGGAAACAGTAACAGATGAAGAATCCATACCGGCTGATTCTGAAGAACCATCCGCCGCCGCAGAACCGGTTCATTTCGATCCGAACAAGTCACCGGAAGACATGTCTGTTGCAGAATTACATGCCGCCATCCTTACCAAAATGGCAAACAACGGTCCTGTTACCGATCAGATGCAAAAAACTGTCAATGAAAACATCTGGCACGATTCCCTCGTCAATTGGTTAAAGAGTTTCCGTTGATATTCTTTTCTCTTTGAGGCAATATATAAAAAAAGAGCTGCGTACCACCACGAGATCATAGTCTCGTCAAGTACGACAGCTCTTATTTTATAATTTTTACGCTCTGTTATGCACACTTCCCGTCAGACGCTGTTTCATTTCTCCACTGAGCATAGTCACAAATACACTGACAACAAAGACTGCTATACAGCGATCGAGATAATCCGTCAAAAACTGAACTGCAAAAATACTTCCGGTCAGACCAAGCGGCGTATGTGAAAGAAGCTGCACCAGAATTGAAGATCCGGAGGAAGTAACTCCGCCAAACAGCACTGCGTTGATTATAGAACTTACCACTGTTCCCGGAACAGTGATCATTGCAGCTGCCGCCAGCACCTTTACCCTCTTTACGGACAGTTTACGAAATACAAGGCCACTCATAATACCGGTGATCATTCCTACCGGAGCAAAATACAGGGAATAAATATCAACTGTCATTCCCATAAAGATTCCGCTGATCAGATTTGGAAGCATTCCAAACCATGGTCCCAGAAGTGCACCGGTCAGAATCGTACCAATGCTGTCCAGATAAACAGGCAATTTCAGAAGAAGTGCAATCTGTCCACCGGCAATATTGATTCCGACTGCCAGCGCCACCAGACAGATCTGGTAAGCATTGATCTTGCCACCGGCAGAACTTTTCTTTGTGTTATTTACGTTGTTTGTTTTCAGGTTTGCGCTCATTTTTCTTCCCCTTTCACAGTTCATGCAGAAGTTTTAATTCTTCGTCGTTCCATTTGCTGCCATCTTCTTTCTTAAGCACACGTTCCATAAAAAAGCGGAAAAACTTCTCCGGATCCGTCTCTGTAAGAATACGACTGTTCGGTTCTTTTTTCCAGAAATCCATAGAGTCTACTACTGTCTGTCCACGACAGATACCATCGGTTGCAACGGCTGTAAAGCTGTCAAATCCACTGCACATTGACCTGTCAATGAAATATGCCACTGCAAGTGGATCATTGATCACACAGCCGATGATGCCTTCCTGCTCCCAGTGAAAATCCATATAAAATCCTGTGATTTTGCGGATGAACTCACCATTTTCTTTGTCGAGGCGGCACATATACTCCAGACGATTCGGTGTCAGCACGATTTCTCTGGTAACATCCAGACCGATCATATGAATGATATTGCCTTCTTTTTCAAAAAGATCATACACAATGGCTGCCGCATCCGGGTCACACCAGTAATTGTACTCTGCCACCGGTGAACAGTTTCCGTGACTTCTGAAATTGCCTCCCATAGAAACCAGCTCTTCCACATTTCGGATAAGGTGTGGCTTCTTCGAAAATACTTTTGCAAGATTTGTCATCGGACCAAGTGCAATGATCGAGATCTTTTCTTTTTCCAGAATCTCTGTCAGAAAATCCACCGCACTCTGCTTCTCACATTCGTCTGCAACTTCCGGAAGAAAACTTTCTCCAAGTCCATCCATGCCATGTGTATCACGTGCATCGATATATTTTTCCCGAAGTGGTGCATCTTCTCCGATATAGACCGGAATATCCAGTCTGTTTAACTGTTTGAGGACTTTTTTCGCATTGACTGCGCCCATATCAGAAGGTACATTTCCTGATACAGTTGTAATCGCTGCAATCTTCAGTTCCGGAGAATTGACCGCAAGCATGATGGCAAGTGCGTCATCGATTCCCGGATCACAGTCTATAATAATTTTGCGCATAAAAAACTTCCAACCTTTCCCTTTTCTATGTAAAAATCCTCCACAGAAAAGGTATCTACGATCGGAAGATACCTGAATGACCTAGTTTTTTATACTGGGAGGGTTTCGAACCAGTTATTTAATTTCTATGAAACTTTCTGTAGTATAACAAAAGAATTCCCGGAATGCAAGTCTATTTTATAAAACAATCTTGCATTCCGGGCGTTTATTCTTATTCAAACAGTTTCTTTACCATCTCTGCATCGAATGTTACAGAAGATACATGATTGACTTCGATCTGATACAGTGCATTTGCTGCAATGTGCTCAGCCGCCTGTTCAAGATCACGGATACCTGTCGTATCGGCAAACTGCTCAATGACTGCATCCAGACCGTCCGGTGCCACCACACACTCTTCCGCTTTCAGGCTCATTCGTTTCAGGACTTTCGGAAGAGCAAATTTCGAAAAGATCACTTTCTTTTCTTCTGCTGTGTAATCCGGAAGTTCAATGACCGCAAAACGGGACATCAACGGTGCACTGATCTGTGCCTTGTCATTTGCTGTGGCGATCGGATATACACCGACGGTCGGAACCATACATTCCATATAGTTGTCCGTAAATCCGAGATTGTCAAGAAGCGTCAGAAGGACATCAGCCGGGTTGCCGTTTCCTTTACCATTCGTCGCCTTGTCAAGCTCATTGATGATAAATACCAGATTTGATTCACCCGCCATAGAAAAAGCGTCCATGATGATACCCGGCTTTGCATTTGCATAAACACGGGAACTTCCTGTCAGCTGCTCCGGATCGTTGATGGAGCTCATATCCAGTGTCGTCCATGGAAGTTTCAGAATACGTGCCACAGCATAGGCGATCTGGGACTTACCGGTTCCTGCCGGTCCTACGAGGAGCAGACCATATGCCGGAAGGGTATGTGTACGGTTGATCTGGATGATCGTTTCAATGATTCTCTGTTTTACTTTTTCCATTCCATAAAGTTCTTCATCGAGAATACGACGCGCCTCTACCGGATCGATAGATTCGAAATAATTGTTTTTCCACTGAATATTCATCATAATGGACAGTGCTCTCTGTGCATGTCTGCGCTCTTCCTGAGAAACTTCATGAGAACGTGCCACTGCAAGGTTTCTCCTTGCCCAGAGACGGATGTTATCCGGCATGGTTCTTCCGGCACAGGTCATGAAGTCCGTAATGCTCTGGATACTGGTGAGCTTCATATCGTCACCATCTTCATCTTCCTCATCTCTTTCCGGAAGTTCCGCCGGTGCATTGCTTGCAAGAAGACGTTCGATCATAAACTGCAGGAATCCATCCTCCGCGGAAAGCTTCGTTCCGCCTCCAAATGCCGTCTCACGAATCTTATAAACCGCATAACCCTCTTCATTATTCTGTCCCGATAAGCGGACACTGATATGATTTTCACCCAGCCATTTTACAAGGCTCACAAAACGCACATCAATCTTTAAGATATCTGCCGGAAACACGCCATCATCCTCTTTAAACTCGAAGGAAGATTTCTGATTTGGGTTAGAAAATACACCGCAGGAATGATGTTTCCACTGACGGTTTCTGTTCTCAATCACCAGAATAGGCTTTTCTGCTGACGGTACTTTTTCATTGGACTGGAACGTCGTATAAGTACATTCCGGATCTTTCTTCTCTGTTTTTGTATTGCTGAAATCAAATACTGGCATAATAAACTGTTACTCCTCTTTTAGTATTTATAAAATTCACCTGTACATACATCGTAGATGCCGCGCGGTGTAATACGAATCTCCGGAATGACCGGAAGCGCCATAAATGACAGTGTGATAAATGGTGCGATTCCATCCGGCACCCCCATTTCATGGGCTTTTTCAATCATTCTTTTCAGTTTAATGTGACTATACCGGAAACCGGCATCACTCATCAATCCCATCACCGGTAATTCCAGTGTATCAAAAATCTCATGATCTGCCACCAGTGTATAACCGCCCTGTGTACGGATCAGTTCCTGTACCGCAAGTGCCATATCCTGATCATTGTCACCGATCACGATAATGTTGTGAGAATCATGTGAAACGCTGGACGCAATTGCTCCGCCTCGGATTCCGAATCCACTTACAATACCCACTCCCGTTTTGCCGGTTGCTTTGTGACGCTCGATCACCGCAATTTTCTGATAATCCTCATCTGCCCGGAACACACCCGGTCCGTCAAATAGCTGTGCCTTTTTACGGACAGTTGTAATCTCACCTTCCTGAATTCCGATTACATGGAAACTTCCGTCTGGTGATTCCAGTGTCAGATCATCTACTGCAAAGTTCCCGACATGAACTGTATTTTTTAATTCGACCGGACATTCTCTTACCGTAATCTCGCTGTCCTGATCAATTCTCTGTCCATTATAATAGACATCATGAATTGTCATATTTTCAAGATCATCCAGCACCAGAAGATCCGCCTGATATCCTGTTGCAACTGCGCCAAGTCTTCTGAGACCATAACATTTCGCGGAATTGATCGTTGCCATGCAAATCGCATCAATCGGGTTCATACCAAGCTTTATTGCCTTGCGTACATTATGATCAATATGTCCTTCTTTTTCAATATCTTCGATATGTTTATCATCGGTACAGAAGCAGAAGCCTTCTCCGTTCATCTGATGCCTGACAATTCCGGATACGATTGCTTTGAGATTTCTTGCCGCACTGCCCTCACGGATATGTACTGTCATTCCGCAGCGCCGCTCCCGCATTGCATAGTCAAAATCCGAACACTCATGATCTGTCGTGATTCCTGCCATCACATAGGCCTGCAGATCTGCTTCTGCCAGAAACGGTGCATGTCCGTCTCTCACTCTTTCTCTGAACAGATCCAGTTTGCTGTGCATGGCTTCATCAGCAGTTACCACCGATATATAGTCCATTACTTCGCCCAGTCCAAGTATCCTTCTGTTGTTAAGATACGGTACCATATCCTGTGCAGTAATGGTACATCCATTGTCGTCAATTGCAGTTGCCGGTACGCAGGATGGCATCATCACAAACACATTTGCCTCTACATCTTCTGTCTGATTCAGAATATAATCAATGCCCTTTAAACCGGACACATTTGCAGATTCATGTGGATCCACAATAAACGTCGTTGTCCCATGGCGGGCAGCCACTGTTACAAGCTCTGCCGGTGTCACAAGGGTTGATTCCAGATGCAGATGACTGTCGATCAGTCCCGGGCAGACATATCTGCCCTCCAGATCAATTTCCTTTTTTCCTTCGTAGCTTCCGATTCCTGAAATCAGCCCATTTTCTATCGCAATGTCCCCATTCAGGATCTCTCTGGTAAAAACATTCACAATACGGGCATTTTTCAGTACAAGTTCTGCTTTTTCCAGTCCACGGGTAACTTCTGAACATTTTTGATACTTCTGTAACTTCATAAGCCCACTCTCCTTTTATTCTGTTTTACCTTATTTTTAGATTCTGCCGGATCTTTATGCACCGAATTCCTCAATCCAGCTTAATGCCTGCCAACGCCTGTGCAAATGCATTATTTACCGGCTCTGCAGCCTCTTTTTGCTGTTTTTTCAGATATTTCTGTACATCTCTTTTATTGACGCCCGCGCCTTCCTTTGCACGTCTTGCCTGAAAGGAAGAAAGCTTTTCTTTATATCCACATGCACATACGAAAGTTTCTTCTTTTCCTTTGACCAGCATCTCCATACGCTTGTGGCACTTCGGGCAGCGCGCATTGGTCGTACGGGAAATCGTCTCTCTGTAACCACATTCTCTGTCCTGACACACCAGCATCTTACTGTTTTTGCCGTTTACTGCAAGAAGACGTTTTCCACAGTTCGGGCAGATCTTATTTGTCAGATTGTCATGACGGAATATGCCTGTTCCTGTCTTGATCTCACCTACGATTTCCTCCGTATATTCCCGGATTCCGTCAAGAAATACTTTTTGTTTCAGCTTTCCCCTTGAGATATCAGAAAGCTTCTTTTCCCAGTCTGCTGTCAGCTCCGGTTTCTTTAAGTCTTCCGGTACCAGTTCCAGAAGCTGTTTTGCCTTCGATGTCAGATAGATCTCATTTCCCCGTTTTTCCATAAGGAATGTGTGAAATAGTTTCTCGATGATATCGGCTCTTGTGGCAACGGTGCCAAGTCCGCCGGTCTCTCCCAGCGTCTTTGCTGCCTGCGAATCTTTCGTTGACATATATTTTACCGGATTTTCCATCGCAGCAAGAAGTGTTGCCTCGGTAAAATGTGCCGGTGGTTTTGTCTTACCGTTCGTGAGCCTTACACTATCTATATGGATCTTTTCTCCTTTGCGGAACACCGGAAGTTTCTGGTCTTTCAGTGCATTGTCCTCCGTATCTTCTTCCTGCATTCCCTCTTCATAGACGGCTTTCCATCCGGCACTTACAACTGTTTTTCCGTTTGCTGCAAAAGTCTGTCCTGCTGCCTTTGCTTCAAGAGAAGTCTGCTCATATTCAAATGCAGGATAAAGCACACTTAAGAACCGGCGCACGACCATATCATATATTTTGCGTTCTTCGTTCGTCATATGATCGAGCTGTACAAACTGTTCTGTCGGAATGATTGCATGATGGTCACTGACCTTTTTATCATCCACGAAACTTCTGTTTGTCTGAATCGGTTTGCTGATCAGTACTCCGGCAAGCTTTCTGTACGGGCCTGTTCCACATGCTTTCAGACGTTCTTTGATCGTCGGTACAACATCCTTTCCGATATAACGTGAATCCGTTCTCGGATACGTAAGGACTTTATGATTCTCATAAAGCCGCTGCATGATGTTCAGCGTTTCTTTTGCGGAAAACCCGTATTTCTGGTTTGCTTCTCTCTGCAGCGTAGTCAGATCATACAAGCCCGGTGCATAAGTTTTCTTCGGTTTCTTGTCTACAGAAATGATTTCCAGTACACCGTCTGAAATATTTTTGCTGATATCTTCTGCACGATTTTTCTGGAATGTACGGTAACTGCCGCTTCTGGTATCCTTCCACGTCCACTGTATACCTCCGGCATGCAGAACAACGCCATAATATTCTTCCGACTGGAATTTACGGATTTCTTCTTCTCTTCCTGCAATGATCGCGAGTGTCGGTGTCTGCACCCTTCCGCACGAAAGCTGTGCATTATGCTTACAGGTCAGTGCTCTCGTGCCATTGATGCCGACCAGCCAGTCCGCTTCTGCTCTGGCTACTGCCGCACGATAAAGATTATCGTATTCCCTGCCATCCTTCAGATTGTGGAAACCATCACGTATTGCCTTATCTGTCACAGATGAAATCCACAGACGTCTTATTGGCTTCCTGCAGCCTGATTTATCCAGAATCCAGCGCGCAACAAGCTCACCCTCTCTGCCTGCATCCGTTGCAATGATGACATCTCCGATATCCTTTCGAAACAGCTGGGTCTTAACTGCCTGATATTGTTTTGATGTCTGGCGGATGACCACGAGTTTCATCTTCTCCGGCATCATCGGCAGAGTTTCCATATCCCATTTCATATATTTCTTATCATATTCTTCAGGATCTGCAAGCGTTACAAGATGTCCAAGTGCCCATGTCACCACGTATTCTTTCCCTTCCAGAATTCCGTTTCCCTTCTGGTTACAGTGGAGAACTCTCGCAATATCCCGTGCTACAGATGGTTTCTCTGCAATTACCAATGACTTCATAGATGTTCCTCTTTCTCAAGTTGATATTTTCTGAATTTTCTTTGATGTGAGTATACCATATCCCACACAAAAAAGGAAGATAACTACTCTTCCTTTCAATGATAATAAATGCCTGAAATATTTGTAAATTTCTGTCGGTCATGCTATGATAAACAGGAACGTAAGGGAGGAAATTATGTACTATTTTATCGTAAATCCTAATTCCCGCTCAGGAAAAGGTGCCCTGATCTGGAAAGGACTCGAAGGCATCTTAAATGAGCGAAATATCGAGTATAAAACATTTTTTACAGAATACAGGGGGCATGCCGTTCTTCTGTCTGAGTCCATTACTTCCGATGCTGCCCCGGAAAACCCCGTAACCCTCATTGCAGTCGGAGGAGACGGCACGATTCAGGAAGTATTAAGCGGTGTACGCGATCTGTCATATATCACTTTCGGTTATATTCCCACCGGATCCGGAAACGATTTCTGCCGCGGAATGAAACTTCCGGCAGAACCCGGTGAAGCCCTTGATCTGATTCTTTCCGGCTGCCGGCCACATCCAATGGATGTCCCGGTACTCACCTGCGGTACGGGAAGCAGCCACTTTGCAATAAGCTGCGGAATCGGTTTCGATGCCGGTGTATGCCATGAAGTCAGTGTCACACCGATGAAAAAAATTCTTAACCGTATCGGACTCGGAAAGCTGGTCTATCTTTTTGTTGCATTAAAACAGCTTCTTTTTCTGAAACCATCTCCTATGACACTTGTCATGGACGATGACAACGTGCAGCAATTTTCCAAAGTATATTTTACTGCGGTCATGAATCAGAAATACGAAGGCGGTGGATTTAAATTTTGTCCCAATGCCAGTCCATCTGACGGATATCTCGATGTCATCGTAGTCGACAGTTTAAGCAAACCCAAAGTCCTGTGTTGTCTTCCGACAGCATTTTTCGGAAAACATACGATTTTTCATGGTATCCACATTTTCCGCTGCAAAAAAATAGATATCCACAGTGATCTCGCACTGCCGGTGCACAAAGACGGGGAATCCGCCGGAATCCTGAAAGAATTTTCCGTATCGATTGGAGCTGCCCAGGTGCGCATGATCTCATAATTTACTGTAACGTAAAAAACTTCTGCCGGTCAATCAGCAGAAGTTTTTTGATTTTAGTTAAATCCGTAGAATTTCTGACATATTTTATACGCAGCCACAAACATCTTGCGGCCTCCTCTGCCCGGCAGGTTTGCCGCACGGCCGAGGATGCTGTAACGCAGTTTGTGATAGAGCCACAGATCCTGCTCACGGATATAATCCAGCAGTTCTTTTTTCTTATCGAGGGCTTCCTGTGTGCCGGCACGAACCAGCATAATAGAAGAAACTGTCGTAATGATGTCCAGATAACTCAGCATATATTTCTTTACGTGTTTGTTGTCAAACTGACAGTTATGGAAAATATCTGCCATCAGTTTATTTACTCTGATCTGCTGGTCAATTCTCTTTATCATGACCTTTTCGTTTACAGACTGGTCGTCTCTTCCGATAAAGTAACGATAAAAATTCACATCCAGATAATACATTTTCTTCACAAACGGAAGCGGTTCAAATGCAAAGATATTATCCACATAGAATGTATGCTTCGGAAGTTCCATTCCACATTCATGCAGAAGTTTGGTACGGTAAATGATCGAATGCATCAGAAGGTATTTACCCTTCGACATATGCACGCTGTCCCATCCGAAAATCTCATTTACCGGCAGGCAATGACGGTACTGCATAACTTTCTTACGGGCTGCCCCCTGCTTCTCATAAACAAAATTGCTGATCAGCATATCCACGGTCTCCGGTCCACGCACAAGGTCTCCCAGTGTATGCAGAATCTTTGCATAAGCTTCTTCATTTACCCAGTCATCGCTGTCTACGACCTTGAAATAAAGACCTGTGGCATTACGGATGCCGGCATTGACAGCTTCTCCGTGTCCGCCATTTTCCTGATGGACTGCCTTTATGATCGTCGGGTACTTCTCTGCGTATGCATCTGCGATCTCTGCAGTACGGTCAGAAGATCCGTCATTTACTACAAGAATCTCCACATCTTCTCCACCCTTTAAAAGAGACTCGATACATTTTTCCATATATGCTTCTGAATTATAACAGGGAATTGCAATACTCAGTAATTTCATTTTCCTGATTTCTCCTTCATGTATTTTATATATGCTCTGAAAGCAGACGGTATCGCATACTGCTTTTCAGACTGTTTCTTTTCTGTAAAAATAAACGATGATTCCTTCCGTTCTTCCAGCGAAGACACACGGATACGGTAACCGGTCATTCTCCATTCTATGTGAGAAAAAATATGCTTTGCCTCTGGCAGTGCTTCAATATACAGCGGCTCCAGTGCCATTTCTTTAACCCTTTCCAGAGCCTCGTCCATACTCAGATGGCCTTCGGCATTTGGCAGTTCATAAAGTCCTGCCAGAAGTCCTTCCTCTGGTCTTTTATGAATTGCAGTACGCTCACCGTCCTGAATCACAAAAACCGTTCTGTTTTCGATGGTGCGTTTTTTCTTCGGTGCTTTTACCGGAAGTTCATCAACTGTCCCGTGATGATATGCCCTGCAAAATTCCGCAATCGGGCATTCCGTACATCTCGCCGGTCCGTTGGGTACGCACACCACTGCTCCGAGCTCCATCAATGCCTGATTAAAATCTCCCGGTGCTTCTTTCGGCATGATCTCCAGCAGTTTCTCTTCGACCTGACGACGAACAGATTGTTTCATGATATCCTGACGGTCCTCGGTGATCCTGGAAAAAACACGAAGGACATTACCGTCAACTGCCGGAACAGGAATATCATAAGCGATTGACGCGATTGCACCTGCTGTGTAACTCCCGATTCCCTTAAGTGCAAGCAATTCCTCATAAGATGCCGGCAAAATACCACTATATTCACTAACTACAGTCTGTGCTGCGTTCTGCATATTTCTTACCCGATTATAGTACCCCAATCCTTCCCACAGCTTCATAAGCTTCTCTTCGGGGCATTCTGCAAGAGCTTTCACATCCGGAAGTTCTCCGATAAAACGAAGAAAATACGGCTTCACTGCTTCTACTCTGGTCTGCTGGAGCATGATTTCCGACACCCAGGTATAATAGGCATTCTTCTGATCTCTCCATGGAAGGATTCGTTTATTTTGTCTGTACCAGCTAATAAGCGGCTGTACAATCTCATTCAGCATAAAGTCCTCCGGATCTGATGGAATCATTGTCTCGGGATTTTGCCATATTCATGGCAAAACACCTCGCGGGATATTACCTGTG
>OLNC01000473.1_pt1 | contig 40246 bp, 33 predicted proteins | sample 1672011 | NCBI WGS metagenome assembly OLNC01 (sample SAMEA3136636, study PRJEB25190) | human gut metagenome | biome: human gut; feature: human-associated habitat; material: faeces | place: Austria | collected 2013
GCAGCTTGTCAGAAAATCAAATGCATTCGCAGTGATTTTTTACAATGACGATTTTGTATTAATAGAATCAGATTGGAATTTAAAGTCGCTTCAACATTCGGTCTTGTGAGGTTCTGTGAAGGTATTAATAGAATCAGATTGGAATTTAAAGCCGTTTCTCTTTCCAACAACGAGAAAAATCGCCCGTATTAATAGAATCAGATTGGAATTTAAAGATGAGAATATGGTTGCGGAGCCATCTGTGGGAAGAACAGGTATTAATAGAATCAGATTGGAATTTAAAGGTCATAGAGACAGAGGAGCCGCCGGTGGTAGTGGCCAGTATTAATAGAATCAGATTGGAATTTAAAGTTATCACTGGCAATCATGCCAAGCTGCTCCATGGCCGTATTAATAGAATCAGATTGGAATTTAAAGTTTATACTCACACTTACGTCTGACGATTTGGCGTAATGTATTAATAGAATCAGATTGGAATTTAAAGGGACTTAAAATAGCTGTAGCTACGTGCTTTGAAATCATGTATTAATAGAATCAGATTGGAATTTAAAGAACGGAGGCAGCAGAAACAAGGCAGAGGCGGTCAAGTATTAATAGAATCAGATTGGAATTTAAAGTTAGGATCATTTATTTCTAAGATATGGGATGACACATCGTATTAATAGAATCAGATTGGAATTTAAAGGGGAAAGTTCGCACGGTGCGCGATCCCGCCAGTATAGTATTAATAGAATCAGATTGGAATTTAAAGCTTGAAATGCTAATGAACGCTATCTATGTACAAGCAAGTATTAATAGAATCAGATTGGAATTTAAAGGAATTACACATGGATGGTCAACAGGTTTTAGGAATGGTATTAATAGAATCAGATTGGAATTTAAAGGTCGAATGTGACAGTTAAGATGTACGCACAGTCGGGTATTAATAGAATCAGATTGGAATTTAAAGATGGCATTAGCAGGAATCACAATCATGATTGGAGGAAGTATTAATAGAATCAGATTGGAATTTAAGGATTATTTAATAATATAGGGAGGGTTCATACATCTTGAAAAAATGCACTATCTGAGATGATTTTTTATGACGTATTATGTAGAAGGCTAATATATATATATATAAATTAATGGGATGTAGATATAAAATTTAGAAAAAGGTTGCTAGATAGAAGGAATGCAGTGTATTATAGAAGAAATGGCATATTATTTTAGATTTAGTATTTGAAAATGATGTAATGGCATTAAACAGGTTATTCCCTGTCGGTTCAGACAGAAAATTTTAATATAGAATGATAAAAATTACTAGGAGGCAAGATGGCAGCTAAAGAGTATTACAAAATGTATGACTCTTTTTTGCAGAGTTTATCGGATGGTGAAGCGCATCTGTATTAAGAAGTAAAAAAGAAAGTGATAGAAGATTTTAAGCTGACAGATACAGCATCTGGCAGAGCTAATGATTGAACATGATTTTGGTGTCAGCACAGAGTATACCTATCGGATCAAACGAATCGATATGGATGTTTTTGAAGAGGAAGACTGAACATTTATAGTATAAAAGATAGTATAGACGAAAGGACTTTTATGAACATACAGATTTTCGGCACATCAAAGTGCTTTGATTCAAAGAAGGCCATGCGTTATTTCAAGGAGCGCGGCATTAAGTATCAATGGATTGATATGAAGGAAAAGGGGCTCAGCAAAGGGGAGTATACAAAGGTGAAACAGGCGGTAGGCGGTCTGGATGCTATGCTGAATCCGAAGTGCAAGGACCAGGACACACTGGCGCTGATCAAGTATATTGCAGATGAAGACAAGGATGAAAAGGTGTTGGAGAATCAGCAGGTATTAAAGACACCGATTGTCCGAAACGGTGCGCTGGCAACGGTGGGTTATCAGCCGGATGTATGGAAAGGCTGGAAGTAGGACAAGATGGAACCGTATTATTATCAACAGATGAACAAGCAGAGACAGGTAGTCTATCATGCCATTTTGCAGGGAATCACAGCCCTGGCGGATGAGTTTCAGATTCCTGCAATAGAGGGGGCGGAGCTCTATGATGTATTTTTCCAGCTGCGGCTGGATCATCCGGAGATATTCTGGGCAACAAGTTTCAAATACAAATTTTTCAAGGGTTCACCGAATTATATTTTTATCCCGGAATATATTTTTGAGAAGAATAAGATCCGGGAGCATCAGAAGGCGCTGAAAGCTAGAGTGGACAAACTGGCAAGACCGGCAAAAAATTTTTCAGACATTGAAAAAGAAAAGTATGTTCATGATTTTATCTGTGAGAATGTACGTTATGATAAGCTGAAAAAGGCCTATTCCCATGAGATAATCGGGCCTCTTGGACAGGGGGTCGGTGTCTGTGAAGGCATTGCCAAGTCAGTGAAAATTCTGTGTGATGCACTGAATCTCTGGTGCATCATAGCCATTTGTGGAAATAATCCTGAAAAAGGTATTAAGTACAGACATACATGGAATATTATCCGGCTGGATGGAAAGTATTATCATCTGGATGCCACATTTGACAACAGTCTCGGGCGCAGTGGAAGCGGTACACCGGAGATTCGTTATGATTATTTCAATTTGGACGATAAAGCTGTATTCAGGGATCATGAGCCATTGATTGCGCCGGCACCTGCATGTACTGACAACAGCCGTTTTTATTACAAAGAGAAGAAGCTGTCTTTTACAAAGACAGAGGAGGTATATAAGCGTTTCCTTCAGGCGGCCAAAAAAGGAAAAACATTGACCTTTCACTGGAGGGGCGGTTATCTGACCCGGGAAGTACTGGAGGAATTGTTAGATTTGATGCAACAGGCCGGTGCAGTAAAGAATAAAACAGCTGTGGTTGGTTTGAACTGGGCCCAGGCAGTGCTGCGGCTGCATTATGTGGAGAGTGCGGAGGCAGGCGATGAGAATGCAGAAGCAGCGAATGGTGCAATCGGAAAGGGAACGCATAAGGCAAAAATTGACGTGACCATGGAAGACGCCAATGAAGGCGAGCAGATTGAGACGGATTAATTGTGTAATATATATAACAGCATAAATGTAAAACAGCATAAATGATTATCAGCCCCGGAACGACAATGTTTCGGGACTTTTTGTATGCAGAAAAGGTATTTTGACTTGTGGATTGGGTGTTGTGTCGATGATTGGAAAATGTTGCAGGAAACATAAATTTGACAAAAGAGTAATAATATGATATATTATCTGTAATGTTTTTGTAACAAATGAAATATTTTAGTAAAAAACAGATCCCACTATAAGTCAATATGAGAATGTAAGACGACGTTTTTACAGGAGGTTTATATCCATGATTAGAAGAAAACTTGCATTACTTGGCACTACTGTTGCAATTTCATTGCTGCTTACAGTACCGGCATTTGCAGCAGATACCAAAGATACAGACACTGCACAGAACGCACAGAATACACAAAGCATACAGGAAGAGAAGGCAGAAGAGAAGACAGAAGAGAATACGGGTTATGTAACATGTTCTGTTCTCAATGTGCGCAGAGCCAGCTCTGAGAAATCAGATAAAGTCGGAACCTTGAAGAGGGGTGAAGAAGTCAAGATTCTGAGAGATGAGGAGAATGGCTGGTATGCAATTGATTTTGAAGGTCACATCCGATATGTTCACGGTGATTATATTACAACAGATCAGGACGAGGTGAAAGGTTATACAGCCAGCAGCTGGGATGGGCCTGTTCTGACTGCTTCGGCAGGTACGATTACCGGACCGAGCGGCAAGGAGACCTATTACAATCTGAATATGTCTGGGGTTGTCAGCATTATGAGAAGTCTTGGCAATACAGATGAGTACTGGGTCAGAGACGACGGTGCCAAGATGCTTGGCAATTATGTAATGGTTGCTGCCAATCTGAATGTCCATCCGAGAGGCTCAATTGTAGAGACGAGTCTTGGACTTGGTATTGTCTGTGATACAGGTGGCTTTGCATCCGGCAATTCCACACAGCTGGATATTGCAGTTAATTGGTAATTATATGTAACTGTTCAGAGCCAAGCGGATTTATGTTCAAAAGTGCGAAGCATGCTTGCATGAATGAACACTCTTGAACATAAATCCATTTGGCGGATACGCCACACCGACAAAATGCGAAGCATTTGGAGGTTAGATCTGAACAGTTACAATTATATAAAGAATGATGATTTTAGTCAGGGATGGAATAGATACATTTATCTATTCCATCCTTTTTTTGAGTATGTTATACTATATGGAGTCTGAATGATATAGCATTGTAAATGTTTCAGTTTGTTAGGTGTTACATTTTTATAGAAGGAATGAATTCTGAGCAGTAAAATGCTGTCATTATCATAATGGAGGAAATGAAGAAATGGCGAAAGACCATAAGCAGGGAAAGAGAGGCCTGAATATTATTATCGTGGGCTGCGGCAAAGTTGGTGCCTCCCTGACGGAACAGTTATATAAGGAAGGACATGATATTACACTGGTGGACAGAAGTTCAGATCGTCTTCAGGCATTGACAGATATGTATGATGTTATGGGAATTGTAGGAAATGGTGCCAGTTATAAGATTCAGAGAGAAGCAGGTATTGACAATGCAGATCTGATGATCGCTGTCACGGATTCTGATGAGCTGAATCTGCTTTGCTGCACGGTAGCAAAGCGTGTGGGTGATTGTGCAGCCATTGCCCGTGTCCGTACACCGGATTACAGTGATGAGGCTTCTTATTTGAAGGAGAAGCTGGGGCTGGCAATGATCATCAATCCGGAGATGGAAGCAGCCAATGAGATTACGCATGTACTCAGCTTGCCGGCAGCATTAGGTGTCAACTCATTTGCCCATGGACAGGCACAGATGATCCGTTTTAAGATTCCGGAGAATAACAGACTGGATGGACAGAAGGTTATGGCCATGGCCAGAAATATTTCGGGTGATGTGCTTGTATGTGCTGTAGAACGGGAGAAACATGTATTTATTCCGGATGGTAATTTTGAGCTGCATCAGGGAGATGTTGTCTCTTTTATCGCTGCATCCAAAGCGGCAAAGGAGTTTTTTGAGCGTATTGGAATGCCGAACAAACCGGTGCATAATACGATGATCATCGGAGGCGGTAAGGCAGCTTATTATCTCGGCAAGATGCTGTTGGACATGGGAATTGAAGTCAAGATCATAGAGATGGACAGAAAGCGTTGCAGGGAGTTGAGTGTTTTGCTGCCTCAGGCAACGATCATCAATGGCGATGGTACAGATGAAGAACTGCTGAAGGAAGAAGAAATTGCTTATGTGGATTCACTTGTTCCACTGACAGGTATTGATGAGGAGAATGTGCTGCTGGCGCTCCATGCAAGGGAAGTTTCTGATGCCAAGGTCATTACCAAGGTGAACAGAAATGCTTTCCATAATCTTATCGACAAACTGGATCTTGGTAGTGTTATTTATCCGAAGTATATTACGGCGGAGGCGATTGTTGCCTATGTTCGTGCAAAACAGGCATCCATGGACAGCAGCAATGTGGAGACGATTTACCATATGTTTGATTCAAGGGCAGAAGCCATCGAATTTAATGTCAGTGCCAGTTCAAGAGTGACGGATGTGCCATTGAAAGACCTGAACACAAAAGATAATCTGCTGATCGCCTGTATTAATCGATACGGCAAAATCATTATTCCAGGTGGTATGGATTGTATTCAGGCCGGGGATACAGTTGTCATCGTAACAACACATACCGGTTTCCAGAATATTGAAGATATTTTGCGGTAGTGGAGGTGCCAGATGAACGGAGGAATGATCAGATTTATTCTGGGCAGTGTATTGAAAGTGGAATCGGTACTTCTTTTATTTCCTTGCATTGTCGCAGTTTTTTATAGAGAATCCGCAGGTTACTGGTTTTTGCTTACAGCAGTGCTGAGTTTTGTGATCGGCTATCTGATGGTAAGAAAGAAACCAGCCAATACGGTATTCTATCTGAAGGAAGGCTGCGTGACGACTGCGTTGTCATGGATTATGATCAGTCTGGTAGGCTGTCTGCCATTTTATTTGTCAGGAGAGATTCCTGCATTTACAGACGCGTTATTTGAAACGATATCAGGTTTTACAACAACAGGCGCCAGCATTTTGTCGGATGTCGAATGTCTGTCACAGAGCATTCTTTTCTGGCGGAGTTTCAGTCACTGGATTGGCGGTATGGGCGTGCTTGTTTTCCTTTTGGCGATTATCCCGCTGAGCGGCGGTTCACATATGAACCTGATGCGAGCGGAGAGCCCGGGGCCATCTGTGGGCAAGCTGGTGCCAAAGGTACGTGCGACAGCGCGTATTCTCTATTTAATTTATTTCGGCATGACCATTGTCGAGCTGATTTTCCTGCTTATTGGCAAAATGCCGTTTCTTGAAGCCATGATGATCACTTTCGGTACAGCAGGCACCGGTGGATTTGGTGTACGGAATACAAGCATTGGCGGTTATTCAGCTTATATTCAGTGGGTTGTTGCCATTTTTATGATTTTATTCGGTGTCAACTTTAATGCCTATTACTTTTTATTGATGAAGCGCTTTAAGCAGGCCTTTGACATGGAAGAGGTCAAAGGTTATTTCCTGATCATTGCAGCAGCCAGTGCATTGATCTTTATCAATATCTATGACAAGACAATGACAGCTGCCGATACGATCCGCCATGTGGTTTTCCAGGTTGGATCCATGATGACATCTACCGGTTATTCTACGGTGGATTTTGATCTGTGGCCAAGTGCGTCGAAAGTGGTATTGATCATCATCATGTTTATTGGTGCCTGTGCGGGAAGTACCGGAGGCGGTATTAAGGTTTCGCGTGTTATTATGATGCTGAAGAGCGTGAAACGTGAATTAAATGCTTACCTCCATCCGAAGAGCGTCCGTACGATTAAGATGGAGGGCAAGGCACTGGATCAGGGAGCCATCAGTTCCGTAGCTGTTTACTGTATTACATTTACCCTGATATTTGCGGTATCTTTCCTTCTTGTGGCCTTGGAAGGAAGAGATCTGACCACGAATTTTACAGCCGTTTTGACAACGATGAACAATATGGGACCGGGGCTGGCAGATGTTGGCCCATCCAAGAATTTTGGCGGACTTTCAATATTGTCGAAATATGTCCTGATGTTTGATATGCTGGCGGGACGTCTGGAACTGTTCCCAATGCTCGTTTTATTCCATCCTGTATTATGGAAGGAAACATGGGAAGGCGGCAAACGAAGAAGACGTCTGAAAAGAAAAAAGTCTCTTGAGAATTAAAATATAACTGTGTGACAATGGCAGATAGTTGCCGGAAAGGCGGTTGATGATTGATGAAAGAACGATTACTGCGTGAATTTGCAGAACGGTTTGGAAATGCGGAAGGTGCACAGGTTTACTTTGCACCCGGACGTGTGAATTTGATCGGTGAACATACAGATTACAATGGCGGCCATGTATTTCCATGTGCACTGGATATTGGCACGTATGCGGTGGTTAGAAAACGTCAGGATAAGCGTTTGTTTTTTTATTCAATGAATTATCCTGAAGCGGGCATTATCAACAGTTCACTGACCGGTCAGCTGGAACATGATGATGAGGATGGATGGGCCAATTATCCGAAGGGTGTGATATGGGCCTTTGAAGAAAAAGGTATGCAGCCGGCCTGTGGTTTTGAAATGATGGTTTACGGCAACCTTCCCAGCGGAGCAGGGCTGTCATCTTCTGCTTCCCTTGAGGTCTTGACAGGATGGGCACTTAGAGATATATTTGAATTTGAGGTATCCGATCAGGAGATAGCACTGATCAGTCAGCATGCGGAGAATACATTTAATGGTGTCCGCTGCGGTGTGATGGATCAGTTTGCTGTGGCCATGGGCAGAGCGCATCAGGCGATTTATCTGAATACAGAGAATTTGTCCTATCGTTATGTACCGGTACAGCTTCAGAATATGCAGCTGATCATTTCATGTACGAATAAGGAACGCGGTCTGGCTGATTCCAAGTATAACCTCAGACGCATGGAGTGTGAGCGGGCACTGGCTGATTTACAGAAAGTTGCATCGATCAGACAGCTTGGTGAGTTATCCATGGATGATTTTGAAAAATATCAGGCAGCGATTACTGACGATGTCTGCAGAAGGCGTGCAAGGCATGCTGTTTCAGAGAATGCGCGGACCATTCAGGCTGTGCAGGCTCTGGAGAACAATGATCTGAACCGATTTGGTCGGCTTATGAACGCATCCCATCAGTCCCTGAGGGATGACTATGAAGTCACAGGAGATGAACTGGATGCTTTAGTTGAAGCAGCATGGGATACAGAAGGTGTTTTAGGCTCCCGTATGACAGGCGCAGGTTTCGGTGGATGCACCATCAGCCTCGTCCGCACAGAAGCTGTCGACAATTTTATAAAAAACGTTGGTAGAATTTACAGACAGCAAATCGGCTATCCGGCCGACTTCTATATTTGCCAAATAGGCGACGGCCCTGGAAAGTTATAACAGAAAGGATTTTATTATGAAAATTTTAGTATCAGGTGGTACAGGCTATATTGGTTCACACACATGTGTGGAACTTCTGAATAAAGGTTACGATGTTGTAGCATTTGATAATCTTTACAATTCCAAGATAGATGTTGTTGACAGAGTGGAGAAGATTACAGGCAAGAAGCTGATTTTCTACAAAGCGGATATGCTGGACAAAGAGTCTATGCGTCCTATATTTGAAGAGCATAAGTTTGATGCGGTGATTCACTTTGCTGCACTCAAAGCCGTTGGCGAATCCGTTCAGAAGCCGCTGGCTTATTACAAGAACAATATTTCCGGTTCATTGAATTTATGTGAACTGATGAATGAATATGGCTGTAAGCGCATTATCTTCAGTTCTTCAGCAACTGTTTACGGTGCCCCGAAGACAGTACCGATCACAGAAGATTTCCCATTATCTACAACGAATCCATATGGTTCAACCAAGCTGATGCTTGAAAGAATCTTCTCAGATTTCTGTGTACCGGATCCGGAATGGAGTGTTGTACTGCTTCGTTACTTTAATCCAATCGGTGCCCATGAGAGCGGTCTCCTTGGTGAGAGCCCGAACGGTATTCCGAACAACCTGATGCCTTATATTGCACAGGTAGCAGCCGGCAAGCTGGAGTGCCTGGGGGTATTCGGCAATGATTATGATACACCGGATGGTACAGGTGTCAGGGATTATATCCATGTGGTTGACCTGGCAAAGGGTCATGTGAATGCTGTTGAGAAGGTAACTTCTTCTACCGGCGTGAATATTTACAATCTGGGTACAGGTATCGGTTACAGTGTACTGGATATTGTTAAGGCTTTTGAAGCTGCTAATGGTATCAAGATTCCTTATGTGATCAAACCGCGTCGTGCAGGGGATATTGCCATCTGTTATGCGAACCCTGGAAAGGCAAAGCGAGAACTTGGATGGGAAGCAAAGTATGATCTTGAACGCATGTGCAAAGATTCCTGGAATTTTACCAAGAAGAGTCTCGGCTTGGAATAGGACGGTTTTATGGCAGATTTAATAACATTTGTAACGGAAACCGGTCAGATTATCAGAGGTTCTGTGATGGGGGCTTTTGAGGACGATCTTTCAGGGAAGAATTATGTGATTTATACAGACAATTCCATCAATGAGACGGGTAATTATAATATTTATGCAGCGTCTTATGATCCGGAGCAGGAGGATGAACAGATTCTGATCCATGCCATTGAGACGGAGGCCGAATGGCAGCGAATTGAGATGATGATGCAGAAACTCAGCAAGGGTCCTGAAGGATATGGAGAATAGTCAGAATATTTTATAAAAATAGATATAGTTATAGACAAAATGACACAAATCTGGAAAATATAGTCATTCTTATAAATGAAATAAGAAAAACGAAAGACAGAAATTGTTGACACACCGAAAATCAGTGTTATACTAAAATTAACAGATCGTTTGAAAACAATGGCAGAAAGAGATGGTATTTTGTCATGCAAAGAGGCATGAATAGTGAGAAGTTCATGCCTCTTTTTGTTTTTAAGCACACGTAATAAGGAGGTAGTTACTATGAAAAAGTTTTTGGCACTTGTATTGACCGTAGTAATGGCTGCTTCTCTTGCAGCTTGCGGTAATTCAGGAACAAAGGAAACACAGGCACCTGCATCAGGTGACAGTGAGACAGCCGCTGAGTCAACAGCAGCAGAATCTACAGGTGAGACAGCAGAGAAGGTTGGCGAAGGTGTAGATGTTAAGGATTTGAAAGTTGGTTTTATTTTTATCGGTGATGAGAATGAAGGTTATACAGCTGCTCATTATGCCGGTGCAAAGGGTATGCAGGAAGCACTTGGCCTTTCTGATGATCAGATCATCATCAAATGGAACATTCCTGAAGATGAGACATGTTATGATGCAGCCGTAGACCTTGCAGACCAGGGATGCAATATCGTTTTTGCCAACAGCTTTGGTCATGAATCTTATATCCTTCAGGCCGCAGCTGAATTTCCGGATGTACAGTTCTGTCATGCAACAGGGTATCAGGCAGCCGGCAGTGGACTTGCCAATATGCACAACTACTTTACATCTATCTATGAATCCCGTTATGTATCAGGTGTCGTAGCCGGTATGAAACTGAATGAGATGATCGCAGATGGCAAGATTACAGAAGATACAGCTAAGGTTGGTTATGTAGGTGCTTATCCATATGCAGAAGTTATCAGCGGTTTCACATCCTTCTTCCTTGGTGTAAGAAGTCAGTGTCCATCCGCTACAATGGAAGTGAAGTACACAAACAGCTGGGCAAGTTTTGACCTTGAGAAAGAATGTGCTGAATCTCTGATCGCAGATAAATGTGTTCTGATCAGCCAGCATGCAGATACAACAGGTGCGCCTACAGCTTGTCAGGCAGCAGATGTTCCTTGTGTTGGTTACAATATTTCTATGATTGAAACAGCTCCTGATGCAGCTCTGACAAGTGCTTCCATTAACTGGGAACCTTATTATGAATATGCAACAAAATGCGTCATCGACGGTACAGCTATTGATACAGACTGGTGCAAGGGCTTTGCTGAAGGCGCAGACAAACTGACAGACCTCAATGACAAGGTCGTTGCAGAAGGTACAGCTGAAAAGGTTAAAGAAGTTGAAGATGCGATCATTGATGGCAGCCTTCATGTATTTGATACCTCTACATTCACTGTAAATGGCAAGGAACTGACAGATGCTGACAGCGAATACATCAGCGACGGTTATTTCCATGAATCTGAAAAAGCTTCTGCACCAGCTTTCGATTTCATCATCGATGGCATTACAGCAGTAACACAGTAATCGTATGATATCTGAAGTGGGGCTGTCGCATGACAGCCTCATTTTGGTATGTTGAAGGAGGCTTGATGGTGGAAGCAGTAAATGCCATTGAATTAAAAAATATTACAAAACGTTTTGGTGAAAAAGTCATTGCCAATGACAGTGTTAATCTGACCGTAAGAAAAGGAGAGATCCTGTCTCTTCTGGGTGAAAACGGAAGCGGTAAGACCACATTGATGAATATGCTGTCGGGTATTTATTTCCCGGATGAAGGACAGATATTTGTAAACGGCAAAGAAGTCATGATTTCTTCTCCGAAAGATGCTTTTGATCTGGGAATCGGAATGATCCATCAGCATTTTAAGTTAATTGAAGTGCTGACAGCAGCAGAGAATATCATTCTGGGATTGCCGGGAAAGATGACGTTGAACATGGATGAGGTCATCAAGGACATTCAGGCACTGGTTGATAAGTATGGATTTGAATTGGATTGCCGGAAGAAGATTTACGAAATGTCCGTATCAGAGAAGCAGACTGTTGAAATCGTGAAGATGCTTTATCGTGGTTCGGACATTCTGATTTTGGATGAACCAACAGCCGTTCTGACACCGCAGGAGACAGAGAAGTTATTTGCGGTACTCAGAAACATGAGAGCGGATGGTCGTTCTATTATTATCATTACACATAAATTGCACGAAGTACTGGCACTTTCAGACAGAGTTTCCGTTTTGCGTAAAGGTAAGTATATCGGTACGGTGAATACATGTGATGCAACAGAAAGTTCGCTGACAGAGATGATGGTTGGCGAAAAGGTCAGTCTGAATATTGATCGCCCGGAACCGGAGAATCCAAGGGAAATCCTAAAAGTATCCGGTCTTACCTGTCTGGATAATGAAGGGGTGAAGTCACTGGATGATGTCAGCTTTACTGCCTTTGGCGGCGAAATTCTTGGTGTGGCCGGAATTGCAGGCAGTGGACAGAAGGAACTGCTGGAGGCTATTACAAATCTTTGCCCGATTGCAGAAGGCACCATCAGCTGCGTGAACGAGCATGGAAAGGAAGTTGTTATTTCAGGCAAATCTCCAGAACACATTTCCAAAGAAAGTATACATATTGCGCATATTTCCTTTGTCCCGGAGGACAGACTGGGTATGGGACTGGTTGCTTCCATGGATATGACGGACAATATGATGCTTCGCAGCTACAGAGAGGGCAAAGGTATATTTGCGGACAGAAAGAAACCGAGAGAGCTGGCTGAACGCCTGATTGACAAGCTTAGCATTGTGACACCGGGAGTTTCAACCCCTGTTGGACGATTGTCCGGCGGTAATGTCCAGAAGGTACTTGTGGGCCGTGAAATTGCCATGCATCCGGATATTCTTCTTGTGGCTTATCCTGTGCGAGGCCTGGATATCAATTCTTCTTATCAGATTTATAATCTGATGAACGAGCAGAAGAAGAAAGGTGTTGCGGTTATCTGTGTTATTGAAGATTTGGACGTGTTGCTTGAAATATCTGACAGAATTCTTGTATTGTGTGGCGGCCGTATAACAGGTATCGTAGACGGCAGAACAGCGACAAAGGATGAAATCGGATTATTGATGACGAAAGGACAGAAGGAGGAGAGCCATGTTTAAAGATTCTTCATTGCATATTGCGGCCAGGGATTCTATTGCCTGGTGGAAAGCATGGCTGATCAGACTGATTGCAGTGCTGCTTTCACTGATTGTCTGTGCAATCGTGATTTTTGGATTGACAAAGATGAATCCTGTTGAAGTATACAAAGGTATTTTTTCAGGTGCTGTCGGTACCAGCCGAAGAGCGTGGGTGACGATCAGAGATACAATGGTTCTTTTGTTGATTGCTATCGGCCTGACACCGGCTTTCAAGATGAAATTCTGGAATATCGGTGCAGAAGGCCAGATTCTTGTGGGCGGTGCAGCTACGGCTGCATTAATGATTTATGCCGGCGATTCACTGCCGACACCGGTTCTGATGATCCTGATGTTTGTGGCCAGCATGGCGGCAGGTGTTATTTGGGGCGTTATTCCGGCGATTTTCAAGGCTTATTTCAATACAAATGAGACATTGTTTACCTTGATGCTGAATTATGTGGCTATGCAGATTGTTACATTCTGTATTGTTTACTGGGAAAATCCGGCAGGTTCCAATACGGTCGGTATTATCAATTCAGCGACCCGCGCCGGATGGCTGCCGGAACTGGGTGGACTGACTTACGGTTGGAATGTCGTGATTGTTCTTGTATTTACCATTGGCATGTATATCTATATGAAATACAGCAAGCAGGGCTATGAAGTTGCTGTTGTCGGTGAAAGCCAGGATACGGCCCGCTATGCCCGCATCAATGTAAAGCGCACCATTATCCGTACAATGGGTATTTCAGGCGGTATATGCGGTATTGCCGGCTTCCTTCTGGTCAGCGGTGCCAGCCATACAATTTCTACATCAACTGCCGGCGGTCGTGGCTTTACAGCTATTATCGTTGCATGGTTATCCAAATTTAATGCATTCGTAATGATTCTTGTATCCTTCTTCCTTGTTTTCATGGGAAAAGGTGCTATTCAGATTGCGTCACAGTTCAATCTGAATGAGAATGCATCCGATGTTATTACAGGTATCATTTTATTCTTTATTCTGGGCAGCGAATTCTTTATCCGCTACAGAATTGCATTTACAAAAGCACATAAGTAAGGGAGGCCGATGATATGAGTGCATTGATTGTTTTTATTCAAAAAGCCATTGCTCAAGGCATCGGTATGCTCTTTGGCGCAACAGGCGAGATTATTACAGAGAAATCCGGCAACCTGAATCTGGGTGTTCCGGGACTGATGTATATGGGCGGTATTGCCGGGTTGATGGGTGCTTTTATCTATGAAAGCGGAGCAGAGAATCCAAGCGGCATTGTGGGTGTGCTTATTTCCATGCTGTGTGCCTTGTTGGCTTCCGGTTTTGGTGCATTAATCTACAGTGTTCTGACCATTACATTGAGAGCTAATCAGAATGTTACAGGTCTTGCGCTGACAACATTCGGTGTTGGTTTCGGCAACTTTTTCGGTGGTTCCCTTTCACAGCTGGCAGGCGGTGTCGGTCAGATTTCCGTTGCTGTGACAGGCGGTACCTACCGTACCAAAATTCCGGGATTATCCAAGATCCCTGTTATCGGCGATGTTTTATTTTCCTATGGTTTTATGACTTATTTCGGCATTATACTGGCAATCCTTATTTCATGGTTTATGTATAAGTCCAGAAAAGGTCTGAATCTTCGAGCAGTAGGTGAAAGCCCTGCCACAGCGGATGCAGCCGGTATTAATGTCACACTTTATAAATATCTGGCAACTATTATCGGTGGTGCCATCAGTGGTCTTGGCGGTTTGTATTTCGTTATGGAATATTCAGGCGGTACATGGACCAACAACGGTTTCGGTGACAGAGGCTGGCTGGCCATCGCCCTTGTTATCTTTGCATTGTGGAAGCCTATTAACGCCATCTGGGGATCTTTCCTCTTTGGTGCCCTGTATATCCTCTACCTCTATATACCGGGGCTTGGCCGTTCCATGCAGGAGATATTCAAGATGCTGCCATACCTTGTAACCATCGTCGTACTGATTTTCACAAGCTTCAGAAAGAAGAAAGAATATCAGCCGCCGGAGAGCCTTGGCAACTCTTACTTCCGAGAAGAACGATAATCAAAAAGTCGTCGTGGATTTTGTGAAATCTGCGGCGGCTTTTTGAACATAAGAAAGGTGTCGTTAGAAATGTCAATAGATATCAGAATAACGCAGAAAGGTTTATTAAAAAAGACACTGCCATTGCATGTGATTACAGGTTCTGATTTGTGCTATGGAACCAGCGATGGTATGAAATTAAAAGAAAATGATTTAAGCAGTGATGAAATCATTTTGTATCATTCGAATCATATATCCCGCGGCTTCAGTATCGAGTGGACACCGGAAAAAAAGGATTATGTGGATTTGCGGGCGTTAAGCCCCGACAGTCGTGAAGGACTGAATGATTTTTTCGCTGCAATACAAAGAATTGCATCTTATTGGAAATGTGAAATCGAGATGGACGGCAATATCACCGCGCTTTCGGAGCTTGTTTCGCTGATACCGGATATGCAGGCCTTTAATGAAACGGTTCTCGAAAGTGTTTGTGGGGATATTTTATCCGGCAAAAAGGAATCCCTGACATTGTACAGTGTCATGTTCCCGGTCGTCCTTGGTGTACCGGAAGCAGAAAAATTCAGACACGATGTGGATGCTTTCGGCAGATGGCTGCATGAAAAACAGTCTGTAGATGCCTATTATGCGCGGCCGCAGTTTTTCAGAACCGAGGTGGGCGTTGTCGGCAGATATGTAGTGACAGAGGATTGCCGGACAATCTTTCCACTAAAAGGACAGGTGCCATTGGGAATTTCTGACCCGGAAACAGGGAAAGGGTTAAAATGTGACAGATATGAAGTTTATTTTTACTCAATCTCACAGGAAAAAATGCTGGGATACGTTCCATTTGAGACATTTATTGAAATAATCAAAGCGCAGGCAGAGAGATTTGATGGAGCGAATATCATTTTTGAAGGGCTGTCTATGGAGGCGCTACAAAAAATTGTGGAAACAGCTGTGTAGCGCAGGAACAGAAGTGAAAAGCGTTTTACAATACCTGAACATGCCAATAAACTCCGAAACCGTCTAAACAGATGGCGGGTCTCTATAAACAAACAGTAGGCAGATTTTCGCGATTTTGCGAGCATAGCGACAGCTTTGAAGCATTGTCCGAGCCCGTAGGGCGAGTTTATGCGTAAAAGCTGTCAATATGCGGCGCAGCAAAATCGCGAAAATCAACGTGTTTGTTTATAGAGACCCGCCATCTGTTTTTACGGTTGAGTTTTCTCATTGAGGCTGATAATAGCTCCTGACGAACTGTATAAATCGTCTGACATGGGGCAGCAGTGCATGTTCCTTCTTGTATACGATATAAAGTTTTCGCGTGGGTGCCGGATGCGCCAACGGGAAAATCAAAACCTGTCGGCTGGCATTCAGGTCCTGGACAGATTTGGCTGAGAGAATGGAGATGCCAAGTCCGTTAATGATGGAGCGTTTGACTGCTTCCAGATCATTCATACGTGCTACAACATTGATGGCTCCCGATGAAATACGCTGCTGTTCAAGATACTGGTCGATGGCTTTTTTTGTACCGGAACCTTTTTCACGAAGAATAAAAGGTTCATTTAAAAAAGCTGCAATGGTTACATTTTTTTTGGAAATCTCTAGGTAATGGGGGGTAACCGGGGTGACGATGACAAGCTCATCCTCAAGAAAAGGGATAAAAATCAGCTCTGATGAATCAGTGGTCATTCCCACCAGTCCAAAATCAAGGCGGCCGTTTTCAACCTGCTGGATAATGCCCATGCTGTCAGATAATTCAGAATGAAAATAAATATCCGGGTTTAATTGACCGAAGGCACTGAGCACTTCAGGAAGCACATAGGAAGATGGAATGGTGGATGCCCCAAGTTCAATAATCTGTTTGTGAGAGCCGACAAATTCATTGAGAATATGATCCCGGATTTTCAGCATGGAGACTGCAGAATCATAGAGATCATATCCCTGAGGGGTGACGTGCAGCTTCTTTGTGGTGCGGGAAATGAGCTTGGTATCCAATTCCTTTTCAAGGGAAGCCACATGGGCGCTGACTGTTGGCTGGGTCAGAAAAAGATGGCGGGCGGCTTCAGAAAAGCTATTATAATCAACAACGGCCACAAAGGCCTCTAACTGTTTTAATTCCATACAAAAACTCCTGTTTATTGAAAAGAACAATAATCTTAAGGTTAAATAAAATAAATTCTGGAAAAAGGCCGTAAGTACGGTATTTTTTATAGAATTTATTGATTCTGTCTATAAATAGAGTATAATACAGTTGACATAAAATGGCAAGCACATTGTTTTTGGAGTGCTCGACTATTTGACTTTTAAGGTTAAATTCAGTATGCTGATGTTAGTAAGATTTTCTATTTATATAGGAGGGGAATCAAATGAAAAAGTTAGTAAGCAGTGTTCTTGTACTTTGCATGATTGCAGTAGCTTTAGCAGGCTGCGGAAATAAGAGCACAGAAACAACAAAGGCAACAGAAGCGACGGCATCAACAGAGTCAGCAGTTTCCACAGAAGCAGTATCTGAGACACAGGCAGCTGAGGGCGAAGCAGCAACTGTTCAGGTGTATATTGCAGCCAGCTTGAGCAATGCCATGGATGAAATTTCAGCCAATTATAAATCTGTTCAGCCAAATGTTGATCTTGTCTTTAATGCAGGCAGCTCAGGCAAGCTTCAGACACAGATCGAAGAAGGCGGCGCTTGTGATGTATTCTTCTCAGCAGCAACAAAGCAGATGAATGCACTTGTTGAAGGCGGATATGTTCAGGAAGCAGATGTTACAGATCTTCTTGAGAACAAAGTTCAGCTGATCAAACCAGCTGGTACAGAGACAAAGGTTACAGGTTTTGAGAATATTACAGATGCGGCAAACCTTGCACTTGCAGCTGACACAGTTCCTGTTGGCCAGTATGCAAGAGAGATTTTTGACAACCTTGGTATTACAGATCAGGTAATGGCGATGGAGATTAATGAATGCGAAGACGTAAGTGCTGTACTTGCTGCAGTCAGCGAAGGCAGCAATGAAGTTGGTATCGTTTATGCAACAGATGCAGCTTCAGTTGCAGACAAGGTTGATGTTATCGCAACAGCCAATGATACAGAGCTTAAATCCAAAGTTATCTACCCTGTTGGTCTTGTAAAGAATACTGAAGCAGATGATGCTGAAGTTGCAGCAGCGAAAGCTTTTGTCGATTATTTGAAGACACCTGAAGCAACATCTGTATTTGAAAAATATGGTTTTACCGTTAACCAGTAAGTAATAATAGGTATATGGAGCGCTGCAGATAGCTTGCGGCGCTCTTTTCTGATAGGAGAAAAATATGGATTTTCTGGCATCAATTGATATGAGCCCACTTTTTATATCGTTGAAGACGGCGATTATTGCTACGGTCGTGGCTTTCTTTGGCGGCATTGCCTGTGCAAGGTGGGCCATGAAATTAAAACCTGTGTCAAAAAGTATTTTGGACGGCATTTTAAATTTACCATTGGTACTGCCGCCGACAGTTGCCGGTTTTTTGCTGCTGCTTATATTCAGCTTGAAGCGTCCCCTTGGTATTTACCTGTGGGAACATTATCAGTTTAAAGTTGTTTTATCCTGGCCGGGATGTGTTCTGGCGGCGACAGTGGTTGCATTCCCGTTGATGTATCGAAATGCAAGAGCAGCTTTTGAGCAGGTGGATGTGAATTATATTTATGCAGGAAGGACACTGGGCTTATCGGAGTGGACAATTTTCAGAAAGGTTGTTATTCCGGTAGCGGGACCGGGCATTGCATCTGGAACGATTTTAACATTTGCAAGAGCTTTGGGTGAATATGGTGCGACATCCATGCTGGCGGGCAATATTCTTGGAAAGACCAGAACCATGGCGGTGGCGATCGCTGCAGAAGTCAGTGCACAGAACTATGATGTGGCTGGTTTCTGGGTGATTGTTCTGGTGGCCATTGCCTTTGTCTTTATTTTTGCAATCAACATCATAACCATGCATGGCATCAGCAAGATTCAGAGGTGGTAAAATGGCATTATCAGTAGAATTACATAAGAAGTTCAAGGGATTCCGGATGGATGTTGCTTTTGAGCATGATGGTGGCAGTCTTGGTATTCTCGGCGGTTCCGGTATGGGCAAGAGCATGACCCTGAAGATGATTGCAGGTCTGGTGAAGCCGGATTCAGGGAAAGTTATTGTGGACGGAAGGACTGTTTATGACAGTGCGGCGAAGATCGATATGCCGGCAAGAGAGCGGCACATCGGCTATCTTTTTCAGCAGTACGCATTGTTTCCGACAATGACAGTGACAGAGAATATCGGCATTGCCATGAAGAAAAGCGGTGATGCGAAGAAGAAAGAAATTGACAGACTTCTGGAACAGTTTGCCCTTCAGAATCTTGGCGGACGTATGCCGAATGAATTATCCGGCGGACAGCAGCAGCGAGTAGCATTAGCCCGAATCCTTGCCAGTGAGCCTCAGATGCTTTTGCTGGATGAGCCATTTTCAGCGCTGGACAGCTTTTTGAAAGAGCAGCTTCTGGAAGATATGATCAGACAGCTCAGTGATTATGCCGGGGATGTGATTATGGTATCCCACAGCAGAGATGAAATTTATCAGTTCTGTGACAGACTGTTGATTCTGGATCAGGGCCGGGTTATTGTCACTGGTGACACCAAAGACATCTTTGATCAGCCGGAATACAGAGAAGCAGCCCGGCTGACAGGCTGCAAAAATATTACTGAGGCCATCAAAATTGCTGAAAACAGTATCGAAGTGCCGCATTGGCATTGTACTCTTGAAATGGACGAAACGGTCGCTGATGACATCCATGCCGTCGGTATCCGCGCCCATTATATCGACGTACTGACAGAAAAACCGGAGAATATGAAAAACGTTATCGGCGTCACTGTGGAAAATGTTTCAGAACTGCCCTTTGAATGGTATTGCTTTTTCAGAGTGCCGAATGGCGAGCGAATCTGGTGGAAAGTCGCCAAAGTTGGAGAACACGGAGCAGCTAAATACCTGCCTCAAAAAGGCGACCATGTGTATCTGCACATGCCGCCACAGAGCGTGATACTTCTGAAATAAGCAGCATTGCAAACTTCAAGTAAATGAGTATTCATGTTTCTTGAGTTTGCAATGTGGATATGTCAGAGAAATGATTAATACTTGCAGCGAAACGCGCATGAGCAGTTAAAACTTAAGTCAGAAGAGAGTAATAACGATTGCAGAAAGGTCAGGAAAAGAGTATAATACAAAGAGATTGTCTGAAACGGCAGTCTCTTTTTACGTTTTATAATATAATAGTTAAGAAGCTTTTTGGAGGTAGACTGATGATAGAATTTCAGTGTGATTATGCAGAAGGCGCCCATCCGAAGATTCTGGAGCGCCTGGTTGAGACAAACATGGATCAAACCCCAGGGTATGGTCTGGATCCTTATTGTGACGAGGCAAGACGTTTGATCCGTAAGGCCTGTGGCCGCGAAGATATTGATGTGCAGTTTTTAGTCGGAGGAACACAGACCAATACGACCATTATCTGCACTGCTCTTCGGCCATATCAGGGGGTGCTGACAGCAGCAAGCGGCCATATCAATGTTCATGAATCGGGAGCGATTGAGGCAACAGGACATAAAGTGCTGGCTCTGCCTTGCGATCATGCAGGAAAGATCACAGCTGAACAGATTAAAGCAGCCTATGAAGCACATATGAATGATGACAGCTCAGAGCATATGGTTCAGCCGGGAATGGTATATATTTCCAATCCTACTGAGAATGGAACGATTTATTATAAGCAGGAACTGGAAGCAATCAGTCGTGTCTGCCATGAATGCGGTATGCCATTATTCCTGGATGGCGCCCGCCTCGGTTATGGTCTGATGGCAGCAGATAATGATGTAACATTGGAAGATATTGCGAGATTGTGTGATGTTTTCTATATTGGCGGTACAAAAGTCGGTGCGTTGTTTGGTGAGGCTGTCGTGATAACGAATCCTGCCATTAGTAAAGACTTCCGTTATATGATCAAACAGCGCGGCGGCATGCTGGCAAAAGGACGGCTTCTTGGTATTCAGTTCCAGACGCTTTTTGAGGATGGACTTTACTGGCAGATTTCCAGACATGCCATTGATATGGCTATGAAACTCAAAAAAGCATTCCAGGCGTGCGGTTATGGCTTTTATGTGGAAAATTCAACAAATCAGCAGCTGCCTGTTTTGCCGGATGCTGTTCTTGAAAAATTAGCCGGGAAGTACAGTTATTCTTTCTGGGAGAAAACAGATGAGAGCCACAGTGCCGTGCGATTCTGCACAAGCTGGGCTACAAAGGAAGAAAATGTGGATGCCTTGATTGCGGATCTCAACCAAATCAGATCACAGATGATGTAAAATCTGCAAAGCACAGATGGTTATGTAATAATTTTGAAATAATTTAGAAATACACTTGAAATAGGCGCCCGAAAATGCTATAATTATACACAGATGGGTTTTTATATACGATATATCGTGGAGGAACCCTATTATTATTGAGATTGAAACAGCGTTTTGGAAGGAGTATTTCATGAAACACGGTTTAAAGAGATTTACCAGATGTGTTCTGGTTGCTGCGCTCAGCGTTTCACTTGCAGTTCCGACAATGGCGGCAACGAAGGCAGAAGTCCAGAGCCAGATAGAGAATTTGAAGAGCCAGCAGAGCGAACTTGAGACGCAGCTTGCATCATTGAAGAAGAATAAGTCAGATACAGAGTCCTATATTTCTGAACTGGACAGTAAGATCAAGACATATCTTGCACAGTTAGAGGAAGTATCCGCACAGCTTGAGCAGACAGAGTCTGAGATCAGCATTACGCAGGACAACCTGGCACAGGCCAAGGAAGATGAGAAGACACAGTATACAGCATTGAAGGCACGTATCAAGGCCATGTATGAATCCGGAGACGATGATTATCTCCAGATGCTGCTTGGTTCGGGCGATTTGAAGACAATGTTGAACAATCAGGAGTATATTTCCAAGATCAATGAGTATGACCACAATCTTCTTGTGAGTCTTCAGAATATCAGAGATCAGATTGCAGCATACGAAGCTCAGCTCGAAGAGCAGAAGGAGCTTCAGGAAGCTCAGAAGGAACAGTATGAAGTAGAGAAGGAATCTCTTGAGAAGATCGTTGCACAGAAGGAAGAAGAATTGGTTGCTATCGGTTCCGATATTGATTCTGTCAACTACGATATTTCTTCTACACAGGAAGAGATCGATGCTGAGAACAGCCTGCTTCAGCAGATTATTGAACAGGAACGTAAGGCAGCAGAAGAAGCAGCACGCAAGAAGGCTGCAGAGGAAGCAGCTCAGAAGAAAGCGGCAGAAGAAGCTGCTGCTAAGAAGAAGGCGGCTGAAGAAGCTGCGAAATACAACAGCTCAAGCAGTTCAAGCTCCAGCTCAAGCAGCTCATCCAGCAGCTCCAGCTCAAGTAGCTCATCCAGCAGTTCCAGCGATTCATCTTATGATGACAGCTCCAGCAGTTCCAGTTCATCCAGTTCAAGTACAGGTATGATCTGGCCTGTGGGCAGTTCATCCATCACTTCTTACTTTGGTTACAGAAGTTCACCGACAGCAGGTGCATCTTCTTACCATAGAGGTCTGGATATCGGTGCTTCAGCAGGTTCATCCATTTGGGCTGCAGCAAGCGGTACTGTTACAACTGCCAGCTACAACAGTGCGATGGGTAATTACATAGTTATCAGCCATGGAAATGGTGTCTGCACAGTTTATGAACATTGCAGTGCTTTATATGTCAGCGCTGGTCAGTCCGTATCACAGGGTGAGACAATCGCAGCCGTAGGTTCTACAGGTATTTCTACCGGTGCACATCTTCATTTTGGTGTGACTGTAGGTGGAGATTATGTGAACCCTCTGTATTATGTAAGTCCATAATTGAATAGTGAATAGAAAAAGGGATTCGAGATTATTCGAATCCCTTTTGTGACTAAAATGCCCCAGGATGATCATAATCCCAGGGCATATATTTGCTTTATAAGATATTTTCTCTATTCCGGCATCAAATCCATCCGCCATCCAGCCGGATGATCTGACCGGTCAGGTAACTGTGCTTTTGGGCTAAATCCAGAACAAGTTCAGCCACTTCCTCAGGGCGACCGAAACGACCGGAAGGAATTTCATCAGTTAAAGCAATGCGATCTGCTTCCGATAGGAAAGCGTTCATTTCGGTATCAATGGCACCGCAGGCAACGGCATTGACCTGAATATTGCTTGGGGCCAGCTCTTTGGCCAGGGCCTGGGTGAAGGCATTGATGCCGCCTTTTGTTGCGGAATAAGCCACTTCACAGGATGCGCCGCAGCAGCCCCATACGGAAGAAATATTGATGATCTTGCCGGAATGTTCATGGACCATACCCGGTACGGCCAGTCGGCAGCTGTTAAAAACGGATGTCAGGTTGGTGTTGACAATGCGCTGCCAGTCATCCGGTGACATATCAGTTAATAAACCGATATAAGAGATACCGGCATTGTTGACAAGGACATCAATATGATGAAAACGTGCAATGGTCTCAGAAATCATGGTTTCCAGCTGATGGTAGTCGCCGGTATCGCCGGTGAAAATAAGACAATCGGTGTGATATTGGCTGATGATCAGCTGCTGCAGATCTTCAAGCAACTGTGTGTTTTGCCGACAGCAGAGGGCAAGCTGATAGCCGGCGGCTGCAAAACGGATGGCGATGGCACGCCCGATCCCTCTTGAGGCACCGGTTATAAAAACGGTTTTGTTCGGTGTCATGATAAAAACTCCAATGCTATTTCAGTGCTTTCTTGAGCACTTCAGATATTTCGTTGATCTTGGTTTCACGTTCACGGTCATCTGCGTGAAGAACACAACATTTTAAATGGGCATCAAGGATTTCAATATTGACCTTTTTCAGGATGGCAATGGTAGCCATAATCTGATTGGAAATGTCGATGCAGTATTTGTCATCATCGATCATCTTGTTCAGACCGTCAATCTGTCCCTTTGCTGTATTGAGCAGCCTTTTAATATTCTGCTGTTCTGCTTTCATGGCGAGCTCCTTTCGTTAGGCACCCTCCAGGGGTGTCTGTATTAATTATTATTCTAGCATTTTTATGAGTGTGATTCAATGTCAAGCTGCATGTTTTTTTCAATAAGGAGCATTGACTTTTATTTTTATTAGGTATAGAATAAAAATGACCCCAGGGGGGTGGGGTAACTTGACGGTATGAGACATTTCAGGTTTCATGTGGAATGGTTCGTTTATTTTGGGTAAAACTACTATATTATTTTTAGTAAAATTTGCAGATCTGATCGTTTGTGAATACGAGAGAGAATGGAGGATAGAGATTCATGCAGCAATTTATTGTGACAGGTATGAGCTGTGCAGCCTGCAGTGCCCGTGTGGAGAAAGCTGTCTCGAAGGTGGAGGGGGTTACCTCCTGTTCAGTCAGTCTTTTGACGAATTCCATGGGTGTGGAAGGGACGGCAGCTGATCAGGCGATTATTCAGGCAGTGGAAGCGGCCGGTTATGGAGCCTCCGTGAAGGGTGAGGCTGCAGAGCATTCAGGGGCTTCATCGATGGCAGCTGAGGAGGAGATGCTGAAGGATCATGACACACCGGTTCTGAAGCGGAGACTTCTGGCGTCGCTGGGATTTTTGATTGTACTGATGTATTTTTCCATGGGACACATGATGTGGGGATGGCCGCTGCCGGCATTTTTTGAGAACAACCATATAGCTATGGGGCTTGTTCAGCTGCTGTTGACAGGGATTGTCATGGTCATCAATCAGAAGTTTTTCATCAGTGGTTTTACAAGTCTTGCGCATCGTGCCCCGAATATGGATACGCTGGTGGCTCTTGGCTCTACGGCGGCTTTTGGATACAGTACGTATGCGTTATTTGCCATGACAGATGCTCAGGTGAAGGGCGATATGGAGATGGTCATGCATTATATGCATGAGTTCTATTTTGAATCTGCAGCCATGATTTTGACACTGATCACAGTGGGCAAGATGCTGGAGGCACGCTCAAAGGGCAAGACAACAGATGCACTCAAAGGGTTGATGAAACTGGCTTCGAAGACAGCGGTTGTGGAACGGAATGGTCAGGAAGTTACTGTTCCGATTGAGCAGGTGAAGAAAGGAGATATATTCCTTGTACGTCCGGGAGAGAATGTGCCGGTGGATGGTGTGATCCTGGAAGGAACCAGTGCTTTGAATGAGGCGGCTTTGACAGGTGAAAGCATTCCTGTGGACAAGAAGCCGGGGGATGTCGTATCGGCTGCAACCTTGAATCAGTCAGGATTTATCCGCTGTGAGGCCACCCGTGTCGGTGAAGATACCACATTATCCCAGATTATCCAGATGGTCAGTGATGCAGCGGCGACAAAGGCGCCGATTGCCAAGATCGCAGATAAGGTCTCAGGTGTTTTTGTACCGGCGGTGATCACTATTGCAGTTATTACGATGATCGTGTGGCTGCTGGCAGGAGAAAGTGTCGGTTTTGCTTTGGCGAGGGGCATTTCGGTACTGGTTATCAGCTGTCCGTGTGCCCTTGGTCTTGCCACACCGGTGGCGATTATGGTGGGCAATGGTATGGGTGCCAAGAATGGTATCCTCTTTAAGACAGCTGTTTCACTGGAAGAGACAGGCAAGGTTCAAATTGTTGCCCTGGATAAGACAGGTACCATCACCAACGGTGAACCGGTTGTTACAGATATGGTTCCTGCGGAGGGTGTGACAGAAGAATCATTGCTAGCGTTGGCAGCCAGCCTTGAGAAACGCAGTGAACATCCGTTGGCAAAGGCAATTTTGAAATATGTCGGAGAACAGCATCTGACCGTAGAAGACGTTTCTGAGTTTGAAGCACTTCCGGGCAATGGACTGACAGCTGTCAGAAATGGTGTCAAATTGGCCGGCGGCAATTATGCATTTATCAGAACCCAGACGGAAGTGTCAGAGGATTTGCTGAAACAGTCAGAGGCATTGGCGGAACAGGGGAAGACACCGATGTTTTTCTCAGAGAATGGCAGATTGGCCGGTATTATTGCCGTTGCAGATACCATGAAGGAAGACAGCAGACAGGCTGTCAGTGAACTTCGGAATATGGGCATCCGGGTTGTGATGCTGACCGGCGACAATGAGAGAACAGCCAGAGCCATCGGTGCACAGGCCGGTGTGGATGATGTGATTGCCGGTGTGCTTCCGGATGGTAAAGAGAGTGTGATCCGAAAGTTGCAGCAATATGGCAAGGTAGCGATGGTGGGGGATGGTATCAACGATGCGCCTGCATTGACAAGAGCTGATATGGGTATCGCCATCGGTGCCGGTACGGATGTGGCCATTGATGCTGCTGATGTGGTGCTGATGAAGAGCCGGCTCAGTGATGTGGCAGCCGCTGTTCGTCTGAGTCGTGCAACCTTAAAAAATATTCATGAGAATCTTTTCTGGGCATTTTTCTACAACGTGATCGGTATTCCACTGGCAGCAGGTGTGTGGATCCCGATTTTCGGATGGACATTAAACCCGATGTTCGGTGCGGCGGCCATGAGCTTGTCCAGCTTCTGTGTTGTCACCAATGCACTGCGCTTGAACCTTTTTAACATGCATGATGCAAAAAAGGACAAAAAGTTGAAAAATCCTGCTATAATAAAAGAACTGGTGGATAACAATAAAACCAATCATAATCAAGAAAATAAGGAGATAGGAACAATGAAGAAAACAATGAAAATCGAAGGTATGATGTGCGGTCACTGTGAAGCAACTGTCAAGAAAGCACTGGAAGGCCTTGATGGCGTGACATCTGCGGAAGTCAGCCATGAAGCAGGTACAGCAGTCGTAGAACTCTCAGCAGACGTAGCAGATGACGTTCTGAAGAAAACAGTCGAAGATAAAGACTACAAAGTAACAGCCATTAATTAATCAAATTTTTAAGAGTACTAGAAATGAGGTTCCAATGAAAATTCAGTACAAGTTCATTTGAAATGACAACAGGCTTGTGGTGAATCGGTTCATTTGGGACTTCATTTTGTTTTGTGAGTGATGAAAGTTTGCGGCTTAATTACTTGGTAGAATGCGGCTCAACAAACAGAATACAGGCTTTGAAAAAAGCACTACAGCGCAGGTGCTTCATCGTCCGCCGGTACTTAGATGCTGTTCTTTAGCATCTTACGTACCGCTGCGAGACGATGGCAGTGCAAACGTGCCTGCGCTGTAGTGCTTTTTCAAAGCCTATTGGTCATCTATGGGCCGCATTCACCATATTTATCTCAAAATAATTACGAATTATGTAATATTTGTGAAATAATATTGCAATATTTATGATTTTCTGGTATAGTGTACAGGAACTGTTCTTTGAAAAGCAATTGTGATTATAGACAAAAAACAATAGTAAAATTGGTGATTTTCATGGTTCACTCCTTTAAATCGTAATATTGTTGTAATTCAATGAGAAAAAAGCATAGGTTTCAAAGAAAAATATATGAAAAATATATAAAAAACACTTTATTTTTTGGTTGATGTGCTTTATTATAATAATAAGAGTATATGACAATAGATTACGGGAAGGTAGGGAGAATTGCATTATGATTTCAAATCAGATTTTACAGAATACGATTGAAGGGCTGAAAGCGATTACCAGAATAGATTTATGCGTGATGGATATTGAAGGAAAGGTACTTGCTGCTACATTTTCCAATGCTGAGGATTATGAAAAGTTTGTGTTGGAATTTGTCAATTCACCGGCAGACAGTCAGGTTTTGCAAGGGTTTCAGTTTTTCAAGGTTTTTGATGAGCATCAGCTGGAGTTTATTATTCTGGCAAGAGGAGACAGTGATGATGTCTATATGATCGGCAAGGTGGCGTCTTTCCAGATCCAGAATCTGCTGGTGGCCTACAAGGAACGTTTCGACAAGGACAACTTTATCAAGAATCTGCTGCTTGATAATCTGCTTCTTGTTGATATTTATAATCGTTCCAAGAAACTGCATATTGATACGGATGTACGAAGAATTGTACTGCTTATTGAAGTGAACAATGAGCGGGATATGAACAGCCTTGAGACAGTCCGTTCTATTTATACCGGACGTCCGAAGGATTTCATCACAGCTGTTGATGAGAAGAATGTCATCGTTGTGAGAGAAGTTAAGGATAATGAGACTTATGATGATCTCTGCAAGGCATCGAAGGTGATTTATGAGATGCTCTGCGGGGAGAATCTTCCAAAGGCAAGAATCGCCCTTGGTACAATCGTGCAGGAGATCAAGGATGTATCAAGATCCTACAAGGAAGCCAGAATGGCACTGGATGTAGGTAAGATTTTCTATAATGAACGTAATGTAGTTGCTTACAGCAATCTGGGTATCGGCCGTCTGATCTATCAGCTTCCGATTCCACTGTGTAAGATGTTTATCAAAGAGATTTTCGACAGCAAGTCACCGGAAGATTTCGATGAAGAAACGCTGATGACGATCAATAAGTTTTTCGAGAACAGCCTGAATGTTTCTGAGACATCCAGACAGCTGTACATTCACAGAAATACACTGGTATATCGTCTGGATAAACTTCAGAAGAGCACAGGCCTTGACCTGCGTGTTTTTGAGGACGCCATCACATTCAAGATTGCACTGATGGTTGTCAAGTATATGAATTATATGGAAACTTTTGATTACTAAAAGATTCCTTCTTGAAGGAGGGGAAGCAATTGATAGCCTTAGATCAGGTGACAAAGACCTATCCGGGAGATGTGAAAGCCTTAAAGGGCATCAGTCTTCAGATTAAGAAAGGCGAATTTGTCTTTGTCGTGGGCCAGAGTGGTTCCGGTAAGACAACATTATTTAAGTTACTTTTAAAAGAAATGGAGCCAACATCCGGCACCATTTATATCAATAACAAGAATCTTGGACGACTCCGCAGGAGAAGAGTACCGAAGCTGCGTCGAGGGATTGGTGTCGTATTCCAGGACTTCCGTCTTTTGAAAGACAGGAATGTCTATGAGAATATTGCGTTTGCCCAGCAGGTTGTAGGTGCCCCGAATCGTCTGATCAAGAAGAACGTTATGGCCATGCTGAAGCTGGTGGGCCTTCCGGATAAAGCCAAGTCTTATCCGAACGAATTGTCCGGCGGTGAGCAGCAGAGAGTCGCTCTGGCAAGAGCGCTTGTGAACAATCCGCCGTTACTTTTGGCAGATGAGCCGACAGGTAATCTGGATCCGAAGAATTCATGGGAAATCATGAAACTGCTTGAGGCCATCAACATGCGTGGTACAACCGTCGTTGTTGTTACACACAACAAAGAAATCGTTGAGAAGATGCAGAAACGTGTCATCACTATGAGTGAAGGCGTGATCATCAGTGACGAGAGAAAAGGCGGGTATATCTATGAGTAGTTTTTTATATGGTATCAAACAGGGTATTAAAAATGTATTCAGAAACCGTCTGTTCTCACTGGCATCTATTGGTACGATTACAGCCTGTCTGTTTATTTTCGGTATTTTCTACTGTATGGTGATGAACTTTCAGCATATTTTTTCCGAAGTAGAGACAACAGTCGGTGTGACAGTCTTTTTCAATGAAGATGTTGAGGAAGATCAGATTCTTGATATTAAGTCTCAGATCGAACAGCGTGATGAAGTGGACAATGTTCACTACACATCACCGGAGGAAGCCTGGGAAGAGTACAAAGAGAAGGCCTTCCCGGACACAGACCAGAACATTCTGACAAATCTGGACAATGATAACCCGCTGGCTTCTTCAGCCAGTCTGGAAGTTTATTTGAAGGATGCTGCCAAGCAGCAGGAACTTGTGGATTATATTCAGGGTATTGATGGTGTACGTTCTGTGAATGCATCCAAGAGCGTGGCTGACAGCTTTGCAAGTTTTGGACGTCTGCTCAGTTATGTTTCACTGGCTATTATCGTCATCCTTGTGGGTGTTGCTGTCTTCCTGATCAGTAATACGGTTATGATCGGTATCACTGTCAGACATGAAGAGATTGCGATTATGAAATATCTGGGTGCAACAGACTTTTTCGTCAGAGCACCATTCCTGATTGAAGGTATGCTCATTGGTCTGATCGGTTCACTGATTCCGGTGTGTGCGCTGAAAGTATTATATGAGAAGGTTATCTCATTTATGACAACAGAATTCACGAGTCTCAGCAGATTTATGACGTTTTTGCCGGCAGGCGAGATCTTCAAGGTCCTGATCCCGATTTCATTGATCATCGGTCTTGGCATTGGTTTCATCGGAAGTTATCTGACATTGATCAAGCATATCCGTGTCTGATATCCGGTACGACAATTGAATCATTGCGGCAGCAGTGAAGATGTTGAATCACTCACTGCGAATTGCGAACAATTTGTGAACTTTAAGAAAGCTGGCTTCAGACAATTGTCTGAGCCAGCTCTTTGTGTTACTATAGAATAAAATTCAGCAATTTTTAAACGGATGATTGCAGACTGTGATTGTTTATATTTCTGGATCAATGGCAGTTGGCAATTGTCTGTTTTCAGAAGGAGACAGACTATGGAGAACAGAAATGACAGAAAGAGCTATTATAAAGGCCTTTTGACAGGTGTGATCCTGTGTGTGCTGATCATAGGCGTGCTGGCGTTATCCGGGTGCTTTTTGAAAGATTATGCGCCGTCATCAACAGGTCAGACCACAGGAACAGGAGATGCTGTGGAGGCATCGGATGCGTCTTCATCCAGTGGTGATGTGACGGATATTTCGGGGCGGTATAAGGAAGTTGAGAAGAAACTGAACAAGCTGCACAGTGTGCTTGACCAGTATTATCTGGATGTTTCAGATGATTCGGATATCACCCAGGATGATATGGTGGAAGGTATTTACAAAGGCTATGTGGATGCACTGAATGAGCCATATACCGTTTATTATACCAAGGAGGAGTATGATCAGCTGCAGGAGTCCACATCAGGCAAATATTCCGGTATTGGTGTGGTTGTCAGCCAGAATAAGGAGACAGGCGTCATTACCGTTGTGCGTCCTTTTGAGGGTTCACCGGGAGCGGAAGCCGGTATTCTCAAGGATGATATTTTGTATAAAGTGGCGGACAAGGAAGTGACAGGTGTTGATGTGACGGAGGTTGTCACATGGATTAAAGGTGAAGAGGGTTCAACTGTCAGTATCGAAGTTTACAGACCATCTGAAGATAAATATTTGACATTTGAGGTAGAGCGCAAGACCATTGAGATTCCGATGGTGACATCCAAGATGCTGGACAACAATATCGGTTATGTGGCTGTCTATGAATTTGAAGAGACAACGTCAGAGCAGTTTAATCAGGCCATAGATGAGCTGACAGCTCAGGGAATGAAGGGGCTGATCATTGATCTGCGTGATAATCCGGGCGGCCTGGTGAACTCTGCAACGGCCATTCTTGACAGAATCCTTCCGAAAGATCAGTTGCTTGTCTATACTGTTGACAAGAGTGGTAAGAAACAGGAAGAATACACAGAGGATGATGAGACCATCGATGTGCCAATCAGTGTTTTGATCAACGACAACAGTGCCAGTGCCTCAGAGATTGTCAGCGGCTGTCTGCAGGATTACGGCAAAGCGAAGCTGGTAGGTACCACATCCTTTAGCAAAGGCATCGTTCAGTATGTGCTGCCATTGGGAGATGGTTCAGCCATTAAGCTGACAAGTGCCAAGTACTATACGCCAAACGGACGCAATATCCATGGAACAGGTATTGATCCGGATGTAGAAGTGGAATTGAATTCCGATAGCGAGACAGATACACAGCTTGAGAAAGCCCAGGAGATTGTGTTGCAGGAGATTCAGGCAGAATAAGAAAAAATAAGAAGAATTTTCGCGTAAGCAAAAGGGATTGAGGAGAAATCGATACACAGATTTCTCTTCAATCCCTTTTTGCAATCTAAAAGAACAGCGATGAACACTCTTTGACAATAAAGATGATTGCCAGAATATACAGGAGAAGATTCAGTTTCTTCTCTTTGGCTTTGCCTGTAACCAGATTCAGAACAACATAGGCAATGATGCCGAGTGCAATACCTTCTGAAATACTGTAGAAGAAAGGCATGGCAATGATGCAGATGTAGCATGGAATGGCTTCAGACATATCCGCAAAATCAATATTGGTAATATTGCTCAACATATAAAGGCCCACAATAATCAGTGCCGGTGCTGTTGCAAATGAAGGAATTGCCAGGAAAATCGGTGACAGAAACAATGACAGGCCGAACAAAATACCTGTTGTCAGGGCTGTCAGACCAGTACGTCCGCCTTCTGTGACGCCGGAAGCACTTTCAACGAAAGTTGTTGCTGTGGATGTACCGAGAGCGGCACCGGCTGTTGTTGCAATGGCGTCCGCAAGGAGCGCACCTTTGATGCGTGGCAGCTTGCCGTTCTCATCAAGCATACCGGCCTTGGATGAAACACCTACCAGGGTGCCAATCGTATCAAATAAATCGACAAATAAAAAGGCAAATAAAATAACGACAAAATCAGCACTGACAATACCGTGGAAATCAAGCTTGAAAAGGATTGGTGACAGGGACGGAATGGAAAGTCCATTGCTGAAATCTGGGAGCAGATTGTAGAACCCGAGTTCAGGATTTGGAACATAAATGCCTGCAAACTGACAGATAATGCCAAGAATCCATGTGATCAGAATACCCCACAGAATATTGCCTTTAACGTTTTTAATAACAAGAATACCTGTAATCAGAATACCTACAAGCGCCAGCTCGACAGTAATCCCGACATCATTAAATGAAGCATTGACACCGTTCAGCTCATTGTATTTCTCAACAGAGAAAAGCTGAACTAATGTGGAACCGCCGATAACGATCTTGGCATTTTGAAGACCGACAAATGCAATAAAAAGACCGATGCCGACACTGACGGCGGACTTCAGATTCTTTGGAATCGCATTGAAAATTGCTTCACGTACATTAGTCAGGGATAAAAGGATGAAAATAATACCTTCGGCGAATACAGCTGTTAAGGCAAATTCCCAGCTGTAACCCATGCCAAGGACAACGGTGTAGGCGAAATAGGCGTTCAGTCCCATGCCCGGTGCCAGAGCAAATGGATAATTGGCAAGAAAAGCCATCAGCAGTGTACCGATAAAGGAAATCAGTGCAGTGGCAGTGAATAAAGCGCCCTGGTCCATTCCGGTTGCAGAAAGAATAGATGGATTGACGGCCAGAATATAGGCCATCGTCATAAAGGTGGTGATGCCCGCAAGAATTTCGGTCTTGGCATCGGTTCTGTTCTCTGACAGTTTAAAAATTTTTTCTAACATGGTGGTGTCCTTTCGTAGACAATTGATTGGTTGGCTGATAGACAGCAATATGTATATCATACCATAGAAAGTGGATAGCGGCAAGAAAGAAGCAGTTAGGGAATTTTTAGATAAAGTTTAATTCAAAAAATAATAGAACAAACATTCGATTTTTCTCTGTACTTTTTTGGCTCCGAATGGTATACTAAGAACATAATTACTATTTATCAAATATCATAGACATATTAGAACTTATCAGGAGAAATCATATGGATCATTTTGAATTAGTATCAGAATATGCACCAACCGGCGACCAGCCCCAGGCGATAGAGCAACTGGTCAAAGGTTTCAAGGAAGGCAACCAGTTCGAGACTTTGCTGGGTGTTACCGGCTCCGGTAAGACATTCACCATGGCGAATGTCATTGCCCGGTTAAATAAGCCAACGTTGATACTTGCGCACAATAAGACACTGGCAGCCCAGCTTTACGGAGAGATGAAGGAGTTCTTTCCGAATAACGCAGTAGAATATTTTGTATCGTAGTATGACTTGAAATTATTTTGGATGTATAAAAAGGAGAGTTGAATATATGGAAAGAGGTTATGTTTGGCAAGCAGAATATGGTAGAAGAACAACGTTGATACCAGTGCTTAAACAATTGATTAAAGAACAAGATGCATCCTCATTAGAAATGCTGGCGATTTTTGTTAATAATAATCCATATAATTTAGAATTTTTTATTGCCGTAATTTATGATGTTCCTCAGAAGAATCATGTGGAAAAGATGATAGAGCTGTTTGAGAATGAGAATTTGATTTTGCGAAATGATTTGACTACGTTATTATTAACACAAGAGCTTGGTAATAGAAGATTTAATTCGTGTGCATTTGCTGATGCACAAGAAGTTGATTTGCGATTTGAATCTATGTTTTTTTTCCCAGAAATAGAAATATTAGAAGAAAAGGGATATTGTATGCGTCCATTTGGTAAAGAAAAACAGGTTTTTATTAGTCATTCGTCGAAAGATAAAAAAGATGTGGAAAGTATTATTCCCTATCTAAATGGGCAAGAGTTACCTGTATGGTTTGATAAATATAGTATATCTGTTGGTGATTCGATTACAGAGAGCGTTCAAATGGGAATAGAAGAGTCAGATATGGTTATTTTTTGGGTGACAGATAACTTTTTAGTATCTAACTGGTGTAAGGTTGAAATGACAGCATATGTAAAAAAGCTGATTGAAGAAAAAATTCGAATGATTATTGTACTGGATGATGGGATTGGAATAAAAAAATTGCCATTATTTTTGAGAGATATTAAGCATATTAGGAAAGAAAATCGAACAGCAATAGAAGTGGCGGAAGAAATTGTAAAAAGTATTAAGCGTGGTTAGAAAATCAAGAATTATTGTATGATTTTTTGATAGCAATTGTAGAATTATAGAATTGGAGTTATAGAGAAGGTGAAAATGTATGGATAATGTTCAAAATGAAATTTTTTATAAGAAAGTAATAGAATTATTTCAGAATGCTAGAAAAAACTTGTCTGCTGCAGTAAATATGACAATGGTATATTCTTATTTCGAAGCTGGGAGAATGATTGTTGAGAAAGAACAAGATGGAAAAGAGCGGGCGGCATATGGAAAATATATTTTAAAAGAGTTGTCACAACGGTTAACAAAAAAATTTGGAAGAGGCTATTCATATGATAATTTGAAATTAATGCGTAAATTTTACCTGGTGTATTCTAAGGATTCAATTGGGGAAACGGCATTTCCCCAATCTGAAAAATTGCCTGTTACAAAAGAAGGAAGGAAATTTTATCTGAGTTGGTCTCATTATCTTGTTTTAATGAGAATAAATAAAATCGAAGAACGTCATTTTTATGAAATAGAAGCATATAAAAACAGATGGAGTAAAGATGAATTAACACGTCAATATGGAAGTTCTTTATATGAACGTTTGGCATTGAGCAGAAATAAAGAGGAAGTAATGCGCCTTGCAACAGAAGGACAAATGATAGAAAAGCCAGAAGACATATTTAAAGATCCGTACATTTTAGAGTTTACAGGACTTCCAGAACTGGTTACGTATTCTGAAACAGAATTAGAAAATAAGATTATAGATAACTTACAGAAATTTTTGTTAGAGTTAGGTAGAGGTTTTACTTTTGTAGGTAGGCAAGTAAGACTGACGTTTGAAGAGGAACACTTCAGAGTTGATTTGGTGTTCTATAATCGTTTGCTTCGCTGTTTTGTATTGTTTGATTTGAAAATTGGTCAGTTAAAGCATCAGGATATAGGACAAATGCAAATGTATGTAAACTATTATGACAGGAAAGTTAAATTGGATGATGAAAATTCAACGATAGGTATTATTATTTGTAAAGACAAGAAGGATGCTATTGTAGAAATGACATTACCTAAAGATAATAATCAAATATTTGCAAGTAAGTATGAAACAGTGCTCCCGAGCAAAGAAGAATTGAAAACATTGTTAGAAGATAAAAATTTAGAATAAATTTTGAGCAGAGGTGATACAATGGATCATTTTGAATTAGTATCAGAATATGCACCAACCGGCGACCAGCCCCAGGCGATAGAGCAACTGGTCAAAGGTTTCAAGGAAGGCAACCAGTTCGAGACTTTGCTGGGTGTTACCGGCTCCGGTAAGACATTCACCATGGCGAATGTCATTGCCCAGTTAAATAAGCCAACGTTGATACTTGCGCACAATAAGACGCTGGCTGCACAGCTTTACGGAGAGATGAAGGAGTTTTTTCCGAATAATGCAGTAGAATACTTTGTCTCCTATTATGATTATTATCAGCCGGAGGCTTATGTACCCTCTTCAGATACTTATATAGAGAAGGATTCTGCGATTAACGATGAGATTGATAAGCTGCGCCATTCTGCAACGGCAGCATTATCAGAGCGCAGAGATGTGATTATTGTTTCTTCGGTTTCATGTATTTATGGTCTGGGCAGTCCGATTGACTATCAGGAGATGGTGATTTCTCTGCGCCCGGGTATGTTGAAAGACAGGGATGAAGTGATCCGCAAGCTGATTGACATTCAGTATGTGCGCAATGACATGGATTTTAAGCGCGGTACTTTCAGAGTGCGCGGTGATGTGGTGGAGATTTTTCCGGCGAATGCAACAGATACAGCGGTTAGAGTAGAATTTTTCGGAGATGAGATTGACAGAATTACGGAATTTGATGCATTGACGGGCAATGTGAAGGCCAGACTGGAGCATGTGGCTATTTTTCCGGCGTCACATTATGTCGTTGCACCGGAGAAGATGGAGAAGGCGATTTCTGCTATTGAAGAAGAATTGAAGGAACGGGTGGAATGGTTTAAGCATGAAGATAAGCTTCTGGAGGCACAGCGAATTGCAGAGAGAACGAAGTTTGACATAGAGATGATGCGTGAAACCGGCTTTTGTTCTGGTATAGAGAATTATTCCAGGCATTTGTCCGGATTGAAGCCGGGAGAGCCGCCGCATACGCTTCTGGATTATTTTCCGGATGATTTTCTGATGATCGTAGATGAGTCTCATATTACAATTCCGCAGGTGCGGGGGATGTATGCCGGTGACCAGTCACGAAAGACAACATTGGTAGATTATGGTTTCAGACTGCCCTCTGCCAAAGACAATCGACCGTTGAATTTTGATGAGTTTGAGTCTCATATCAGCCAGATGCTTTTTGTATCTGCGACTCCGAATGTTTATGAGGGTGAGCATGAACTGTTAAGGGCTGAGCAGGTGATTCGACCAACCGGATTGCTGGATCCTGAGATCAGTGTACGTCCTGTGGAGGGGCAGATTGATGATTTGATTTCCGAGGTCAATAAAGAGATTGAGCATGGCCATAAAGTGTTGATCACCACATTAACGAAGCGAATGGCTGAGGATTTGACGGATTATATGAAAGAATTGGGCATCCGTGTCCGGTATCTGCATTCGGATATTGATACGCTGGAGCGGTCAGAAATTGTGAGAAATCTTCGATTGAATGTATTTGATGTACTTGTGGGAATTAATCTTTTGCGAGAAGGTCTGGATATTCCGGAGATTACGTTGGTGGCGATTCTTGATGCAGATAAGGAAGGATTTCTGCGTTCTGAGACATCACTTATTCAGACTATTGGCCGTGCAGCCCGTAATACAGAGGGGCATGTGATTATGTATGCGGACAGGATTACAGATTCCATGGATAAGGCCATTACTGAGACAAACCGAAGACGGGCTATTCAGCAGGCTTATAATGAAGCGCATGGCATCACCCCAAAGACCATACAGAAGGCTGTCAGAGATCTGATCAGCATTTCTGAGGCGGCAGACAAGTCAGAAGACAATTTTGTCAAGGATGCGGAGTCTATGAGTTATAAGGAATTGAATGCGGCAATCCGCAAACTGACGAAACAGATGCATTCGGCAGCGGCAGAGCTTGATTTTGAGAAGGCGGCTATGCTGAGAGATAAGATCATGGAACTTAAGAAAATGCTTCATGAAATAGAAGAAGATTGAGAAAGGAAATGACAATGTCAGAATTGACACAGAAGGATTATATAGATATAAAGGGTGCCAGAGAACATAACTTAAAAGGCATTGATGTGAAGATACCGCGCAATAAGATGGTGGTATTGACTGGACTCAGTGGGTCAGGCAAGTCTTCATTGGCTTTTGATACGATTTATGCGGAAGGACAGCGAAGATATATGGAGTCGTTGTCTTCCTATGCGAGACAGTTCCTTGGGCAGATGGAGAAGCCAAACGTTGAGAGTATTTCGGGACTATCCCCAGCTATTTCTATTGATCAGAAGTCTACCAATCGAAATCCACGTTCAACGGTGGGAACGGTGACGGAGATTTATGATTATTATCGACTGTTATATGCCAGAATCGGTACGCCCCATTGTCCGAAGTGCGGCAAAGAGATTAAGAAGCAGACGGTCGACCAGATGGTAGATGCAGTTATGGCTCTGCCGGAGAGAACAAAGCTCCAGCTGCTGGCACCGGTTGTCCGGGGACGTAAAGGCGAGCATGTGAAGATTTTTGATCAGGCAAGGAAGAGTGGGTATGTGCGTGTGATGGTGGATGGCCATCAGTATGAATTGTCGGAAGAGATTAAGCTTGAGAAGAATAAGAAGCACAATATTTCCATCGTTGTAGACCGACTGATGGTGCGGGAAGGTATCGAGAAGCGTTTGACAGATTCTCTCGAGATAACACTGAAACTGGCCGAGGGACTGGCAGTTGTGGATTTACCGGATCAGGAAGAATCTATGACTTTCAGTCAGAGCTTTTCCTGCCCGGATTGTGGGATCAGTTTTGAGGAGATTGAACCGAGAAGCTTTTCATTTAATAATCCTTTCGGTGCATGTCCGGTGTGTCATGGTCTGGGGTATAAGATGGAATTTTCACCGGAATTGATGATTCCCGATACTTCATTGAGCATTTCCCAGGGAGCGATTGCGGTTATGGGCTGGCAGTCTGCGGCAGATGCGTCCAGTTTTACCCACGCCATTCTGACAGCGTTGGCGGAGGCTTATCATTTTGATCTGGATACACCCTTCAGGGATTATCCACAGAAGATTAAAGAGGTGATCCTTCATGGTACCGGTGGACAAGAGGTACGTGTCCATTATCGCGGTCAGCGTGGTGAAGGTGTTTATGATGTGGCATTCGAAGGCCTGATTAAGAATGTGGAGCGTCGATACAGAGAAACGGGTTCAGAATTGACGAAACAGGAATATGAGAATTTCATGACCATTACCCCGTGTAAAGAGTGTGGCGGCAGGCGTTTGAAGAAAGAATCTCTGGCGGTGACAATCGGTGGCAAGAATATCAGTGAACTGACAGAGATGTCCATTACCGATCTGAATGCTTTTATGGAACAGTTGGAATTGACGAAACAGCAGCATTTGATCGGTGATCAGGTCATTAAGGAAATCAGGGCAAGGCTTGGTTTTTTGATTGATGTTGGTTTGGATTATCTGATGCTTTCAAGAGCAACAGCGACACTGTCCGGAGGAGAGGCACAGCGTATTCGACTGGCAACACAGATAGGATCTGGGCTTGTTGGGGTGGCCTACATTCTGGATGAACCAAGCATCGGCCTGCATCAGAGAGATAATGACAAGCTGCTGAAGACCCTGAAGAATCTGAGAGATTTAGGTAATACGCTGATCGTCGTTGAGCATGATGAAGATACGATGCTGGAAGCGGACTGGATTGTGGATATTGGTCCGGGAGCCGGTGAGCATGGCGGATATCTTGTTGCAGAAGGTACAGCACAGGATATTATGAAATGCGAGAAGTCTGTGACGGGCGCTTATTTAAGCGGCCGTATTCGAATTCCGGTGCCATCGCAGAGACGACAGCCAACTGGATTTTTGCATATTATCGGTGCAGCAGAGAATAATCTGAAGCATATTAATGTAGATATTCCATTGGGCGTGATGACTTGTGTGACAGGTGTATCCGGTTCGGGCAAGAGTTCCATAGTAAATGAAATCCTTTACAAGCGTCTGGCGAGAGATCTGAATCATGCGCGAACCATTCATCCGGGCAAGCATGATGATATTCTGGGGCTGGAGCAGCTGGACAAGGTGATCAATATTGATCAGTCCCCGATCGGACGTACACCGCGTTCAAACCCTGCGACTTATACAGGTGTGTTCGATCAGATTCGTGATCTCTTTGCCGCAACAGCAGACGCCAAAGCAAAAGGATATAAGAAAGGCCGTTTCAGCTTTAACGTAAAGGGTGGCAGATGCGAGGCATGCAGCGGCGATGGTATCATCAAGATAGAAATGCATTTCCTTCCGGATGTGTATGTGCCTTGTGAAGTCTGCAAAGGTAAGAGATATAACAGAGAAACTCTGGAAGTAAAATACAAAGATAAGAGCATTTATGATGTACTGAATATGACTGTAGAGGAAGCATTGACATTTTTTGAAAATGTTCCTTCTATTAAAAGAAAGATACAGACATTGTATGATGTGGGAC
>OLNC01000477.1_pt1 | contig 39915 bp, 41 predicted proteins | sample 1672011 | NCBI WGS metagenome assembly OLNC01 (sample SAMEA3136636, study PRJEB25190) | human gut metagenome | biome: human gut; feature: human-associated habitat; material: faeces | place: Austria | collected 2013
AAATGCACAAAAAAGCCTATAATTTTGGAATGTGGTACACTTCTGGTACACTTGGGCAAAGCAAAAGCCCGGAAACCCTTATTTTTCAATGGTTTCCAGGCTTTTTGCAATTATTCAAACTCGATGGTCGCCGGAGGCTTTCCCGTGCAATCGTACATAACTCTGTTAACACCTTTTACTTCATTAACAATACGATTTGTAACCTTTGCAAGTACTTCCCATGGGAGCTGTGCAGCTTCTGCTGTCATGAAGTCACTTGTGTTGACCGCACGAAGTGCAATAGCATAATCGTAGGTTCTGAAGTCACCCATGACACCGACAGAACGCATATTGGTCAGTGCTGCAAAGTACTGTCCAAGACCTTTGTCAATGCCTGCCTTGGCAATTTCTTCGCGGTAAATGTAATCTGCTTCCTGTACGATCTTAACTTTCTCTTCGGTAACTTCGCCGATGATACGGATACCAAGACCAGGGCCAGGGAATGGCTGACGGTATACAAGGTACTCAGGAATACCGAGTTCCAGACCTGCTTTGCGGACTTCATCCTTAAAAAGCATTCTTAATGGTTCAATGATCTCCTTGAAATCGACAACATCTGGAAGACCTCCCACATTGTGGTGGGACTTGATAACAGCAGACTTACCGAGACCACTTTCGATCACGTCCGGATAGATTGTTCCCTGTACAAGGAAATCAACGGAACCGATCTTCTTCGCTTCTTCTTCGAAGACACGGATAAATTCTTCACCAATAATCTTACGTTTCGCTTCCGGTTCTGTAACACCTTTCAGTTTGTCATAATATCTCTGCTGTGCATTAACACGGATAAAGTTCAGTTCATAAGGGCCATCAGGGCCGAAAACAGCTTCAACTTCATCGCCTTCGTTCTTGCGCAGAAGACCATGGTCAACAAACACACATGTCAGCTGTTTGCCGATCGCTTTTGACAGAAGAACTGCTGCAACGGAGGAATCAACACCGCCGGATAATGCGCAAAGAACCTTGCCATCGCCGATTTTCTCACGGAGAGACTTGATGGTTGTCTCAACGAAAGAATCCATCTTCCAGTCACCAACGCATCCACAGACGTCATAAACGAAATTGTGGAGCATCTTCATACCTTCCTTGGTATGCATAACTTCCGGATGGAACTGGGTAGCGTATAACTTCTTCTCAGCACATTCCATAGCTGCAACAGGGCAGACAGGTGTATGGGCTGTAATACGGAAGCCTTCCGGTACTTCCTTGATATAATCGGTATGACTCATCCAGCAGACGGTTGTATCTGCAACGTCGTGGAAGAGGACAGAAGTTGTATCAACTTCAACATCTGTATGGCCGTATTCGCTGACAGGTGCAGTTGCTACTTCACCGCCCAGTGTGTAAGCCATCAACTGAGAACCATAGCAGATACCCAGGATTGGGATGCCAAGTTCAAAAATAGCTTTTTCATAATGAGGAGAAGTCTCATCATAAACACTGTTCGGACCACCTGTAAAAATAATACCCTTTGGATTTAAGGCTTTAATCTCGTCCAGTGTCTTAGTATATGGAAGGACTTCACAATATACATTACATTCTCTGACTCTTCGTGCAATTAACTGATTATACTGACCACCAAAGTCAAGTACAACAACCATTTCTTTTGCCATGGTGTTCCCCCTGTATCTATAATTGAAATATTGAATAGTTGTGCATGCTTCATAACCGTTCGTCTACTTAAGAAAAGTTAATACAATATGAAGTGCGTTTTGACTAGATTTTACACTATTTAAAAGTAAAATACAAGAGTCAGGTATAGCTTTTTCAAAAAAGAGAATAACATTAGAATAATGTTTTTTCCTGCACTTCTTCATAAGCAGCCGTATTGCCGCGCTGAATCCTTATAAAATCATCATCTATCGCTTCACCATATTCCCGACCATTCTCTGTATTCTTCCGATACAAGACATACTGTACATTCTCCGTGCATACCACACCATTCAAATCAGCTGCAACCGGAAGAAAAGCCTGAATTCTGATATCGTATCTCTGACCACCTGCACTCAAAAGAATGCGCTTCTCTTCCTCTATTTCTTCAATCAGCGCCTGCTCACAATCTATGCCCGCATTCTCAAGCACCTGCTCCACAAAGCGCTCTATCCATTGGTTCGGATTATCTATTTCAATGTTGTTAATAATCTTCATTGTTCTCTCCATTTCATATTTAAAACTCACTTAAATCCGGGAAGACTCTGCTGTCCGCTATTCCCTGACACCTGCTGCATACGCACCCATATTCACATCCAACAGCTTTCGTGCCGGCGGAAGCATCGCATTCTCATACTGCACTCTCCACTGAACAGAAGGATCCATATGTCCACCCCTGAATCCATCAATAGAATCCCCGGACTTAATCGGATTGCCAGAAGCAAAAATATAGGCAAGAATCTGATAAGCATGGGCAACAACCGCATTGGGATTCACACCATGAAAATGATACTGGATATCCGGCAAAGACAACATGCTCATTCCCACAGAATCCACAATCATATCCCCTGCTCCCTGAATATTGAACAATCGGACATTCACTGCATAATAAATAAAACGAGACTCCATCGGCAGCCGGCATCGGATCAACTTCTCCCTTGTAAACATCTTCTTGGAACTGTCAAATACAACCGCCCTACAGGATGGAAACAGTTCCATCAACGCCTCCACATACTGCACCAGCATCTCAGCACGTTCCTTATAATTCAAGCCTGCTGCCATCATATCTGATGCTGCAACCTGCCAGGTACATTGCTGCAGAATGTCATCACATTCGGGGCAATCCCAGGTCTGACTTTTCTCCATGCCATCCATCACAGGCGCCGTTATCGGCTTGCATCCCATAATCAATAGCTGCGGTGATATATCTTTATTCTCTTTTGCATAATGAACACTGTACTGACTGGCAGAAAAGCCAATGACCTGTGCATCATAGCAAAAGCACTCACTTCTGCCCAAATGTCGATTCATCACATCCTGCACCGTCTCACGGTCCGGCATCTCACATTTATCTTCCATCAACATACGAATACCAAAAACAGCATCCGGACGTTCCGTCACACATTCAAGATTTTGCTTGATAATGTCTTTATCTTCTTCAAATGATCCCATCACAATACCTTTCTATTCTTCTAATCTACACACTGCCCATTTATTATACCTTAGATTCCGATGCGTTAAAATACACTTTGCACAATTATGTAAAAAAACGACTAAACCTGCCGTTTAATCGTTTTTCCCGTTCATGCTGTTTTCAGCAGTGATGTAATTTCAAAATACTCAGCCACGACCACAGTATCGCCCAATAGCCTCACGAATGACCTCTATATCCAATGGTTTTGTAAAGTGTTCATCCATCCCGGCTTCCCTGCTTTTAGCGATGTCATCAATAAATGTATTGGCCGACATGGCAAAAATAGGCACCGTTTTGGCGTCCTCCCGCTTAAGGCTACGTATCCGCCTGGCGGCCTCCAGTCCATCCATCACCGGCATCATAATGTCCATCAAGACAATATCATAGGCATGCGTTTCTGACTGTTCAAACAATTCTACAGCCTGAGCACCATTCCATGCCCTATCAACCTGCATGTGCTGTTCTTTCAGTAAAAACTCAGCGATCTCCATGTTCATTTCATTATCTTCAACAAGTAATGCTCTAAGCCCTTCCAGATTCGCTGTCTCATCTGCGTGGATCGCTCGATCGTAATGACAGGATACAATGTCAATCTCCAACGGAAGTCTGACCGTAAATCGGGTACCGACGTTCTTCTGACTCCAAAAATCAATGGTACCACCCATCAGTTCGATCATTCTCTTGGTAATCGGGAGTCCCAGACCCGTTCCATCATACTTGCTCTTGACGCCATCGGATTCCTGTGAAAAAGGTTCAAAAATATGCTGCTGATAAGCCTCACACATCCCAATTCCCGTATCCTCACAGACAAATTCAAACCACGATCGATCCGGTCTGTCCGCAATCTCCCTGCACCGAAGCCAAACTCTGCCGCCCCGCCTGTTATACTTCACCGCATTATTCAGCAAATTCATCAAAATCTGCTGAATATGTGCAGGGCTGCCAATCAAACATGAATGCGTCAGCACCTCATTATCCACATTAAAATCAATCCCATCTTCCATGGCCTGCACTTTTATAACTCGACAGACGCGATCCAGCAGCGCAGTCATCTGAAATGACTTATGCTCCAGAGTCATCTCACCGGATTCCAGCTTGCTCATATCCAACACACTTTTGATCATCTCCAGCAAATATCCCGACGCCGTCAGTATCTTGTTCCTGCATTCCTGTTGCTTCACCTGATCATCCGGAAAAGCCCCGGCGATTCTGACATAGCCATTGATAGCATTGATCGGTGTCCGCATGTCATGACTCATCCTACGCAAAAAATCGGTTTTCGCCATATTCGCCCGCTTTGCCTCATCTGCCATCTGAATCAGCTGGTTCTGATAGTTCTGTTCGACTTCCTGCAGTCTCTTCTCATAATCCGCCCGTAATCGTTCATATTCCGGCATTGTATTGATCGTCTCGTTCATCCTCATTCACCCCGATAGTCTCCCTTTTATACTTTGCCTCTCCGTTCTCTCAAAGCATAAAAAAGAACAGTCCCTTTTGATTGAACTGCTCTCATTTCTTCAAACTGCGTATGAATGATAATAAAATCTCTTTCTCCTTTACATCCAGCCCATCCCACACTTCCAGTATCTCACTCTGTTCATCCGTCAAATCCAACCGACTCCCATCCTCTGAGAAAAATTGTGCCAATGTAATATTGAATGCATCACATATCCGCTCCAGTGTGGGAATGGTAGGGATACTCTTCTGACTTAATATATTGCCCAATGCAGTCTGTGTCATGCCTGTAATCTGAGACAAACGATACTTCGTATATCCCCTCTTTTCACTCAACCCTGCAATCCGGTCCGGAATATACTCTTCTACACCCAAGTAATATACACCTCTCCTCTGGTCTATGATACTAACATTGTACCCAGAAATCAGCATATTTATTAGAGATGTAAAACTTGAGTATCTACTCTATTCCAATGGAGCATTCATGTAAAAAAAAAGAAATTTCACTCAGTCCAATAATTTTTCTGTTTTTATTATACCAGAAAAATATATGATATAACAGTCCATTTTATAAATTTGCAAAAGTACAGAATTTCTCTGGTCAATCCGGCCAGTATCTGATAAAATACATAAATATACGTGAAGATTAACCCTATTTTGGAGGCGAACATGGAGATAATTGCTGTACCTTTGATTATATTTTTGCTGATGATTTTTGTTACCAGTTTCTTCTTCACAATGAAGAAAAGGCTGGTGGGATGTCTGATGCTGATTATTCTGATTGCCGGAAGTGCAGCCCTTGGTTATATGCTGATTACCGGTGTCATCACTCTGCCCATTTAAAACACTGTCCCGGACTCTGATGCATTACTGGCAAAATCATGGGGTGTCATACAATTTTCAATACGTATGACACCCCATGTTTTTAGTTTTTCTCGTTTCTCTATAAATTCAGGCTCTGTACCCAGGCTTTGACATCAGCCTCAGATACCTTGCCGTTGAACATCCGCCCATTTTCAACCTTTGCTCCAGGTACAAGTTTCTTCATACCCTCGGCTGTCTTACCAAGACCGCTGCCGCCGGATGTCGCAAAGAGAATAATTCTCTTGCCTGTAAAATCATAGCTTTCAAGGAAAGTATCAATGATGCTCGGTTCACGATACCACCATATAGGGAACCCAATGAAAATATTCTGATACTGATCCATGTGTTCAACTTTGCCGTTTATGGCCGGTCTTGATGACGGGTCATTCATCTCAACGGTACTTCTGCTTTTCTTCTCCATCCAGTTCAGATCGGCTCTGGTATAGGGAACTTCCGGTTTGATCTCATACAGATCAGCCCCTGCTGCCTGTGCAAGAATCTTTGCCGCATTGGCGGTTACACCACTTGCTGAAAAATAGGTCACTAATGTCTGACTCATATTGATACCTCCCATTCTGTTCTCATCTTGACATTGAGCAATATTTCTATTTTGTATTATAGTCTTTTTTGACCGCAATATCAATGTTCTAGCCTTTATTATCTTTCAGAAGATACTTCACTCACGGCTATTGTTTCAATTCCTGATACCAGCTCTCAGCCATACCGCCCTCCCGACTGTTAATGAAAATCGTATACTCCGGCATCTTAATCTCAAGTATCGGCGTCACATCCAACGTCACATACATCTGACATTTGCCGGCCTCTTTGCCTTTAAATTTACCCAGATACTGCTTACCGTCGGCTGATCCGTTAACTTTATAGAAATTGTCATCCGGCAGTGCATCCAAAAGCTGCATGTCTTCTATCTCATCTCTGTCAAATGAAATATTCGAATACCCGGATGTAATGGCCACTGTATTGTCTGTCACCTGCATGCGCACAGGTGTAAAGTCAATTTTCAAAAGCCACAGACAAAATACCGCCATCATGACGATCAGCAGCCCATAAGTAATACCTGTTATGACTTTCCCTACCGTCCTGCCTAAATTCACGGTATAATTCATACTGCTGTAGCGGTCCTGTATAAACAGCCGTCTGTCATCCGGATTGCTGTACCAGCCATTTCGCCAGTAATAATCGTCATCAATATACATCGGTGCTGTATCCTGCTTCAAAAGTGCCTCTTTCCGGCGCCTGATGATAAAAAAGAGTACAATCATCACGATTCCCGCCGCCGATTCAAAAAGCGCATACAACCCCAGCCAGCTCCAGTCCATCCATTTGCCTGATAGCAGCGTCCCGGCAATTGGCCAGAAAGCCAGTGAATTACATATACTGCTGGCCAGAAAGCCAACGGACGTCATACGTTTCTCTAAACAATTTACCTGAAAATTGATATCCGAATGTTCACTGTAAATCTTATTGCCCATTTTGTCGTAAAACAAAGCTACTCCCAACAGGCAGCCACAGACAAGTAAACAGCACACAAAGATAATCCAGCTCTCTGAATTGATAGCCATGGCATGCCAAAGCCCCGGTATCACCAACGGCCCGCAGAGCACAATCAACGGCAGCGCATGACAAATCATCGGCACTGCCATTTGGGCTGTTCTGGCGGCTGTCTTTGTATCCACGGCACTTGTCACCTGCTCTTCTTCTGATGTCGCCTCATACCAGCCCTTTTGCATCTTCAATTCATACATATGCCGGTGTGTCTGCCAGACTTTGCCCATAACACCGATGAAAAAGGCCGTCATCCACACAGTCCATGCAATAACAAAGATGGACATATACCACATTCCCAGAAAACAAATCACCGTTCCAATGGCAAAATGCCAGCGATAAAAAGCCTTCATCCATGACTGATATTTTTCAATCATCGTCTTCACTTCCGGCAGTTCTGATGCCTTCTCCGGCACATGAACACCAAATAGCATTCCCTGACGATAGGCCACTTTGCAGCTGTAAACCAACTTCGTAACCCCCACCATCAGCCAATCCGTCAATATCATAATGATCGTTACTATCATTCCGGCACCATCTCCATTTCCTCAAAGATGTGCTGGCAGAACTGTATAAACTGTCCCTTATCCATCCCGCGGATTTTGGCTTCCGCAGTCAGAAGCTCCAACTCATCCTCCAGTTTTTCCTCAAAAGCAGCCTGCTGCGTGGGATATTCTTTCTCCGGTATACAGACAATGCTGCCCTTTCTCCGATCCGTCTCTATAAATCCTTCTACTTTCAACAGCTGATAGGCTTTGCTCACTGTCATGGCATTCACTCCCAGGTCCGCCGCCATCTGACGCACTGTAGGTAGTATCTCTCCCTGTTCAAGTTCTCCCTTGCCAATGCCTTTAACAATCTGATTGCGCAGCTGCAGATAAATCGGCATCTCCGATCTGGAATTAATTTTAATAATCATCGCCTTCTCCTCCTATTATTTATATTATATATCATAATACAAATAATACAAGCGACACTTTATACAAAACATGAAAACCATTTTCAAATTCTATTGACTTTTTTATTTTTTATGCTAAAATGAAATCAATTTTCAAATTGAAGGAGACGGTTTCTATGAGTAAAAAGGCGCCTTACCGCACCAAACAAATGACCGAGCTTCTTACCTTTTTAAAATCTGTACCTGGACGTCATGTGACAGTCAATGATATTTCCAAGCATTTTGCACAAATGCAGATTTCTGTTGGCACCACCACCATTTATCGTCATCTTGAGAAGATGGTAGATGAAGGACTGGTAGCAAAATATATCATCGATGGCACAAGCAGCGCTTGTTTTGTCTACATCGGCGATACTGATTCAACCTCTGAACAGACCTGTTACCACTGCAAATGCGAAAAGTGCGGGAAAGTCATTCACCTGCAGTGCAATGAAGTGGCGGTTTTACAGCAGCATCTTGCCGAACATCATAACTTCCAGATGAATCCACTGCGTACCGTATTTTATGGTATCTGCAGCGAATGCAGAAACAGTACGAACTAATCAGAAGCTTTGTTTGAGGAAAGGAGGAAATGCAATGTGCACTGCCCACAACACAATGAAAAAGAGAAATCTGGCCACCATCTTATGTATCATGCTCATTTTTGCGACAATGTTTTCATTCTTTTTTATTATTGAAGAAGCGAATCATCATTGCAGCGGCCAGGATTGCCCTGTCTGTGCCTGTATCCATCAGGCTGAACGGACGCTCAGAAGTCTTGACGGCGGGGTTTTCCACCAGACGGTTTTCATGCCTTTCTGCGCATACCTCCTTCTAATCCCAGCTTTTCAATCCTTCTGTCTTCCTGCTGTCTCTCTTGTCAGTCAAAAGGTAAGGCTCAACGATTAAAATAATCCGTTTGAAGGGTGTGTTTTTTTTAATTTTCACTCGCACCCCTTTATTTTTGTACCCTTTTTTCAAATTTCAAACGGAGGTTTTTCTTATGAAAAAATATTTATCACTTTTTCTTGTATTTCTTATGACTTTATTTTGTTTTTCCGGCTGCGGCAGCCAGCAAAATACTTCTGAAACAGCTTCATCTGCTGCTGAGACTGCAGCATCCATGGTCACAAAATCTGATCTGACCAATACAGCCAAACTCAAAATTGTCACAACAATCTTTCCTGAATATGATTGGGTCAAATCTATCCTTGGCGATCAGACTGAAAATGTTGAACTGACCATGCTCCTTGATAATGGTGTGGATCTTCACAGCTACCAGCCTACAGCAGATGATATTGCCAAAATTTCCGACTGCGATTTGTTTATTTATGTTGGCGGCGAATCTGATGGCTGGGTAGATGATGCCTTAAAGAATGCATCGAATAAAAATATGAAAGTCGTTAATCTTCTGGATGTCCTTGGTGACAGCATCAAGGAAGAAGAAGTTGTTGAAGGCATGGAAACTGAAGCTGAAGAGGAAGAAGCAGACGGAGAAGAAGAACCGGAATATGATGAACATGTATGGCTTTCTCTCAAAAATACAAAAACATTGTGCTCTGCCATTGCATCTAATCTGGAAGCAATTGATCCTGACCATGCAGACATTTACAAAACAAACGTCTCAGACTATATCGATGCATTAACAGATCTAGATCAGCAGTATCAGACAGCTGTCAATGATTCCAAGCAGAAAACACTGCTTTTTGGTGATCGTTTTCCATTCCGTTATATGGTGGATGATTATGGTTTAAACTATTATGCTGCCTTTGTGGGCTGCTCTGCCGAAACAGAAGCCAGCTTTGAAACCATCACTTTTCTGGCGCAAAAAGTAGACGAACTTGATCTGAAATATGTCATGACAATCGAAAAATCAGATCAGAAAATTGCCAATACCATTATCCAGAATACCAAGGATAAGAATCAGCAGATTCTGACGCTTGATTCCATGCAGTCTACAACCTCTGATGACGTTGCCAATGGAACAACCTATCTGTCTGTTATGCAAAATAACCTGACTGTATTAAAACAGGCGCTTCAGTAACAGGAGGATTATTATGACACAGATTACCTGCCGGGATCTGACCATTGGTTATGGTTCACGTATTATCCTGAAGCATCTTAATTTTACTGTTAATGAGGGGGATTATCTGTGCATCATCGGAGAAAACGGCTCTGGAAAGTCTTCTCTGATGCGCACAATTCTCAACCTTCAGAATCCCATCAACGGTCAGATTCTATATGATCATCAGATTCAGCAAAACGGTATCGGTTATCTGCCTCAACAGACATCTCGTCAAAAAGATTTTCCTGCATCCGTTCGTGAAATCGTCCTTTCCGGATGTGACCGACGCAGCGGCTTTCATCCTTTTTATCATGCTTCTGATAAAAAGAAGGCTGTCACTGCCATGCAGCAATTAAAAATTACACATCTGGCTCATCGATGCTATCGCGAACTGTCCGGCGGCCAGCAGCAGCGTGTACTGCTGGCTCGGGCATTATGTGCCACGAAAAAAATTCTTTTTCTTGATGAACCGGTTTCCGGCCTTGATCCGGAAGTCACCGCTGATTTCTATGCTTTAATCCGACACTTAAATCGACGTGAAGGGATTACCATCTTGATGATATCCCATGATCTGCAGGCAACAGCCGCAGATGCCACCCATATTCTCCATCTGGGAACACCATTTTTCTATGGTTTAGCTTCAGACTATTTTCATTCGGAGGTACACACCCATGACCGCCTTATTTGATAAATTTCAGCTCTACTTTCAATATCCCTTTGTCTGGTATGCACTGATTGTAGGTGTTTTGATTGCCTTATGCTCCTCACTGCTTGGCGTAACCTTGGTATTAAAAAGATTCTCTTTCATTGGTGACGGACTTTCTCATGTAGCTTTTGGCGCCATGGCTGTCGCATCTATTCTGAATCTCACCAATAATATGCTGTTCATCCTCCCAGTGACAGTTTTATGTGCGATTCTTTTACTAAAAACCGGTCAGAATACCACAATTAAAGGAGATGCCGCCATTGCCATGCTCTCTGTGGGTGCGCTGGCCATCGGCTATCTTCTGATGAGCATCTTCGCCACCGGTCCCAACCTCTCCGGTGATGTATGCAGCACCCTTTTCGGATCAACATCTATCCTGACGCTTTCCCAGTCCCAGGTTCACTTATGCTGCGCACTTTCAGTGATTGTTGTCATCCTGTTTGTGCTCTTTTATCATAAAATTTTTTCTATTACCTTTGATGAAAATTTTACCAAAGCCATCGGCATCCGCACATCAATGTACAATTTGCTGATTGCTGTTATTACAGCTATCATCATCGTACTTGCCATGAATCTCGTAGGTTCTCTGTTGACTTCGGCATTAATTATATTTCCTGCACTGTCAGCCATGCGGATTTTTAAAACATTTTTCAGTGTTACCTTGTGTTCCGTCCTTCTCTCCGTTTTCTGCGCATTTTTCGGAATTCTATTGTCCATCCTGGCAGGAACACCGGTCGGTTCCACCATTGTTGCTGTTGATATTACCGCATTTCTGATTGCCTGCATAATTCGGAGACTTAGAGGAGGTCAATAAATTTGAAAAAAAAATTACTTTTTTGTATCTGTTTTTTTGTACTGCTTTCTGCCGGATGCAGTCACTCCTCCGCCCCGGAAAGCGCTGCTGATCATGCCGTTTCCGAAAAGGATACCATCACCATCAGCAGCTCATCCGATACAATTGCAGTCCAGGAAGAACAGACCTACAATCAGCTTGAAGATACAGCCTCAGATACGTCGCAGTCTTCCCAGACCATCGCTGCGTCCGAAGATTCCGATGTAGACTATAATCTGACCACAATGGACAGTGATATGGTTTATGCCACTGTTTTTCAGATTACAAACCATCCTGAAGACTATGTCGGAAAAACATTCCAAATTGAAGGTATTTTCTCCAGTTCCTATGCCGATACACTGGATCGTTATTTCTACTATTGTATTATTAAAGACGCCCTCGCCTGCTGTGCCCAGGGGCTTGAATTTGTCCTTTCAGACAGTGAAGAGCTCTCCCCTGAGGATTACCCGGCGGAAGGAACGGAGATTATTGTGAGAGGCACTCTTGAAGCATATACAGAACCCGGATTTTCTGTTTCCTATGGGCGTCTGGTTGATGCCTCTTATACCTTTGTTTCTTCAGAGCCATAACATTCCGCCACCATTATATCCAAATATAACAAAAACTGCAGTTCAGGTATCTTTGCCTATCTGAAACTGCAGTTTTTATTTACGCGAGCAACGACCGAAACGGAGTGTAGAGGCCGCGATAACTTGAGAAACTCGCGGAGCGTGTTTCTCATAGTTGCTGATGAATATAGAGCTATAACTATTTTTCCTCTACATGAAGAATAAGTTTGCCCATAATCTTCAACCCATCCATCAGCTCATGGGCTTTTCTTGCTTCTGATAACGGCAGATCCATATAAAAATGCGGCACGATTTCCCCGGAAATAATCCGATCCATGCAGATTTTGCGGATCTTTGCCAGACGTTCCGGCTTATCATCATATATATGGAAAGAGAATGAACGAACAGCTGATGCATGACTGGACTGTTTGATAATAGTATCCAGCTGATCCAGTTCAGGACTGCCCTCCAGCCAATTATAAATCACAATCATACCGAAATCCGCCAAATATTCAAACTGGCTTGCAAAGCGTTTACCCACCAGCTGGTCAAAAATCAAATCCACACCGCGGCCTTTGGTGTAATCCATAATGACTTCTTTGGCGTCCTGCTCCTTATGATTAAACACGCAGTGCGCTCCCAGCGATTTGATATAATCGCATTTTTCCTGACTGCCGGCAGAAGCAATCACTTCAATCCCCTGCAAAAGCGCAGTCTGGATAACAGCCGTACCAACACCGCCTGCAGCGCCGTAAATATAAATAGACTTACCGTCTGTTCCGCGGCCGATTTCATTCAGCAGCGCATAGGCCACCATATAATTCAGAAATCCTGGTGCATACTTCAGCGGAAATGCGTCCGGAAATACCGTCACAAACTTCTGCGGTACAGCAATATACTCCGCATAAGCGCCATATCCAAGACCACTGTTGACGCAGACATGCATCCCCGGTTCAATACCCTTTACCTCTGAACCCACTGCCTCCACAATACCGGCACATTCATTACCCACAACGAGCTTCGGCGGCTTTACCTCGAGAAACGGACAGATGCCACTTCGCATAATATAATCCGGCTTTCCTACGCCAATATAAATATTCTTCACCAAAACCTCATCCGGTCCCGGCACTGGCTTCTCAATGTCAGTGTAATAAATCTCCTCCGGTCCTCCGAATCTGTCAATCACTGCTGCTTTCATCAAATTCCTCCTTTGAAAATACCCGTATTCTATATGAATACGGGCTTATCTTTTGTAAACAGGATTCCTCTTAACAGCATCATTTCTTCAAGCCGTATAAACTTCGCCTTCCAGTCCTTATCCCGTTTAATTGCACTTATAGTATACCGTAAACCGCCACGACTATGCAACTCATTTTATCTGATTCAAAGTAACTGTTACTTCTATGAAGCGCTAAGTAATGACTGTACGAACTCCTCCAAAAGTGGTATGATTTCTATAGATAATAGATAACATACCAAGGAGGAATTATAAATGGCTTGTACTACAATTCTTGTCGGCAAAAAAGCGTCCTATGACGGCTCTACCATGATTGCCCGCAACGACGACTCACCTTCCGGCAGATTTACCCCTAAGAAATACGTGGTGGTTCACCCTGATGAGCAGCCCCGCAAATACATATCTGTCCTTTCCCATGTGGAAATCGACCTTCCGGACAATCCGATGCGTTATACCGCTGTACCCAACGCCCTTGAAGGCGATGGTATCTGGGCAGCCAGCGGCGTCAATGAAGCCAATGTGGCCATGACAGCCACAGAAACCATCACTTCCAATCCGAGAGTTCTGGGAGCTGACCCTCTGGTTGTTTATCAGCCGGCCAGCGATGGACAGGAAGAGGTTAAAGGCGGTATCGGCGAGGAAGATATTGTATGCTTGGTTCTGCCTTATATTCGCAGTGCCCGTGAAGGTGTCAAACGCCTCGGCAGCCTGCTTGAACAGTACGGCACTTATGAAATGAACGGCATTGCTTTTCAGGATGCCGATGAAATCTGGTGGCTTGAGACTATCGGCGGTCATCACTGGATGGCCCGCAAAGTGCCAGATGATGTCTATGTAATCATGCCAAATCAGCTTGGTATTGACCAGTTCAATCTGGAAGATGCTTTTTCCGAGCAGAAAGAATATATGTGCTCTGCGGATTTGAAGGATTTCATTGAGAAATATCACCTGAATCTGGCTATGGACGGCGTTCTCAACCCAAGAGATGCTTTTGGCAGTCATGACGATTCCGACCACGTTTACAATACCCCACGTGCATGGTATATGGGTCGCTGCCTGAATCCGCGCACATGGCGCTGGGATGGCCCTGCCGCAGATTTCACACCATATTCCGACAATATTCCATGGTGCATGGTTCCTGAAAGGAAAGTCACCGTTGAAGATGTGAAATATGTCCTCTCCTCCCACTTCCAGGGAACACCATACGACCCTTATGCCGGATACGGGGAAAGCAATATGCGGGGTGCCTACCGTTCCATCGGCATCAACCGCAATGACTTTATGTCCCTGATTCAGATTAACGATAACCGTCCTGATGACATCAAAGCCATTCAGTGGCTGTCCTTTGCTTCCAATGCTTTCAATGTGATGGTGCCGTTTTATGCCGATATCGAGACAACTCCGGATTACCTCTCCAACACCACCGGCGAAGTCTCCACAGACAACTTCTACTGGTCCAGCCGAATGATGGCTGCCATGGCTGACGCTTCCTATAAGAAGTCCATCTTCCATATTGAGCGTTATCAGGAACATGTCCTGTCCAAAGGACACGAAATCATCAACCGTTATGACGATATGATCCAGAACGAGGCAGATACGGATAAACATCTTGCATTAAAACATGAAGCGAATCAGGCTGTCGCTGATATGCTGAAAGCAGCCACTTCTGATACATTGGGTAAGGTGCTCTATGAACTCAGCAATGAGATGAAGAATGCTTATTCCAGGTCGGATGCTTAATTTCGTACGATTTAATTGATATTTTCGTTCGTTTTTGTTGTAATAATATATATCAATCAAAGGAGGGATATCATGGCTATTACTGCTACCGAATTAAAAAATAACCTTGGAAAGTATTTAATTCTTGCCGCCACTGAAGATATTTTTATTACCAAAAACGGTAAAACAATTGCCAAACTCACATCTCCCTATCAAAACAAATTAGATACGGTAGATGCTCTTTTTGGTTCTATCCCAGATACGATTACATTTGAAGAAGCACGAAAGGAGCAATTGAGTAAAGTATGAAAGTATTAATAGATACCTGTGTTGTTATTGACTTTTTTTGAGGATGCCGTTATGACCGAAACAGCTATTCGCTCTAAAATGGACTGCATTATTACACGAAATAAAAAAGGTTATGCAAAAGCAGAAATTCCCATATATGATCCCATAGAATTCTGGAATCTATTGAAAAATGATGATGTCAATGATATCTATTAATTCTCTGCCCAGTATATCTTGAATAATTTTGGAATGTTCAATCTGGCACGCAAAAAGCTGCACCTGCAGATACATTCATTCTTTAAAAGAATTTTCTGTCTGCAGACGCAGCCTTTTTATAATTTACCCCGATAGTTTTCAAACTGATGAAATACGCCAAGTATATTGACACAATCATCATTGATATCAAAAACTATAATATTTTTGTCTGTCCATTTTCAATCTGATTCTCTATCCCATCTTTTTCCTGTAAAGCAGATACGAATACACCGCAACTGGAATCGTTGCCAGAAGGATCAGAGCTATCATTACAATTTCAAACTGAGCAATCGGCAAAAATCCAACTATGATCTCCAAAACACCACACAGCATCCAAATCTTTCCTGCAAACCGGTGCGTTCTATCCCAGTTCTCCGTATCACTCAGTGTCCATGGCAGCTTGATACCAATTGTATAATTCTGGCGGCATTTCGGCAGATAGTTGCCGATGACAATGAATATCACACCGAGCAGCAGATTGGCCATAAAATTGATATTCACCCATGGCCAGTTCAGAGCCGTACCATAAATCGTAACCCCCACAAAAACAGAAACAACAGGGCAAATCCAAAGCACCAGTCGATAAATCTTACTGCTGATATTTCTCCGTCGTGGATCAACGCTTGTAATAATGGCAGCGAACCAATGGCAGGCAAATATAACAAAATAAATAAATGTCACGCCCCACAATTTGCTCTGGTAAGAATCAGCTACGCCTTCACTATTAAAATGCACCGGTATCTGTTCCGGCAGCTGATGCCACAGAAGCAGTCCCACCAGTACAGGCAATAAAATAATCAGACTTGTGATAATTAAAATACGCTTATTCTCCTTGATCATCAGAAGAACCTCCCTTCAATTCCGAAAGCCACAGCATTACTTCCTCTACGACAGAAGTGTTCAGCGTGTAATAAATATAATTCTTCTCCTTCGTCTCAAAAATCAGCCCGGCTTTCTTCAAAATATTCAAATGATAGGAAATCGTCGCTCCCGTCATATCAAAATGCGAACCGATCTCTCCGGCAGACATCCGTCCTTCCCGAAGCAGCATCAGGATATCCCTTCGCACAGAATCAGACAATGCCTTGAATGTCTCAGCAAATCCCATAACCACCATCCTTTTTATCATTTGAATCTATTTAGAAATATTTCTAAATACAGTATATATCCGTCACTCTTCCCTGTCAATAGTTATTTAGATATTTTTCTAAATACCAGTCTTATTCATCTTTTCTATGGAGAAGTTACAAATAACTATTGTGAATTCAACAATAGATGTGCGATAATAGATTTTAGAGTCCAATTGATGCTTATCGGATCATTCGGGCTCAGACTGATTATAACTATATTTATCATAGAAGAGGTTTTTGGAAATATGAATGAAATCATTAATGCGCTTTATCAAAGAAAATCCGTCCGGGTTTTCACAGATGACCCTATCACAGATGAAGATAAGAAACTGATCCTGACATCCGCCATCCAGGCGCCCTCCGCCGGATGCCAGCTGCTCTACACCATTCTGGATATCACTGATCAGAACAAAAAAGATCGTTTAGCTGACCTTTGCGATCATCAGACTTTCATTGCCGCAGGGCAGATGGTACTGATTTTCTGTGCCGACTGTCAGAAATGGGATGCTTTCTATAAGGAGGCCGGGATCTCACCGCGCTGTCCCGGTGCCGGTGATCTGCTCCTTGCTGTGGAAGATGCCATGATTGCTGCGCAGAATGCAGTTGTTGCAGCTGAAAGTCTCGGCATCGGCTCCTGCTATATCGGCGACATTATGGAAAATGTCGAAGAAATCCGGACACTGCTGTCACTCCCGGAGTACGTCTATCCGGCCTGTATGCTTGTATTCGGACATCCCACGGCACAACAGCAAAACCGTACGAAACCATCCCGCTTTGATCTGAGTGATATTGTCTGCGAAAATACTTATCATTCAAAAGAAAGCAGCGATATCCGCCGGATGTTTGCAGGCCGCACCGGTCTTCAGGGCTATGATGCCTGGATGCGGGCTTTCTGCAATCGCAAATATGAATCTGCTTTTTCAAGAGAAATGAACCGTTCCATGGAGATTTATCTGAAACCATTTTTAGAAAAGGAAGGAGTCTCCGACCTTGAAAAATAATAAATTTGAAATTGATATGTGCAATGGCTCCATCATGGACAAATTGATTTCTTTTGCCCTGCCGCTGATGATATCCAGCATCCTACAGCTGATGTTCAATGCCGTTGATATTATTGTCATCGGCCGTTTCAGCGGCAGCCAGTCATTGGCCGCTGTGGGTTCCACAACCGCACTGATTGCCGTATTTACCAATCTGTTTATCGGTATTTCCCTTGGGGCCAATGTTCTGGCAGCACGCTTTTATGCTGCCGGAAGACACAAGGAAATGTCCGAAACTGTTCATACCGCCATCACCCTGGCTTTAATCAGCGGTATCCTGATGGCGGTCATCGGTCAGCTTTTTGCCAGAAGTGCCCTTGAACTGATGGCAACCCCGGATGATGTCATTAATCTGTCATCCCTGTATCTGCGTATTTATTTCCTGGGCATGCCGTTTTTCATGCTGTACAACTATGGCGCTGCCATATTGCGTGCCGTCGGTGATACCAAAAGGCCTTTATTTTTCCTGATTATATCCGGATCCGTCAATGCCATCCTGAATCTGCTCCTTGTCATTGTTTTTCATCTGGATGTGGCCGGTGTCGCTATTTCGACAGTTATTGCACAGATGATCTCATGTACCCTTGTCCTGACCTGTCTTTACCGTTCCGACAGCAGTTACCAGCTTCGCTTTTCAAAGCTGAAAATCCAACCCCTGTATATGAAACAGATTTTTCAGGTGGGTGTTCCTGCAGGTATCCAGAGTACCGTCATTAACTTTTCTAATGTACTGCTGCAGTCCTCTGTCAACTCTTTCGGTTCGACAGCCATGGCCGGTTACACCGCCGCCAACAATATTTTCGGATTTATGTACGTTTCCGTCAATGCCGTCACACAGGCCTGCATGAGTTTTACCAGTCAGAATTACGGTGTCGGCAAGTATAAGCGAATGGACCGGGTACTCCGGGACTGTATGATTCTGTCCGTTTCCGTATCGCTCATCATGGGCATCCTTGTCTATGTTTTCGGACCGGAACTGCTGCACATTTACACTTCTGAAGAAGATGTTATCCAATGCGGTATGGAAATTCTTACCTACACCACCCTGACTTACTTCTTCTGCGGGCTGATGGATCTGTTCCCGGGTGCTCTGCGCGGTATGGGCCATTCCACTGTGCCAATGATCCTGTCCATTGTAGGAACTGTGGGCTTAAGAATCGTATGGATTTTCCTGCTGTTCCCGCACAACCGGTCACTGGATTTCCTGTTTATTTCCTACCCGGCTTCATGGATTCTGACATTTATCATGCAGATCATCTGCTTCTACTTCGTAAGGAAAAAAGTTCATCGGGAATTAAAAGCACATTTTGCCGTTTAAAACGTTTAAAATAAATAATGCATCCCCTCTTCACCATACTTCTGACAAAGAGGGGATGCATTATTTCATCATTTTATTTTCATCATATTATTGTAACTGTTCAGAGCTAACCTCCAAAATGCTACGCATTTCGTCGGTGTGGCGTATCCGCCAAATAAAATTTCAAAAACAGTCTTAAAAATGCAAGCATTTTATACCTGTTTTTTGAAATTTTGCTTGGCTCTGAACAGTTACATATTATTTTTTGTTGTAGCTTATATGGTACTTATTAATTTTACGGGATATCGAAGACTGATCAACTTTTAAAATCTCAGCCGCCTTATAAGTATTATGTGTATGGTCAAGCACACTCTTTATCAACGACGACTCAAAATTCTCCAGACAATTCTTTAAAGAAAACTGCTCCGGATACGCCTGATATAATTTTTCATAATATGTCAAATCTTCTATTGGAAGTACAAAATCAGCCGGAGCCTCTTTAATAGGGAAACCAACACTTTCTATCATCTCCGAGAGATAAATATTCTTCGGATCTGTCATAATCACCAGCTTCTCCAAAATATTTCTCAACTCTCTGACATTTCCCGGCCAGTCATAGCTTAACAGTATCTTCATCAGTTCCGGTGTTGCCATTTTAATGACACCATATTTTTCTGAAAAGCTTCTGAGAAACTGCTGTGTCAACGGAATAATATCTTCTTTTCTTTCCCGAAGGGGCGGAATATTCAGCGAAATAATATTAATGCGATAATACAAATCGCTTCTGAATGTTCCCGTAGCAATGCAGTCTTTCAGATCAACATTCGTTGCTGCAATAAATCTGCACTTCAGTGTTCTCTCCTTCGATGAACCAATTCGATAATACCGTTTTGTTTCCAACACTCTCAGCAATTTTCCCTGCATGGACAGAGGCATCGAATTAATCTCATCAAGGAAAATCACACCATCCTCTGCCGCCTCAAATAATCCCATCTTGCCGTTCTTGGATGCCCCTGTGAAACTTCCCGATTCATATCCAAATAATTCCGATTCAAATAAATTTTCAGGAATGGAAGAACAGTTAATAGAAACAACCTGTTTTGAGGCCAGATGACTCTGACTGACAATATAATCAACTAAAACCTGCTTTCCTGTACCTGTTTCACCGGTAATTAAGATGGTTGTATCCATATCTGCAATTCTTTTAGCCATATTCAAAATGGATTTCATATTCGGATTCACACAGATAAATGGTGAAGAATCCTTCTTCACCTCCTCTCCGAAATCTTCCCTTTGTTCATACAAGCCGTCCTGATAGGTACGCTGAATATGATCTAAGGTCTGCATTTCAACAACAATATACTGAATTTCACCTTCATCATCCAACAAAGGCGTAGCCGTCCCCAATTGTCTGTAGGAATAACCCGTCGTGATCTTCACCTCGCTGATGCGTGTGATCCTCCGCTTTGTCTCAAGGGCTCTCTGCGCCAATAACTGGTCTTTATTGACATCGACTCCCTGCTTTTTGAAATTAAAAACATTCAAAGATAGCGCGTATTCTTCCGTACCACCCGCCATCTCCAATAAAGCCTGATTCGCAAATACAATATTGCCCATTTTATCAGCAATAAATATTCCTTCATGAAGACAATTCATCATGCGCTTCGACTCCTCAGTTAAAAGCCTCCCTAAATCAAATTCCATTTTCCTCTCCTCTTATTAACCTATCCCCATACGTACAATGTTTCTCTTTTGTGACATTATAGCATTGTTCTTGCAAAAATACATTGTTTTTGGGCAAAGTTTTTAAAAAAATGCATTTCTGCATCAATTTTTTGCTCAAATCGTCGAAAAATCCTTTGTTTTTCAGTTTTTTATATTGGCACACAACTTGCTGCTTATTAAGGTGTAAGAAAACATAGGATGTTCATCTATAAGGTGAAACAACGTAAAGGGAGGTATTTTCATGAGTAACTTAAAAAACAAAGTCATTATCACAGCAGCATTAACAGGTGCATTAACACCAAAGGGTTACAAAATTCCTGAAACACCGGATGAAATTGCTGAAGACGCTTACAAATGCTGGAAAGCCGGCGCATCCGTTGTCCACATCCACACACGTGCCAAAGATGGCCTCGGTGCTATGGTTACAGAAGATTTTCTCGAAATTGTTAAGAAAATCAGAGCTTACAAAGATTGTGATGTTGTCATCAACTGTACTTCTTCCGGTTCCACACCTGCACATATGTGCCCTGATGAGATGCGTTACAGACATCATGAACTTTGCCCTGAGATTGAAATGGGTTCTGTAGATTCAGGTTCCATGAACTTTACACCAATTGCCGTTTTTGAAAATAGTCCTCAGTTCCTTGTTAAGCTGATGACCGCTTATAATGAACATGATGTTAAGCCGGAATTTGAGATTTTTGATCCTGGTATGCTGACCAATGTCAATTACTACTACAATCAAGGTCTCATTAAAACACCAATGCATTTCCAGTTCTGCCTCGGTGTTACCGGAGGTATGCCGGCAACAGTTGAAAATGTAGAATATCTTTCAAGACATATTCCTGAAGGCTCCACATGGTCTGCTTTCGGTATCGGTGCCGGTCATATGCCTGTCCTTTACACAGCCATCGCCCTGGGCGGTCATGTTCGTGTTGGTCTGGAAGATAACGTTGTCTATGGTTTTGATGAGGACGGCAAAAAGATTATCGCAACAAATGAGATGCTTGTTAAGCGAGCCGTTGATGCAGTTAAAACATTTGGCAAACAGCCTGCAACTGCTGCAGAAGCAAGAGAAATTCTTGGTCTGAAGCCACTTGTAAGATAATAATTATTTTATTCAAAATAAATGAAAAAGGTTAGGAAAGAGGTAATAAAGGAGGGTTACAAATGACAGCATTAGGTATTATAGGGCTTATCCTTGGTATTATTGTCATGATTGTTTTCGCTTACTGGGGATTAAATGCCGTTCCATTAAGCTTGCTGGCTGGCGCAGTTATCTGTATTTTCAACGGTATCAATCTCTGGACCGGCTTCGCCACAAGTTGGGCCGGAGGCCTTGCAACTGTATTTTCAGCTTACTACATTTTATTCTTTGTTTCTACATGTTTTGCGAATATCATGGGTGAAACCGGTGCCTGCACCGCGATTGCCTATAAATTCCTCGACTGGTTCGGAAAGAAGCATATCATCACTGTTTTATCACTGTTCTGCTTCCTTCTCTGCTACGGCGGCGTCAGCTTTTTCGTATGCATGTTTGCAGTTGGACCGATCATGTTCAAATTATTTGAAGAATTGAATATTCCTCGAAAACTGACCATCATCCCAATTGCTATCGGCGGTGCCTCATGGTCTATGGCCGTTCCAGGCAGTACACAGGTTCAGAATGTTATCCCAACTGGACTCGGAACAACATTAATGGCTGCGCCTCTCCTCGGTTTCATCATGGCCATTGCCGGACTTGCAATCAGTATTATCTATACAGAGCACGTTTATAAAAAAGAAATGGCCCTTGTTGCCGCCGGCAAAGAAGAAGGCTGGGATAAAAACTGGAAAAGCCCTGTAAAAGGTGAGTTGAAATCCAGAGATGAACTTCCCGGTACAGTATCCTCCTTCCTGCCTCTGATCTTCCTTGTTGCTTTTATTGTCATCGGCAGCTTAACAAAATTTATCTCTAATGCAACGCTGCTTTCCTGTCTGGGTATGGCCTTTGCATTCATCATTTGCCTTGTATTAAACCGTAAATATCTTGGAAATTCACTGGCAGCTATGTTTAAGAGCTTATTTGCCGACAGTGCAGGCGCAGCTGCAACATCTGCCCTTGTATTAGGTGCCGTTGTCGGTTTCGGAAGCATCGTTGCATCAGCACCTGCCTTCCAGAACATTCTGACATGGCTGATTGGATTGGATATTCCTATTTACTGGAAAGGCGTTATTTCAACCAGTGTCCTGGCCGGTGTTACAGCCTCTGCTTCATCAGGTCTGCAGTTATGTATGCAGTATCTGGGTGATTATTTTATCCAGTCCGGCTGTGATCTTAATGTTCTGCACCGTTTAATGGCCTTTGCTTCCGTTACACTGGATTCGCTGCCACATTCAACAGGCTGCTTCCTGATGTTTGCTTATCTGGGCGTCAATCATAAGCTCAGTTATAAGTATGCATTCTGGATCTGTACTGTTTTCACATTAATTGTTACCCTTGTAGCAACTACAGTTGTCACAATTATCGGATTATAAATACAAATGACATAACTTTAAAGGGGGTTATTGACTATGGCAAATTATAAAGCAGTTTTTATTGGTACAGGTATGATCGGTGCCGGCCTTGGAGCCAACGCATTGCTCCATGATTTTGATGTTACACTTTACGATGTTGTAAGTGAAGAACAGATTCGTAAAAATTTAAAAAATATATTTGATATTCTCGTTGAAGCCGGTATGACAACCCAGGCCATTGCAGATGAGAAACAGAAAACCGTCAAAATTTCCACGGATTTAAAAGAAGCCTTAAAAGGCGGTGCTGATATTGTCCAGGAGGCCGTTCCTGAACGTGAAGACTTAAAACGCAGTATCTTCCGTACAGTTCAGGAAATACTTGGTGACAAAACGATTATTGTCAGCACAACCAGCCATTATTTTCCAAGTATTCTCCAAAAAGATGCCTTATATCCCGGCAATATCTTAGTTGCTCACCCTTATAATCCATCTTATATTCTGCCATTGATCGAAATATGCGGCCCGGAATGCCCGAAAGATGTCATCGACAAAGTTGTTGAAGTTTATACGGCAATGGGAAAGGCTCCGATTGTATGTCGAAAAGAAGTGGACGGTTTTATTGTCAATAACATTTCCTGGAAAGCACTTTTTACAGCTATGGATATCGTTGAACAGGGTGTTTGCTCCGTTGAAGATGTGGATCGCGCCATCATGTTCGGTCCAGGTATGCGAATGGCCATTCTCGGTCAGATCATGTGCATCAGCCTCGGTATCGACGGCGGCATCGCAAAAGGTCCTGAAAAATACGGCCTGCCTCATAAGCCAATTTACGATATTGCCGGAAAAGGCGTGGAAGAAGAAATTGCCAACCGTGATCCGGAACTCGGTAATACAGTTGAAAGTTTAAATAAGTGGCGTGATAAAGCACTGGTTGAAATTCTTAAAATCCAGAAAATGCTTTGATAAAGGAGGCTCACAATGAAAAGTAAATTGACCGACGTTGTAATCGTTGGCTACGGCAGATCTGCCGTAGCCAAAAGTGGAAAAAAAGGCGCTCTGCGTGAAACACACCCTGTTGACCTTGGCGGTCTTGTCCTGCGTGGTGTGCTTGATAAAATAGAAAATCTCCCTGATGAAGCCATTGATGATATTATCGTCGGATGTGCCCAGCAGGAAATTGGGCAGACATTCAATATCGGACGTCTTGTCGCACAGCGTGCAGGCCTGCCAGATAGTGTCGGCGGTATGTCCTGCAACCGTTTTTGCTCTTCCGGACTTCAGACAATCGCCATTGCCGCCGCAGAAATACAAGCCGGTATCGCTGATGTCATTGTCGCCGGCGGTGTGGAATCCATGACTGCTGTGCCAATCAGCTATGAAACAATGAAAAAAGCTATCAATCCATGGTTATGGAAAAATAAGCGTGCCAATTACCTGGATATGGGATCCACCGCTGAGAATGTTGCTGCGAAATGTAACATTACCCGTGAAGAAATGGATGCTTTTGCTGTAGAAAGTCATAAAAAAGCAGCGGCTGCCCAGGATGCCGGTCATCTGGCTGCTTCCATTATTCCACTTGACGGTATTGACCCGGAAGGCAATCCCATCGTTTTTGACCAGGATCAGGGGATTCGCCGCGGTACAACCATGGAATCCCTGGCTTCTCTCCAGCCTTGTTTCAAAAAGGATGGCGTTGTGACAGCCGCTACATCCTCGCAGACAAGTGATGGTGCCGGCTTTGTCGTGTTAATGTCCGCACAGAAAGCTGCCGAATTAAATATTCAGCCTATTGCCCGCTTTATCGGATTCGCAACAGCCGGTCTGGATCCGGCTTACATGGGACTCGGACCGATTTACGCGGTTCCAAAAGTCATGGGTGAAACCGGTCTCACTGTTGATGATATGGATGTCATCGAACTGAATGAGGCCTTTGCAGCACAGTCCATTCCATGTATCCGCGAATTGCATTTAGATCCTGCCAAAGTTAATCCTAATGGCGGTGCATTGGCACTCGGACACCCGCTTGGTGCTACCGGTGCTATCCTCTCATGCAAACTTTTAGATGAATTAAAACGCACAAATAAAAAATATGGTCTTGTAACAATGTGTATCGGCGGCGGTATGGGCGCAGCCGGCATCTATGAAATGTGCTAAATTCTAGCAATCAGGAGGCGATCATCAATGAAAATCGGAATTCTTGGCGCAGGCGCTATGGGCAGCGGTATTGCTCAGGTCTTTGCAATGAATGGCAATTACTCCATTTATCTCTGTGATCTCACAGAAGAACTTGCTGAAAAAGGCAAAAAAAGTATTGATAAAACACTTGCTTATCAGGTCAAAAAAGGAAAAATGACAGATAGTGAAAAAAATGCTATACTAGACAGGATCACAATCGGCACAAAAGAAATCTTTAAAGATGCCGATCTGATCATTGAAGCTGTCAAAGAAAATATGCAAATAAAAAAAGAAACCTTTAAAGAACTGGACAGCATTGTTCCTGCAAACTGTATGTTTGCATCCAATACGTCTTCCCTTTCTGTCACCGAAATGAGCAATGGCCTGAGCCGCCCTGTCATCGGCATGCATTTCTTCAATCCTGCCCCAGTTATGCAGCTGGTTGAAGTTATCCGCGGCGAACTCTCCACAGATGAACAGGTTGCCAAAATCATTGAAATTGCCAAAGATATTGGCAAAGATCCCGTTGAAGTCAATGAATCCGCCGGATTTGCCGTTAACAGAATTCTTGGTCCGATGTTAAATGAGGCCATTTACGAACTCTATGAAGGTGTTGCCTCAATGGAAGATATTGATAAAGCCATGCGTCTGGGCACCAATATGCCGATGGGACCATTCCAGCTTGCAGACTATGTAGGTCTCGATATATGCCTTGCACTCATGGAAACCTTGCAGCATGAACTCGGCAGTGACAAATACAGCCCGTGTCCTTTGCTTCGCAAAATGGTTCGTGCCGGCAAGCTTGGTGTGAAAACAGGTATCGGTTTCTATGATTACAGGAGATAAATAGAAATTATGGAAATGACAAAAAACGACTTGAAAAATAAACTGACCTCCCCGGAAGAAGCTGTGAAACTGGTTCATGATCATGACCGTGTCTTTATCGGCTTTGTTTCCAATATCACACCTGGGCTTTCCGATGCTTTATGGGAAAGACGTCATGAACTCAATGATATCACCATCATCAGCGGACTTCTGCTAAGGCCGACACGGCTCTACACCGAACCTGCAGAAAATCAGCCATTTAAAATGCTCTCCCTTTTTCTCGGCCCTTTCGAAAGAACGGCCATGAAAATTGGCCGACCTTCTGCATTTACATCGCTGCACCTGAGCCAGGTTGACGATTGGTTTCATAATATCGGCAAAGTATCCGTTGTATTTATATCTGCCTCTATGCCTGACGAAAACGGCAATGTTTCCTTCGGTGTTTCCGGCGGCAGTGTCTATCGTTTTCTCCTTGACACAGCCGATAGAATCATATTGGAACTGAATCCTAATATGCCTTACGTTTACGGTCAGGACAATATTTTCAATATCAACGATGCCGACGCTATTGTTATGTCGGATAAAGCAATTCCTGAAATGGCCGAAGGTGAACCTGATGAGATAACGGAAAAAATTTCAAATCAGATTGTCCCGCTCATCCCTGACGGGGCCACCATCCAGCTTGGCATAGGCGGTCTGTCCTCTGCGATTGGAAGCAAATTGACCGACAAAAACGATCTGGGTATTTTTTCCGAAATGCTCTGCCCTTCCATGGTCAAACTGATGAAAAACGGAAATGTTACCAATAAATACAAGGGATTTATGGACGGCAAATCTGTTTATGCCTTTGCTGCCGGTGATAAAGCCATGTATGACTTCATGGATCATAATGAGAATATCTACAATGCTTATTTTTCATTTGCTAATGATCCACGAATGATCATGAAAAACAAAAAAATGATTTCTATTAACACCGCAATGGCTATCAATCTTTATGGAGAAACAGCTGCTGACGCCATCGGTTATCATCAATACAGCGCAATCGGCGGTCAGCTTGATTATGTTCGCGGTGCCCAATGGTCCGAAGGCGGCAAATCCATTATCGCAATGGATTCCAGTTACATAAAGAACGGAAAAAGATACAGCAAAATCAACTTTACATTTCCGGAAGGTACACCAATTTCAACACCAAGATCTGATATAGAATATGTAGCGACTGAGTATGGCTGTATCGATCTGAAACACCTGACAATGGCTGACCGTGTCAGAGCCATGATTTCGTTGGCCCACCCTGACTTCCGGGACGAGCTGACAGAAAAAGCACGACACGTCGACCTCATCTGATATCAAAGAAAGTAGGAAAGTGTATGATCAAGCGAATAGCAATTATGGGATGCGGATCTCTGGGAACAATTTTAGGTGCTTACTTAAATAAAGCCGGTTTAGATGTTATGATGGTGGATGCATGGAAAGAGCATGTAGACGTTCTCAATCGTAAAGGAGCAACCGTCACCGGCAGTGTGCAGATGAACGTACCCGTTAAAGCATGTACTCCCGATCAAATGGATGGCATCTATGATCTGATCATTTACATGGCCAAACAAACATTTAATGACATTGCCATTCCTCAAATGCTTGCTCACTGCGGAGATGATACAATCATCTGCACATGCCAGAACGGACTCCCGGAACTGGCTGTTGCCAAATATTATCCCAAAGACAAAATCATGGGGGCGACTGTTGGCTGGCCTGCAACATTTGTTGGCCCCGGTACTTCAAGCCTGACATGTTCACCGGATGCCCCGACTTTTGAATTTCATCTTGGAAGATTGAATGATGAACTTGACGAAAAAGTTTATGAAGTTCAAGCTGTCCTGGAGAAAATGTGTCCCGGACGTGTCAATCTAACCAAAAACCTGATGGCTGACCGCTGGTCGAAAGTTATGATCAATGCAACCTTTTCAGGTATGTCTACCGTATGTGCGGATACCTTCTATTATGTTATCCATACGGAACGTGCTTTAACCTGTGCTGTGCGGATTGGCCGTGAATGCATTCGTGTCTGCCATGCAATGGGTATTACATTGCCTTCTATATTTGGGCTGGATTTCAACAAACTTTTTGATTACAACGACATTGCCGGTCAGAATGCTGCTATTGCTACTGTTCAAAAGGTTTTCGGTACCATTCAGGGAAAAGCCTCCATGCTGCAGGATCTTGAAAAGGGCAGAAAATGTGAAATTCGATTCATCGACGGGGTTGTTTCCGATGAAGGCAAAAAGCTTGGTATCCTGACGCCATATACGGATGCTGTTGTTGCAATTGTTTCTGAAATCGAAGATAAGAAACGCCCGCTTCAAAACAATCTGGATGCCATGCCAGATTTACCTATTGCATAATATTATAATATGTAACACCTATACACCCCTCATTTAGGTGCCGTCTATTGCCGGATACGCAAGAGGCGGCACCTTTCTACTGTGAAACAAAGAAAGCTGCCACTTCAAGATTTTCTAATCTTTAAAGCGACAGCTCCCTGTTTTTTAGTTCTGAATCAAAATTTTTTCTTCCTGCAGCATCGGATAGCGCACCAGCATCTCTCCATTCAGATTTTCTTTCTGCATATCCACAGCTGTGATCTGATGATTCGTATAAGTTGTATAATAATAAATACCTTTGCTGACATTCATGCAAGCCGTGTAAATCGTTATTTCATAATGGCCTTCGGACACTTCGCAGCAGCCTCTCTGCTGCTCCACCGATCCCATAATATGAAAGACCTGATTGACACTTTCTACTTCAGAATTCCCGGATAAAGCATTCATTTTCACAAAAGCCGCACGGACAAAACGCGCTCCGGAGGATAAATCACCTGGAAGTCCGATGGCGCCCATCCCACGACTATAGCTGCCAAGTTCCAATTGACTTGCGAAGTTGTTGGATGGCTGCTTTGGCGAAAGTCCCATATAGTCATTTAATCTGAAAAGCTGCTTGTCAAAGGGCGGATTATTTGTCATCACCCCCACCGGATTATCATAAATATGCAGGCCGTCTTTCATACACTCCATGGTAATAGCCTCATTGGCATCCGCGATCAGCCAGTGAAGCTGGGCATTTGGAAACTGCGGACTGAAAACCGTATCCACAATATTCAACGTCTCAACCAGTTTTCTCACATCCGCCACACTGGCACACTGACCCAGCAGCCATGGAATCAGCTCAAATACTGCAATATTATCCTTGTCATCCATCGGCTGACCATAAGCAGCATTCCCCACAAAATTCAAACCCGCCATAGCAAGTCCCTTTTCATTGGCACCTTCATAATAAAGAGGATAATTCTCTGCCACGTGGGCCATACCGATCATCGCATAATGATCCTCAAGCACCGCACCATGTTTGAAATGAAAGGGATAATATCTCGGTGTAATGGTGATTTCTTCACCATAGGAAAACTCGTAATCCAAAGTTCTTCCCATGTAAAAATCTTTTGTTTGATAAGTTGCCGCTGTACACATGCAACTGCCTCCTTTATACGATTGCTTTAACAGCTTCCTTCAAATCAGCTGTTGCTTTCTTAATATCTTTCTGTGCATAAATGGCACTGATGACTGCCACACCGTCAATGCCGCTGCCCGCCAGTTTGACAACATTTCCCTGTGTAATGCCTCCGATGGCTACAACAGGAATGGATACAGCCTCACAGATGGCTTTTAATGTGTCATAGGAAACTTCTGCTGCATCATCCTTGGAAGTTGTCGGAAAGACTGCACCGACACCAAGATAATCGGCTCCGTGCTTCTCAGCCAGAATAGCCTGCTCCACAGTCTGTGTTGAAACACCGATGATCTTGTCCGGACCTAATTTGGCACGTACATCTCCGGCTTCCATATCACTCTGCCCCACATGAACACCGTCTGCATTCATGGCAACGGCGATATCCACATTGTCATTGATGATAAATGGTACTTTATATTCCTTACAGAGTTTCTGCAGTTCTTTGGCTTCTTCAAGGAAATGAGCCTCATCCAGTGTCTTCTCTCTCAGCTGAAGAAATGTCACACCGCCATCCAGACTTTCTTTGACCACTTCATATAATGTCCGCCCATTTAACCAATGGCGGTCTGTAACTGCATACAATAACAAATCTTCTTTAGCGCACTTCATATTTTGCCCCCTTATCTAAAGTTGATGCATCCATATTGTAAACTGCATCGATAATACGGTTACGGTAAGTAGAGTTACCGTCGCCTTCCTGCATTCTGCTCCATCCAATCTCACCTGCAAGACCCATGGTGCATACAGCAGCAGCTGCTGCTTCCAGATGATTGTCCGGATTCGCCACCAGAAATGCTGTCATCATGCCGGACAGCTGACAGCCTGTACCTGTAATCTTACCCATCTCCGGTCTGCCGTTGCGGATCACATAACATTTCTCACCGTCGGATACAAGATCAATAGCACCTGTAATGGCGACAATGGAACCGGATTTTGCGGCAAACTGCTTGACGAACTGAACTGCCTGATCCAGTGTTTCCTCAGTTACAGCATCTGCTACATCCGCGTCCACACCCTTTGTGGTACCGCTTCCCAGGGCCAGTGTCTTAATCTCGGAAATATTGCCTCTGATCACCGTCAGTTTGAGCTGTTCCATCAGCTGAACCGCTGTATTCGTACGAAGGGCCGATGCACCGGCACCTACAGGATCCAGAAGGATTGGATGATTCAATTCATTCGCTTTCCTTCCTGCACGGAACATACCTTCAATACTGCTCTTTGTTAACGTGCCGATATTGATATTCAGGCCGCCGCAGATGGATGTGATATCTTCCACATCTTCCGGCTCCGCAGACATAATCGGGCTGCCGCCGCAGGCCAGCAGTATATTAGCTACATCATTGACTGTTACATAATTCGTAATATTATGAACAAGCGGAACATTCTTTCTCACATTCTCAATACAATTTCCAAGCATTTTCTTACGCTCCTTTTAATCTTTGCTTCATTTTCCGAAATTATTCACAAGTTTTCTACCTGAATATCCGGAAAACAAATAACGGATATGCCCCGAAAGACATATCCGCATCAAAATTCTCATTCGCTTTATGCGACGGTGTGCATACATATCCCTACGTTGGCATGATCCAAATCAGGTTATGGGTCCAGGCGGCTCAGCCTGTTCTCAGCCTGCTCCGGCAGACTCCCCGCTGTCACACTCTATTATAGCGTTATCACACTGTATTTGCAAGGATAACACAATAAAACTCCATCTCCGGATGGGCATTCAGTTTTTTCTACATGCTGATAATGCCTAAAACGTTGGCAATAGAGCTGAGCAGGATAACAATCAGACAAATCGGTGCCAGATATTTCAGGAAGAAATTATACAATTTCTTTCTGCCAAACTTGGATGACTGTTCGATTTCCTTCGCAATCCTGTCAAAGCCAACCACTTTGAGCACAAGGAAACATGTAGCCAGCGCTGCCAGCGGCATCATAACTGAATTCGTCATAAAATCAAAGAAATCAAGGAAATTCATGCCGAATATCCTGATGAAATCAAGGACACCGTATCCAAGAGATGATGCACTGCCGAATACGATCATCACAATTGCCATCAAGAAACTGGCCTTACCGCGGCTCCAGTGCAGCTCATCCATGAATGTGGAAACGCTTGTCTCCATCAACGAAACAGCACTTGTCAGTGCCGCCAGTAATACAAGCACAAAGAACAGAATACCGGCACCCGTTCCGATGCCCATGCTGGCAAAAACCTTCGGCAATGTAATAAACATCAGAGAAGGACCTGCCTGCAGCGTCTCCGGATTACCGCCTGAGAAGGCAAAAACCGCAGGAATGATCATCAGACCTGCAAGAATCGCAATACCTGTATCAAAAATCTCAATCTGTGTGGTAGTCTGTTCAAGGTCGATATCTTTACTGATATAAGAACCATACGTATATAAAATACCCATGGCAATGGAAAGCGAATAAAACATCTGTCCCATGGCAGCTACAACTGTCATCCATGAGAAATGTTCAAAATTCGGAATCAGGAAATACTTCACACCCTCAATGGCCCCGGGACGGGTTACAGAGTAAATCGCCACAATGATCGCCAGCACCACAAGAACCGGCATCATAATTCTTGACATCAATTCAACACCGTTCTTGACACCTCCGAGAATAATGATAAACACCAATGCTGCAAACACAATGAACCAGAGTTCTGCCTGCCAGGAATCTGCAATAAATGCTGAAAAATAACCGTCTTCTGCTACAACCTGCACCTTACCGCTGAGATACGCCACCAGATACTTAATGACCCAACCTCCAATGGTGCTGTAATAAGGCACGATCAACATCGGAATGACTGCATTCAGCCAGCCACCGATCTTAAATGGTGCCGTTTTGCCAAAGAAGGAAAAGGCTCCCACCGGGCTCTTCTTCGTCATACGTCCGATCGCCGTTTCCGACATGATCAATACATACCCAAAAGATACTGTCAAAAGAATATACACCAGCAGAAAAATTCCGCCGCCATACTTTGCCGCCAGATAAGGGAAACGCCAGATATTACCAAGGCCGACCGCTGAACCGGCAACTGCCAGAACATAACCGATCTTGCCCGAAAAGCGCCCTCTATGGCCACCATGTTTTGTTTTTTTGTCGTGATCCATGATACACCTCATTAATGTTTCTTTCTTTAATATTTATAGATAGCATTTTATTTTAACATGTTTAGTCAAGAGTCGCAACTCATCGGTCAGATTCTTTTTATTTTTTCGACATTCTATGTTATGATTAGAGTCAGAAAGGAAATATCACAATGAACACATACTATCCCATCCATATTTTAGTGGCTGTCCCTTGTCCACCATCAATCCGTGATCGTTTCAGTACACAGTTTGGCTCACAATGTCATTTTACCTTTATCAATTCCAGTCAGACCATCCCTGAATCTCTGCTTCGCCACACAGATGTTATCATCGGCGAACCTGACGAACCGGATCTTCTGAAAGCGCCTCGTCTGAAATGGCTGCAGCTGACATGGGCCGGCGCAGACAAATACGCACGTATGAAACGGTTGCCTTCCCATCTGACGATCACCAATGCTTCCGGTGCTTTTGGTATCATTATATCCGAATATGTGATTGGCACTATTATTGCACTGTATCGATCATTTTCAGTTTATTCACATCATCAGGCAGCTCACACTTGGCTTCCATCTGACAATTGTGGCACGATTTACAAAAAAACAGTCCTGATTCTCGGCACCGGAGACATCGGTTCTTCCCTTGCCCATCGTTTAAAAGCTTTTGATACATCCATCATTGGCTTCCGCCGCCATCCGAACCATAGAGCACTTCCGGACTTTGATGAAGTCATCGGATCAGACCAGTTAGATCTCAAACTTAAAACAGCAGACATCGTTGTCGGATGTCTGCCAAATACATCAGAAACCATCGGCCTCTTTGATGAAAAACGTCTGCGTCTGATGAAAAAAGAGGCATTGCTGATCAATGTCGGCCGCGGCAGTCTGATTAAAAATGATGCTTTATTGCATGTTTTAAAAGAAGGGCACTTAAAAGGGGTTGCTCTGGATGTATCAGAAATTGAACCGCTGCCAAAGGCCTCTCCGTTATGGGATCTGCCAAACGTCTTCATTACCCCTCATATCGCCGGTCCAAGTTTTGGTGGCAACACAGATGTTGAACAGGCCATCTGGAACCTGTGTTTTGAAAATATTGAACGCTTTCTTGCCGGTCAGGTGCTGAACCATATCGTCGATTTAAGGCAAGGCTATTAATTGTTATTTCTCAATATCTTCCATAGAGATGAGTTTCTGTGACACTTCCACCTGAGAAAAACGAAGGCCATGATCCTCATATTCAAATTCGCCCCGCTGGTTATCAATCGGGTCGATGCGAAGCCATTTTTTCTCCGGTACAAAAGCTTTCTGAATTTCCGAGTTCGCAGGCATTCGAAAAACATCCAGATTACCGAAATAATAATTCCAGCGTTCAATTTCACCTGCGCGCCATGCACTTCCGCCAAAAGAGAGGTCTGCAAATACCCATCCGTAAGGCGCAACATAGAACTGCGCCCAATCATGACAGCCTGTATAGTAGTCTGTCGCATACAGCCCAGACTGCCAGCGTGCCGGGATACCGGACATTCGGCAAAGCGTGATAAAAAGAAGGGCCTGTACACCGCAGTCTCCTTTTAAATTGACTGCACAGTATTCCGGAATGCACTCAATTGTAAAATATTCTCTCACAAAAGAATACATGACCTTTGTCGTCACAAAATCGTAAAATCGGCGTGCCAGAATAACCGGATTCGTCTCATCACCGGCCAGTTCATCCCTCAGTTTCCTTAAATAAGGTGTAAACATGATATGCGGTGACTGTTCTTCAAGACAGAAATCCGGCTGTTCACCGGCGACACGCTTCGGATCCAGTTCTACATAATTAATATGATAATCAAATGAATACTCCACCATAAATTCCTGATTCGGCTGCAGTTCTGTCTCAAAGTAAACTGTTCTCTGCGCTGCATCTTCCGGTGCAATAAAAGTAATCTCCGGATTCGCAGCATGAATCTGTACATTTGAAACCTGCTCATACACCTTCGGAATCGGCAAATGTACAGAAACTTTTCGTCCGACTTCCTCGAATTCCTTTTTGGCCTTAATAGTTGCACGGATGCGTGTATGAACTGTTCTGCCTCCGTGTTCCTTCATATAATGAACATTCCCATTAAGCAGCTTCTGTTTCATTGCATTCTCTTTTTCAAGTTCCTCATTCTGTACAATCACACGAGCGGCCAGATCGGGACGCGTCTGTGTCAGATTATCATAGAAAAGGCGCTGAAAATGAACTTCTCCATCAATATAAATCCAGTCCGCCGCACCAATCTCTTTCAGATACTGCAATTCTTCTTCTTTGAAATCACGCAGATGACTGGTCATCATCTCCAATGCTTCGGCATAAGTGTAAGGATACTCATCTGCTCCCATCACCCCGATAATTTCCTGCTCAATTTCCAAGCGCTTACGCAGCGCCTTCGGTATCTCCTTGTGTTCCAGAAAATAACGGATCATTTTCTGGGCACCGGCATAATCACCATAATTTTTTAGCTTTAAAACATCCTCCGGCAAAGGAATTTTCATAAATGATAAATCCTGATACATGCTTCACACCTCCCATCAACTATTCGTTATCAAAACCAATAAATCCAAAGCCCGGAACATCCGGAAGCACAAGTTTCTTCGTGTCTTTCACATAAATGCCTCCCTTAAACGGCCTCTCTGTCATGTTAAAAGTCGCATCGAGATCCGCGCGTGTGATATTTCTTGTGGCTGCACCGAGACTGGCTGCTGCTGTAATACCCAGATTGCTCTCTTCTACCATGCATCCAAGCATCACTTCAATGCCTGCTGCCTCGCAGATGGCATTTATCTTCAGTGCTTCGCGAATGCCGCCGCACTTCATCAGCTTAATATTCAGATAATCAATAGCTCTGCGCTCTACAAGTCGAAGTGCATCCTTTGAATTAAAACAGCTCTCATCCGACATAATCGGCACGTCTGAATGTTTAGTAACATATTCCAGACCTGCAATATCATGGTAGGCAACCGGCTGCTCTACCAGTTCCAGGTTATACTCATTCAGCCTCTTGATCAGACGGACAGCCTCTTTTGCTGTCCAAGCCTGGTTCGCATCCACACGAATCTTAACGTCATCCCCAACCGCTTCACGAATCGCTTTGACTCTGGCAATATCCTCCGCAAAGGAAGTACCGACTTTCGTCTTAATTGTATCAAAACCATCCGTCACATACTGTCTAGCCTTGGCCGCCATTACCTCCGGCGTATCGATACCAACCGTCATATCCGTTTCAATATAATTCCTGTATCCGCCCAAAAGCTTATAGACCGGCATGCCTGCTTTCTTGCCAAGAAGGTCATAACATGCCATATCGATAGCATTCTTGGCACATCCCGAATGCGCTGCGGCATGATCCATCGTCCAGTATACCTTTTCCAGATCCGTCGGATCAACACCAATGAGATCTCTCTCCATCTCTCTGATCACATCGCTTGTACCGGATAAGCTCTCTCCTGTAATCAGAATCGCCGGCGCCCCTTCTCCGTAACCAACCAGACCCTCATCCGTTTCCACCGACACGATAACGCTTCGAGAATGCGTAATAACCCCGAGCGAAATACGGAACGGTTCCACTAACGGTACTTCTACCTGACGCACTTTAATCCCTGTAATTTTCATTTGTCTCTTCCCCCATAAAATGTAATTATCAATATGCTTCTATTATATAAAAACTTTAGAAAATATCAACAAAAACACATGCGAAAACTGATAGATACTTCCAAATGTATACACTAAAACCTTCTTTTAATTCTGTACAGATCTATGTATAATAATGATATATAAACACCAGAGATGTACAGGCACTCAGTCCCTGACGGCTCTATCTTATTTTAAAACATGTTGTTAACTTGAAGTACGAATAGGAGGAGAATTTCGCTTATGAAACCATTTTTAGGTATTGATATAACTACCAACCGCAAAAACGAACGCTTAAACGGCAATGAATTTTTAATACTGAAACCATCTGAAATATTATCCCAGACTTTGGCCAAAACCACCGAGCAAAAAGATGTTATTATCCAAAAGTCCAAAATGCCTTTACTTCTGCGCATTATTAAATCCATATGTCTCTTTCTCGCTTTTATCTGCGTCAGCGCCCTATTGAGAGCACGGGTTTCCCTTGCCGAAGCATATCACAACGCACCCTGGGTTTTTTGGCTTCTTCCTATTTGCGTTATTCTATTCGTCCTATTAACAGTTTGTGAAAAAGTAAAATCCCATCATGTCTTAGATACGGATGAAAATCAACATGCGCTGGCTACCCATGATCGAGTCATGAAAGACATATTGGCGGAGCTTGCTGTACCCGATAATGCTAAAAATGTGGATGTGCTGTCTTGCTACTACACTGAACGTAACGGCAAAATAAAAGCGATAGAAAAAGGGCTTCAGGTTCATCAGTTTTCCAATCTGATATTTAAAGCTTACCGTGATAATGAAAACCTGTATTTAACCAACTGTAACGGAAAATATGCTTTCCCGCTGTCTTCTCTTTCATCTATTCGTACAGTAAAAAAGCATACAGTTATTAAGGAATGGCATAAAGAGGAGCCTTATGATAAGGGAATACATAAACCATATCATATGTCAATTGACAAGTTTGGCTGTCTCAATTGTAATTCCTATTATATTCTTGAGGTTGTACATAATACAGAAACCTATGGAATCTATATTCCTTGTTATGAATTACCGGTTTTCGAAGAGCTTACCGGATTACGTGCAGAATAAATGAGATAAAACACACGATAACGAGTGAAACACGCTCTGCGAGTTTCACTCGTTATCGCGATATTCGGCAAGGCCGCATACTTCAAATGTCGTCCCACCATGCTCATTTGTATAAACTTTAATCGTCCCGTCATGAACCCTCACAACTTCTCGAACCATCGCAAGTCCAAGGCCCACACCTCCAAGCTCCCGGCTTCTTGACTTATCTATCCGGAAGAACGGTTCAAAAATCTGCTCCCTGAATGCCTCATCAATTCCATTTCCTGTATCCGAAACCGTCAGAACAACTTCGTTCTTCTCCCTCTTTGCTGATACTGTAACAGTTCCATCGGTCCGATTATATTTAATCGCATTTTCCACAAGATTATATAACATTCTGTAAATCAGAATATCACTTCCTGTCAAAAATAATTCTTCATCTGCCTTTTCTCCTGCTCCCTGTGACTTCTGTATCAGTTCAACCTTCTTTTCCTGTGCCAGCGGTTCCAGATCTGTCAGTACTTCCTCAATCAGACTATGGATCTCAATTTTGTCATTTCGCGCTACCGTCTGTAATTCGCTCATATCCAAAAGCGTTCTGACCAACTTGCTAAGACGTTCATTCTGTTCCGTTACCATCTGAATTGTCTCTTCTGCCGCTGTTGTACTCTCTGGATGTTCTGTTGTATGGTATAGATCCAGTTGTGCCTGGATTAAGGCCAGTGGCGTACGCAATTCATGAGCTGCATTTCCCGTAAACTGACGCTGCGTCTCAAATGATTCTGAAAGCCGCATAAGCATTTTGTTGTAAGATATGCGAAGTCTGTCTAACTCTGCAATCTTATTCTCTTCGATTATATAATCTGTCAGATTCTGTGCCTGAACTTTTTCCACTGTCTCTGAAAATTCCTTGAGTGGTTTCAATGCCCGTCCACTGATAAAATACGTCACTGCGCCGCCAAACAACGCTACAATAGCAGTAATCAGAAGGCTTCTGCTTCTATAGTCTGATTTGGAGTTATAAACCTTCATGGAAAACTGTGCCACAAAGTCATCCCACTCGTCATCCGGAATATCAATGTACACCGCTTCCGGCGCTGTGCTCTGATCCGTGATAGACTCCTGAAGCGTATCGAAATAATAGACGCCGTTTTTATATAAGAAAAATGTAAGACATCCGCATAATATGGTGATCAACACTGTTGTAAGAAATGTTAATTTCCACTGAAGTGATATTTTTTTCATGCTCTGCTATCTCCCCCTATCTTATAGCCCTCACCGATTTTGTTCACGATCGGATCATATCCTAGTCCTGCTTTCAGTTTTTTTCTCAAAGAAGACATATGCACTCGGATTGATCCGCTGAAACTGTCTACAGAAGAATCCCATACATGCTCAATCAGTTCTTCCTGACTGACCGGTCTTCCCTGATTCAAAAGAAGATACTCTAGAATTCCATTTTCTTTTCTCGTCAACGCAACAGGGTTATCTTCTGCATATGCAACCCTTTCTCTCGTATCAAATCGAAGTTTTCCACATTCCAGACAAATATTTTTTTGTACAAATTTTCTTCTTGTCAGGCTTCTCACGCGAGCTTCCAGTTCCTGCAGATGAAATGGTTTTTCCATATAATCATTTGCACCTGAATCCAATCCCTCAACCTTATCTGCAATCTGACTTCTCGCAGACAGAATTAATACTTTTGTCTCTTCATTTTCTTTGCGAAGCTCCCGAAGAATCTCCATCCCATCCATCCCGGGCAGATTAAGATCAAGCACAATCAGATCATACAGTTCCGCATAGATCATATCCAATGCCTGTTCTCCGTCATTACACGTATCCACCTCATAACCTGCCTGATGCAGACTTTTCGCAATCATATCACATAATTTCTTCTCATCTTCAACAACTAATAATTTCAATTTACTTTTCTCCATTTTCTTAACAGGAAATTTACATTCTATATTATATAATGTAACCATAGAACGGTCAATAAGACACCTAAAGAACAATAACATTGAAAGGAACAGTTACTACTTACAGTAACAAGAGGTATTTGAATGAAATCAGAAAAAGCAACACAAGTTTTTTTACTTGCAGCCGGTATGGTATTTTTTCTTGTTGGAATTTTCCGCGGAGAAGCTGCAGTTGTACTCAGTAAAGCAATAAAATTATGTATGGAGTGTGTCGGAA
>OLNC01000482.1_pt1 | contig 39318 bp, 33 predicted proteins | sample 1672011 | NCBI WGS metagenome assembly OLNC01 (sample SAMEA3136636, study PRJEB25190) | human gut metagenome | biome: human gut; feature: human-associated habitat; material: faeces | place: Austria | collected 2013
CTTTTTTTCTTCTTAGTCATGACTTTCCTCCTTAATCGATATTCCGTGTGGCCTTGTCCATGATGTTTTCCTGGGTTGCCTCGGAGATATCAATACATCCGGTAACTTTACCCTCACACATGATGATGATACGGTCACTCATTCGGAGAACTTCCGTCATCTCAGAAGAAATCATGATAATGGATTTGCCTTCTGCTGCCAGTCTGTTCATTAATTTGTAGATTTCGTTCTTGGCACCAACATCGATACCTCTTGTCGGCTCATCGAAAATAAGGATATCGCTGTCTCGTGTCAGCCATTTAGCAATAACAACCTTCTGCTGGTTACCACCGGAAAGGTTTACTACCAGCTGGTCGGTGGTCGGTGTCTTTGTTGCAAGCTCATTTACATATTTCTCTGCAACCTGTTTCTCTTTTGCCTTGTTGATAAAAATACCATTGGTAAACTCTTCCATGGTTGCCAGTGTAGTATTTTCTGTTACAGATTTCTGTACAACACAGCCATATCTTCTTCTGTCCTCTGACAGATAACCGATACCGTATTTAACAGCATCCTGCGGGCTGTTGATGGTTACCTCGTGAAGCTGTCCGTCTTTACCCATAACAGAGATCTTACCACTCTGTTTCGGGTCTGCTCCGAACAGTGCTCTGGCTGTCTCAGTACGTCCGGCGCCCATCAGTCCTGAGAAACCAAGGATTTCACCTTTTCTCAGCTCAAAGCTTACATCCTGAACCATCTTGCCTGCATTCAGGTGCTCAACCTTAAGAACTACCGGTGCATCTGCCGGAACTGCACTCTCCTGCTTCGGATCCTCATAAATAACACGACCAACCATCATGTTGATGATATCTTCTTTTGTGCTGTCTTTTGTGATGAGGGTTCCTACATAACCACCATCTCGCATGACTGTTACACGGTCTGTGATCGTTTTGATCTCATCCATACGATGTGAGATATACACGATACCGAGATTTTTCTTACGAAGGTCACGGATGATCTCAAACAGATCCGCGATCTCTTTCTCGGTAAGCGCTGCGGAAGGCTCATCGAAGATGATAACCTCAGCTTTATGAGAGATTGCTTTTGCGATCTCACACATCTGCTGTTTTCCGACTGTCAGGTTTTTCATCTTTTCCTTCGGATTGATCTCAATGTTCAGATCCTGGAAAAGCTTTTTGGAATCCTCGATCATTTTCTTATCATCGATGGTAAAACCTTTTTTCGGCTCACGTCCGATGAAGATGTTCTGAGCAACGGTAAGATCACCTACCATGTTCAGCTCCTGATGTACGATTACAACGCCGGCATCCTGTGCCTCACGTGTATTGTGGAATTCTGTTTCCTGTCCTTTGTAAACGATGGAACCTGAATCCTTCTGATAAATACCGGTAAGAACCTTCATCAGTGTTGATTTACCGGCACCATTTTCTCCCATAAGTGCATGTACTTCGCCGCGTTTTACTTCGAAATTAACGTGATCCAGAGCATGAACTCCAGGAAAGGACTTATCAATGTCCTTCATAGTTAAAATAACTTCACCCATTGTCGCATCCTCCCTCTAAGATCAGTTCTTTCTGCGTCTTGCAGAAACGTCGATATAAACTGCAACGATAACGATGATACCTGTGATGATCATCTGCTGTCCTTTACCAAGGCCAAATGCCATAATGCCCTGCTGAAGAAGAGAGATGATAAATACGCCGATTACAGTACCGCCGATGGAAGCAAGTCCACCAACCATGGATGTACCACCCATAACGCAGCCTGCAATAGCCTCATTGTTGTACTGATCGCCATAACCTGGCTGAACAGTTGTGTATGTAGCTACAAAGAAGAGTGCTGCAATACCTACCAGGAATCCGCAGATCATATAAGCAAGCATTTCCCATTTCTTTGTGTTGACACCGGAAAGACGGACAGCCTCTTTGTTAGATCCAAGGCAGAGGATGTAACGTCCTGGTTTTGTGTTGTAAAGAACGATACCGCAGATAACTGCCATTACCAGGAAAATAACAATTCCTACAGGGAAGCCATTTACGGAAACGATATTACGGAACCAGCCGTTTGCCTCACTGGCTGCCGGCCAGCTTACGGACTGTGTTTTCGTGAATACAGAAGCAATACCTTTTGCAATGTTCATGGATGCCATGGAAATAATGAATGGTGGCACTGACATGTAAGAAACCATCCAGCCATTGAAAATACCAAAGCAGAGACCGATCAGAATGCAAAGGATCATGGCAACTGCACACGGAACCTTGTAGGATGTCATGCAGTAACCGGATACCAGTGCACAGCAGAACATTACAGGTCCGATGGAGAAATCAATTCCTCCTGTAGCGATTACGAATGTAACGCCAAGTGACAAAAAGCCCAGGAAGTACACATAGTTCAAAGTAGACTTGATACTGTCAACAGCCGGAAACTTGTTTCCAAGAACTACTTTAAAAACCAGGAACATAAGAATCAGAACACAGACAAGAAGTATTCTGTTCAATCCGAGCTTCTTAACGATTGGATTTTGTTTTAACTTTTCCAATTTTTACCCTCCTCACGTTTTGCACGTATCTTGTGTTTTCTTGGTTATTATAATACCGTCAAAAATCAATAATTGTAATAGAATATCTTTCAAAAAAAGGTTAAATATTTACTGTACTGTAAATATTTAACCCTTTTCTTTGTGCATTTATGACTATTTACGGTGTAAGATCACCATATGTTTTTAACGTATTAAACGGGAAAAGCAGTTTTTCGATCTCACTGGTATACATATTGTCAGGAGTTACCAGCTGGCACCCGGAATTAATATTCTTTTTATAGTTTTCTCCACGCAGCATCTTAACTGTTTCCCGAACACCCACATACCCCATTTTAAATGCCTTCTGTACAACGATTCCCTGGAAGATTCCGTGTTCCATCAGCTGAACGGCCTCCTGTGAGCTGTCTACTCCCACCACCCTAATCCGGTTCTCTGCTTTTGCTGCCTTTACTGCTCTTGCAGCACCTACAGAGGAATATTCATTCATCCCCGCGATCATCTTGAGATCCGGATATTTTTTCATCAGCTCTTTTGTAAGCTCATAGGACTTGTCATACTGAGAATCACAGTATACCACATCCACGATATTATCCTTCCGACTGCCAAGTCCTGTCCGGAAACCTTTTTCTCTTTCAACTGCCGTAGATACACCCTTTACATGTGAAACGATCGCGATCTGATCATCCGCTCCCACAAGATCCTTCGCAAACCTGCCAAGGATCTGCCCTGCTTCCAGATTATCGGTCGCAACGGTAAGGTCCTGAACCTCTTCCTGTGTGTAGGAATCAATAAATGAAATATGTATTCCCTGTTCCTTTGCCTTCTTCAAAAGCTGGTCAGATTCAGTGAAGCTGGACGGCGAGATCAGGATCGCATCCGGTTTTTCTTCTATTGCCCTTTCGATCAGCTTGTTCTGACCATCCACATCATTTTCTTCCTCAGGTGCCCATACGCGGATATCTGCATTATATTCCTTTGCAGCCATCTCCGCCCCCTGGATCAGTGATGTCCAGAAATCGTTGGTACCATCCACAACCTTCGGAATATAGATCAGCGATAGTTTTCTCTCTTCTTCTACCTGTTTATAATAGAATATTCCGGCTACAAGCCCCGCTACAAGGCAGATGACCACTCCAAAAGTCAGGAGTTTTCTATGTTTTTTCATATTGATTCCTCCTGTATTCCCGGAATGGTGATCGTGGCAGTGGTTCCGACACCTTTTTCACTTTCATAGGCGATCCCGTAATTTTCTCCATAATAAAGCTTCAGACGTTTCTGTACATTGTAAACACCCACACCATTGGAATGATAATTCACCTTATGTTTATCATAAATATGTGACAATGTTTCCTCATCCATACCTACACCGTTGTCGATCACCTGAAGAACTGCATTTCCATCCTCCATAAAGCCTTTTACCTGCAAAAGTCCCTTACTCTCTTTATATTTCAGTCCATGATAGATGGCATTTTCAATGATCGGCTGGAGAACCAGCTTGATCAGAGGGATATTTAATATAGAAGGTTCTACATCGATCTCGAATTCCAACTTGTCCTTGTAACGCATCTTCTGGATCGTAAGATAACCCTTGGCATACTCCACCTCCCTTGCGAGAGGAACCACTTCATCTTCATTACTGATGCTCTGACGAAGAAGACGCGCCAGGGATGCTGTCATCAGAACAACCTCTTCGTACTTTCTGCCCTCTGCCATCCAGATGATCGAATCCAGGGTATTGTAGAGAAAATGAGGATTGATCTGGGACTGAAGGGCCTTAAGCTCACTTTTTCTCTTTGCTTCCTGTTCCTTCACGTTCTGCTCCATAAGATCCTGTATCCTATGTGTCATCACATTGAAAGATTTCGTCAGGCTTCCGATCTCATTCTCTGAATCGATTTCCACATCTGCTCCGTCAAAATGCCCTTCCTGTACTCTGGACATGGAATCTCTGAGACGCTGAAGAGGATATGTAAGACTCTTTGCAAGAAATCTGGAAAAAAGCAGTGCCACGATCATCAGAAGTGCGGAAATAAGCACATAAATACTCTGTGCCTGATTGCTCTTACGCAGAAGTTCGCTGACGCTCATACAGCCCACAACGGTCCATCCGGTTTTATTTGATCTGGAAATGGAATACAGCTTTCCTCTGTTTCCCCTTTCGGTACGCACCGTATCTTCTTTTGATTTCACGATCAGGTCGATATTCTCAGTCTGCAATTCATTGTAAAGCTGCTGCTGTTGGGGATGGTATACAATATTTCCGCTTTCATCCAGAATGAACGCGTATCCCTTTTTCCCGATCGTATTCTGATCACAAAGTTCACTGATGGCACTGTAATTCAGATCAATAAAAAAGACTCCCTCTTTCTCACCACTGTTGGAAAAATTACGGATTCCCCTGCTTAAAGTGATCACCCACGGACGCTCTCCGCTGATGATGTGCTGTACATGAGAAGATGTAAGAAGCGGGCCTTCCGGCTTCTGTAAAGCTTCCAGATACCACTCCTGGGTGGAAAGCTTCAGATCCGGATTCACAGACTGCTTGCCGTCGTTGATCAGCTTCCGTCCATTACTTCCAATAATCCCAAGATTTCGGATATCACTTCGTCCGTCCAGAATAGTCTTGAACTGATTGAGCAGACGCTCTCTTGTTCCATCGTCCACATTGTCGCCAAAAAGATATTGCTGTACATCCTCGTTACTGGAGATCATATAGGCTATATTTTCCATGTAATCAATATAGGAATCAATATTCTGATTCATCTGCTGCACGATATTCTGGGTGTAGACAGCAGAATTTTCAAAAATAGAATTGCGGGTATATCTCATGGAAACACCTGTTATGACCAGCACCGCGCTTAAAAGCAGCACCGTCACCACCGCAAAGATCGCACTCTGGATACTCTTAAATTTTCCTATGATCTTTGCCGCAAACCGGATATCTCTCATTTACGTTTCTCCCTTGCATATTCTGTCGGTGTGCAGCCGGTCATTTTTTTGAAGGAGATCCCAAAATAATGGGGATCTGCAAATCCGACTTTCTCGGCAATTTCATAATTCTTCATAGTTGTATTCTCCAGAAGTTCCTTCGCCTTCTCCATGCGGGTACGGATCAGAACCTCTGTAAAAGTCTCTCCCGTAAGCTCCTTAAAGATCGTACTGAAATAGCTTGTGCTGATATTCAGATAAGAACAGATACTGTTCAGGCTTAAATCCGGATCCATATAATTCTTCTGGATATAATCCAGGGCAAGTCTAGCCTGACGCTGTCCGCTGGAGCTGTTTGCATCGGAAAGTGTCTGGAAAATTTCTCCGATATGATTCCTGACCAGTTCAACAGCACTGTCAAAAGAATTCTGCTCCGTAACCTGCTGCAGAAGTGCTTCTCTTTTGGAAAAAAGCCTGTTGTCCGGAACCATATCCTCACAGGTCTCATCTGCTGCACGGATGATCTGCTGAAGATACACGCAGGCACGACTCTTATCCACCCGCACTTCCTTGATCTCAGAAGAGATATGTTCCAGAATATGCTCTGCGTTTTCCTTTTTACCCGCTTTCAGAGCAGCTACCAGCTTCTCTACATGATCTTTAATGGAAAGATTTTTTTCCGCCGGCTGTTCTTCCATATCAATAAGAAGGCTTCCGCCAAGAAGATAACGATATTCAATAGCTTTCTCAGCAAGTTCATGGGATACACGAAGCTCCTGCTGAGTTCTGGCCCAGCTTCCCACACCGATAGAAACATCCAGCGACATCAGTTCCTTCAGCTTATCCTGAATCGTCCTGCAGATCTCCATGATCTTCTGTTCAAACTCTCTGGTACGGTTTCCCATGAAAAGAGCACCGACCTTGTTATTTCCGGCCTGATATGCCACTCCTGCTTTTTCCTTGCTGATGATCTCATCACTGATATTAAAAAGAACAAAAGACATCAGTGCGCTCTCCTGGCGTTTCTCCGCAGTAAGCTGACTGCTGTCCGAATACAGATCCAGATCAAAAACAGCCACACGATAGCATGCTGCCTCAAGATCGATTCCCAATGCTGCAAGCTCTTCCAGACTTTCCTGCCGTGTCTTGATATTATCCACAAAGCCCTGCAGCGCTCTGGAACGGATCACAATAGCGTTTTTCTGATAATTCTCGGAAGTCTGTGTCAGACGTTCCAGCTTCTCTTTTTCTTTTCTTTGCTGGTCCACTTTCTCTTTCATTTTTCCGATAACATTTCTGAGTTCCATGGCTGTCACCGGCTTCAGCATATATTCACTGACACCATACTGGATTGCCTTCTTGGCATACTCGAATTCTCCGAATCCGCTGAAGATCACGATCACGATGTCCGGATAATTATCATGGAGAAAACGGCTCAGTTCCATACCATCCATATATGGCATAAGGATATCTGTAAGCACGATATCCACCGGATGGTTCTGCACAAATTCCGCTGCTGCTTTCCCGTTATCACAGTCTCCTACCAGTTCACAGTCCATTGCTTTCCAGTCAATATTCTCCCGGATCGCATCTCGAACAAGTATCTCATCATCTACCAGTAAAATACGATACATAATTTCTGTTGTCCCCCTCTGATCAGTTTCTGTTATTTTTATTGCACATCCCCCTGACAGATTTCTTCTCCGGTCTCTGTCACTTTCATTGGTAAATATTACTGTTCTTTCTGTGAACAATAACTGTTAATTCTTTCTATATGGTAACATGTTTGGTTAAAATTTACAACGGAGTTTCTTAGTATAAATTATAACAATCTTCTTAAATGCATTATTTTAGAGGATTGCTGTAGATACAAACAAATCCCGCGTCCGCCATATCGGACACGGGATTTTACTGCAGCACTTTTATTATTTTACGATAACGCCATCCTCATCCCAGAGGTCATGCCAGTCCTTGGCACCATGCCACAGAAATACCTGCCCTTTTACAAGACGGTTGCCTTTTTCCAGAGTTGCGATGGTTGCCATTTCCTCCTCTGTAAGTGGATCCTCTGTGACACATTTCAGGTTGCTTGCATAGTTGTGTACAGAGAACGGAATGGAGATTTCTCCTCTCTGATGTGCCCACTTCAGAGCGATCAGAGCCGGATGAACACCATGTGCCTTTGCGATTGCCTGCATCTCCGGAACCTCCAGATCCGCAACATCCTCCGGGCAGATGTCTCTCTCCGGTCTGCGTGGAGAACCAATCGGCATATAGCCTACCGGCTGGATGTTATGCTCTACCAGATAATCATAAAGTTCCTGCTGCTGGAAGCATACATGAAGCTCAAGCTCACAGGTTGCAGGTTTGATCTTCATGAGCGGAAGAACTGCCTCAAGCTTCGGAATGGTCATATTGGAAATACCGATATAACGGATCTTTCCTTTTTCTACCAACGCCTCACACTGGCGGTATGTATCCATAAACTCCTCCACACTGAAGGGTTTGGAATCCGGATTTCTGGAATCCACATCACATCCCGGTGCATGATAGTTCGGGAATGGCCAGTGGATGAAATACATATCCACATAATCGCACTGAAGATCCTTAATGCTCTTATCACAGGCTTCCTCTACTCTTCTGTGCATGTCGTTCCATACCTTTGTCATGATAAATAGTTCTTTACGCTTTACAACACCTTCGTCAAAAGCGTCCTTAAATACCTGTCCGATCTCATGCTCGTTTCCGTAGCATGCGGCACAGTCAAACATACGGTAGCCACTGCGGATCGCGCCTGCAACAGCTGCAGATACATCCTCTGCGGATACACGGTCGGAACCGAAGGTTCCCATTCCGACACACGGAACCTGCTCGCCGGAAGGAAGTGTTACTTTCGGCACAATTGCCGGATTAATAACTTCTGCCATCTTTACATCTCCTTTTTTATAAAAATTTTCTTATTATAAGCTTATCTTATAAACGCCTAATCTCGATCTTCGGAAGAAGAGCCTCCATATCCTCCATCACAAAGAAGCCCGTTTCCTCGCGCATGGCTGCCGCTGCTGAGATCGCACTGGCTCTTCGCAGAGTCTCTTCCAGAGAAAGTCCCTCACTTAATCCAAGGGCAAAGCCTGCGATCATGGAATCTCCGCAGCCTACGGTATTTACCGCATTGATCTTCGGAACCACCGCACGGAAAATCCCTTCCTTTCCGACTGCCAGGGAACCATCTGCTCCAAGCGAGACCGCCACGATCTCCACACCACCGGCGTGGATGGCTTTCGCTGCTTCAATGATATCGTTGATATCGTCACAATGCTTGCCTGTCAGCATACGGATCTCATCAATGTTAGGCTTGATCAGTGTCGGTGCTGCCTTGATTCCCTCTTCCAGAAGCTTGCCGCTAGTATCCAGGATCACCGGTTTTCCGGCGTCTTTCACAATCTTCACGAGGCGCTGGTAGGCACTTCCGTCAAGTCCCTTCGGCACGCTGCCGGACATCGCCACAACAGAAGCATTTTTTACAAGCTGGCGAAATTTTTTCTCAAAGCCCTCAAAATCTGCCTCTGTCAATGTAAATCCCGGCTCCAGGAATTCGGTCTGTACATGATTCACCTCATCCCAGATGTTGATACAGGAGCGGCTCTCCGCATCTACATGGTAAAAAGCACTCTTAATACCAAAGGGTTTCAGGGCAGCTTCTATATAATTGCCTGCGTGGCCGCCTACAAAGCCGGTGGCAACCACTTCGGCACCGTAAATGGACGCCGGCTTGGAAACATTCAGTCCCTTTCCGCCGGGAACATAGGTACATTCACGCACCCGGTTCACTTCGCCCACCTTAAAATCATCCACTACATAACGCTTGTCAATGGCAGCGTTTAAGGTTACTGTCAGGATCATATCAGTCTTCCTCATTAGAAAGAAGGATCTTTCCTTTTACAAGGCCCGGTGTCTTGAACAGCTGGAAGGCCTCCTGTGCCTGACTCATCGGGATTTTCTTATAAATGAAGCCCGGGTCAAACTTCAGCTGGCCGGTTGCAAAATAATGAGCAGTCAGATCCCACTCACGTCCCGGATATGGTGCACTGTAGGACATCCAGGAACCGGTAAGCCTGAACTCCTTACGGTTCATATTCTCCCACTGCTTCGGTGTGAAAGTAAGGTTCTCATGAGGAGTACCGATGAAGCATACATGTGCTTTGTTTGCTGCAAGCTCGAATGCCATGTGCATGGTCGGAACCTGTCCGGCTGTCTCGAATACGAAGCCGTATCCCTTGCCGCCTGTAATGGCCATGGCTTTTTCCATATATCCATCTTCCTTTGTGTTGATGATCTCATCTGCGCCGAGACGCTTTGCAAGCGCAAGTCTCTCATCGCTGATATCAAAGACCACTACCTTCTTGGAGCCGAAGATCTTTGTCCACTGCATGGTGAACATACCAACCGTACCGCCGCCAAGGATCGCCACATACTCACCGCCGTGGTAATCATTCTGGAATACACCGTGGATAGCTACGGTTGCAGGCTCAAACATGGCTCCCTGCTCATATGGAACATTGTCTGCGAATGGTACTGCATTCTGCTCAGGAACCACTACATAATCTGCGTTTGCTCCCTGTTCTCTGGAACCGATGAAGCTGTAATGCTTGCAGAGAGAAAAATTACCCTTCTGGCAGTCGTCACATTTCATACAGGGAAGAAGTGGCGCACCGGATACACGGTCACCGACCTTCACCTTGGTAACGCCTTCTCCCACTTCCACCACGTCACCGGAAAATTCATGTCCCAGCACGATGGGATAAAAATGTACGCCGTGATTTAATACACGCGGGATATCAGACCCGCAGATCCCGGAATATCTTACCTTGATCTTCACATGGCCCGGTGTTACCTGGGGTTCTTCCACTTCCTGATACTGAACATCCTCATTTGCTACTACTACTGCTGCTTTCATGATCACTTTTCCTCCTCATTTCTCATCATAGGTTCAAGAGATTTATAGAGATTTAAATAGGTTTTATAGGTTTTCTCATAAACATCCCGGTTTTTCGGGTTCGGTTCATGTCTTCTTGTTTCCTTTACCGTAAGGCGGATAGCCTCATCATAGTCCTGATACATTCCAACGCCAACACCTGCCAGAATGGCTGCACCAAGTGTTGTTGCCGTATCAGAGGACGGCACTACGATAGGTTTTCCTGTGATATCGGATTTGATCTGTGTCCAGAGAAGAGAATTTGCAGAGCCTCCCATTGCACGGAGAACTTCCACATCTGCTCCTGCTTCCTTTGCCACCTCAAGGTTGTGTCTCAGAGAAAGTGCTACGCCTTCCATACAGGCACGTACCATATGCCCCTTGGTCTTGGAAAAGTCCAGTCCGTAGAATACGCCCTTTGCATTGGGATTCCAGATTGGAGAACGCTCACCGGACATATATGGAAGAAATACCACTCCGTCACTGCCTGGCGCGATTCTTTCCGCTATCTCATTGAGCTGGTTCAGAGAAGAGCCTTTTTCCCCTGCTACAGAACGCTCATACTCTGCAAACTCACGTTCAAACCAGCGCATGACACCACCACCTCCGGTGGTTCCTCCCTGAAGGAGCCACTGTCCCGGAACCACGTGATAGCCAAGGATCAGTCTGGGATCTGCCTTGTACTCATCCATGCAGATGCTCATTCCGCCGGCCTGTCCGCCTTGCTCCTGTGTCTCACCCGGATGGATCACTCCGGCCCCCAGTGTTCCGCATGCCGCATCCAGACCACCGGCAACAACCGGTATTCCCACAGCAAGGCCGGATTCCTCCGCCGCCTTCTCTGTAACAGTTCCCACAACATGATCACAGGCACAGATCTCAGGAAGAAATTCCATGGGAATCCCAAGCTTTCTGCACATATCCTCATCCCAGGCTGCCTTTCTCATGTCAAAGCAATGCAGGCCATAGCCCTGGGAAACATCCTGGCTCATCACACCTGTCAGCTTATATGCAATGTAGCTGTTGGACTGCAGGATCTTGTGGATCTTTTGGTACACCTCCGGGAGATTTTCTTTATACCAGAGGATCTTTGCAGTTGTGTAGGACGGCTGAAGGGAATTACCGGATACTTCAAAAATCTGCTCTGCCCCGATCTCTTCATTCAGTCTGTCACAGATAGACTGTGCTCTGGTATCCATCCAAATCGGAGTGTTTGTCAGTACATTTCCGTCCTTATCCATGGCAATGGCTGACCAGCTCTGGCCGTCAATACCGATGCCTGCGATCTCCTCAGGTGCTATCCCAGCTTTTTGGATGGCCTTCTTTACCGCCTGACAGACAGCACTCCACCATTCTTCCGGATCCTGTTCTGCCCAGCCCTCCTTCGGATAGTAAACCGGATAATCGCCGTTGGCCGCAGCCACAACCGTTCCCGATTTTTCAAAAACCGCAACCTTACAGGCACTGGTGCCGATATCAATACCTAATAAATATGGTTTCATTATAGATTCTCCTTCTCGTCCGGCACACGGACAGATTTTCCCATGATGATCTCTGCGCCAAGCTTCTCCGTGATCGGTTCTGTTTCTTCACTTGCAGCCCCTTCCAGTCGTTTCAGCATGATTCCCGCCACTTCTCCGGCAATCCCCTGTGTAGGCTGTGCCACAATAGTAAGCTTGGGATTGCATGCTCTGGCAAACTGCAGATTGTCAAAACCGATCACAGACAGCTGTTCCGGAATCTTAAGACCCAGCTCATTCATCCCGATCACCGCCCCCATGGTCATCTCATAGTTGGTAACAAACACAGCCGTCATATCCGGATTGTCCGCAACAAGCTTCTCGATTCCCTGCACACCACCCTGAATGGTATAATCACCGTGATAGATCAAAGATTCCCGTACCGGTATATTTTCTTTTTCGTATGCATTACGGTACCCCTGGAGACGTTCCTGGGCTGTGGAAATTTCCTCCGGTCCGCCAATGATCCCGATCTTACGGTGTCCTGCCTGAAAAAAAACTCTCATTGCGTCCTCAGCCGCCTTCTCGTTGTCTACAAGAACACTGTCACAGGAAAGCTCCCTGATCCTGCGGTCAATGAGTACGATGGGCTTTCCGGTTTTCTGGAATTTTTTCAGATGATTGCCTTCAGCATCCACCGGCATACTGATGATCCCGTCCACACGCTTACGGCTTAAAAACTCCACTGCATCCCGCTCCAGCCTCTTATCGGTACGGCAGTCACAGACAATGGTCGCATATCCGTGACTTCTTAAGACATCCTCCATCCCTGTGATGATCTCCGCACAAAAGGTATTGTTAAGCTCCGGAATCACCACACCGATGGTTTTGGTAGCATTGGTCTTAAGCCCTCTGGCCACCTCATTGACCTCATAATGCAGCTCCTGAATGGCCTCCTCGATCTTTATTCTGTTTTTTTCTCTTACGTTTCCGCCATTGAAATAAGAAGAAATCGTTGCGAGCCCAAGTCCCGTCCGCCTGGCAATATCTTTCATGGTTGCTGCCATACTGATCACTCCGTTTCTGTTTTTTTACAGAAGATCATTCTGCCTTTCCATCACAGCCGCAGACCTTCATACGCGCCTCAACCAGCTCCTTCACTGCCTGGATCGCTTTCTTTCCGTATGCCTTCGGATCGATGGTGTTCTCATTCTCTGCAAAGGTTTCCTTCACCGCCCTGGAATATGCGGCACGGAGCTCTGTTGCAAAATTAACCTTACAGATACCACGTTTTACACAGTCTCTGACATCCTCATCACTGAGTCCGGATGCCCCGTGAAGAACAAGGGGGATATCTACGACTTTGCGGATCTCGCTTAAGCGTTCCTTGTCAAGAACCGGTGTTCCTACGTAGAAACCATGTGCGGTTCCGATGGCAACTGCCAGGGAAGTAACACCTGTACGCTCCACGAATTCCTTCGCCTCCTGCGGGTCGGTGTTAGTGTCCGCCTCAGCCTCAAGATCATCCTCTTTACCACCGACCTTACCGAGCTCAGCCTCACATGGGATATCCAGGGCTGCTGCCACATCCGCAACTCTCCTGGTCTCTCTGATATTATCCTCAAAATCCAGCTTGGAACCATCGATCATCACAGAGGTATAACCTGCATGCATTGCCTGCATCGCAAGCGCAAAACTGCTGCCGTGGTCAAGATGAAGGCATACCGGAACGGAAGCCTTGGCTGCCTCTGCTGCTACGATCGCAGCGTAAGTCTCAACCGTACCATATTTAACAGTAGAAGGTGTTGTCTGGATCATAACCGGTGCTTTCAGTTCCTCAGCTGCCTGGATGATTGCCTTCACCATCTCCATATTCTCTGCGTTGAATGCTCCTACTGCATATCCGCCCTTCTGTGCCTTTAACAGCATTTCCTTCGATGTAACCAGTGGCATAATCTTCTCCTCCTTGGAATCATTGTGTTTGTTTTGTATTATTTCCTCATTTGGTCCAGAAACCGAAACGTTTCCGTTTGAGTTCATCATAGCGCTCCATACGTTTTCTGTCAACCATAAAATTTTCATCATTTACAGGAAAATATTCCCTTGAAAAGAAGACCAAATACCGTTAGATTAATTAGTATGAGTTCTAAAGCCTGTGGCCGGGCAGGTCTGTCTGATACTACCGGCGTCATAACAGTTTCGGAAATCCATGTATCCTGTTCTGATCACCTGAGCCTGATGCTGTAATTTCCGAAATGCTGTAAGTACACAATGATCTTAGGAGGATATGAACTATGTTAAAAGGAATTCCAGAAATCTTATCACCAGAATTACTGAAGGTTTTATGTGAGATGGGACACAGTGACCGTCTTGTTATCGCTGACGGAAACTTCCCTGTAGAATCCATGGGAAAAAATGCCATCACCATCCGCTGTGACGGACATGGCGTTCCGGAGATCCTGGATGCCATCCTGAAGCTCTTCCCGCTGGATACCTATGTAGAGCATCCGGTAAACCTGATGGAAGTAATGCCTGGTGATACTGTAGAGACACCGATCTGGGATACATATAAAGAAATCGTTTCCAAGCATGACGAGCGTGGCGAAAAAGCTGTCGGAAACATCGAGCGTTTCGCATTCTATGACGAAGCAAAAACTGCATACTGCATCATCTCCACAAGTGAGAAAGCACTTTATGCCAACATCATGCTTCAGAAAGGCGTTGTGATCAACAACGACTGATCTTTCTTTTGAACTGCCTGATATAATCATATATAATACACTTATTCAACCAAAACATAAAACGCCCGGATCTGGCTTGAAACATTCCAGATCCGGGCGTTTTATGTTTTGACACTTTTATCTCTTTGCTGCTTTTGCGGCATATCCTCCGCAGAGTACTTTTCCACCGGAGGTTTTTATCCCTGCACGCACCGCATAGTAATACGTTGTTCCCTTTTTTGCGGTCTTATCCTCAAAGGAAGAACTGCTGCCTCCGGAAACTGTACTGATCTTTTTCCATGACCCCTTTCCAGTCTTACGGTAGATCTGATAGCAATCTGCTTTCTTCTGCGCTTTCCAGCAGATTTTCAGCCCCCTGGAGGTCTTCCTGACACAGGATATCTTCTGGAGTTCCGGATAAGACAGGATATAGCTGCTTGCCTGATATCCTCCTAAAACTTTTTTCCCGTCTACCTTCTTATATGGTCTCACAGCATAAGCGTAGGAGGTGATTCCCTCAATCTCCGTATCCTTCCAGGACAATACTTTGTTGTTAACGGTTCCGATCCGAACCCAGCTTTTCCCCTGAAGCTTCCGGTAGATATGATAGCCACTGGCTCCGGAAACCTTCTTCCAGGATACCCTGTTACATGGTCCGCTGACAGCCTCCGCCACTGCACGGGCCTTCCCCAGTTCCGCTTTTGCTGCTAACGGTGGAGATGCAGCTCCATAAACCGTATTCTTTCCGGAACGTACATAAGAAGCCCTGATCCTGTACGTATAAGTGCTTCCTGTTTTCACTGCAGTATCCTGCCAGGTCACTACATCTGCTGTCACGGTTGCCATTTTTTTTGAATTTCCGCTTTCATCCCGGCGATAGATATCATAACGATTGCAGCCGGGAACTACTTTCCAGGAGATCCGAATCCTGTTAAATGCGCCGGAAACCAGCTTTACACCTGTGGTCTGACGAAGCTTCACCGTAACCTTACAGGTAGCCCGGATCCCCCTGGCATTTTTTCCGTAGCAGGTTATGGTTGCTGTTCCCGGATTTTTTGCAGTAACAACGCCGCTTCCATTTACAGCAGCCACACTGGTATCTGAGCTTTCCCAGACAATGCCGGAAGCATCCATCTCGGATCTGGTAGCTGAAGCACTCAGTGTTTTATGATCTCCGGAATACAGATCTATCTCAGACGAAGAAAGCTGTATCCTCGCAGCGCTGCTCAGAGTCCTGGTGTGCGCCTTGATTCTCGGAGTTACCGATGGATTAAATTCAACCGCATCCATCCAGGTATCCTCCGCATTATATCGCAGAAAACTCTGACCGGATACGATAGACGGAGAAAAGCTGCACCAGCCATAACTGACCTCTGCCTCCACACAGTATTTTATATATGTGCTTCCTGCATTTGTCACCACAATAGAATACAGACTGTTCTGGCTGAGCAGAACCTCCGGGATCTGAAAAGTCATAACCCCGGCCATCGGCTGACTGCAGGAAACCGGTGTGGAATACGCCGGTGTTCCACTGGTAGGATCACTGGCATCCTTCAGATTTGTGTATACCTGCACAGTATAGGAATTATTGTCAGACATGGAGCTAAGAGTCACCTCGCCAAGCGATTCCGCTTTTCCGTTTCCTGCACTGGCACGAAAAACCGTAGACAGCTGTTCCCCTGCATACATGCGGATAGAACCAAGCCCCGACGTTCCGTCATAAAAATAATTGTTTCTATATTTCGGTGTATTGACAGCCGTAGCCGCAACCAGCTCACTGACAGACTTATCCTCATAGGACATGTAAAAATATCCGGATTTTCCCCAGCCTGTACCCCAGCTGTTCTTAACGATCCAGGCTCCGTCTCCCTTTACCTTGGAAGATGCCCGGAAATTCTTTGCAGAATAATTGTCATCCCACCCCACCACTGTAACTACATGATTCACGTTCTTGGTGCTGGCAGGATAGGAATAGGCCGCTGTACTTGCATTGTAATAGGCATTCTGTGCGTTATACATCACAGTGACCGAATTATTTGCAACCAGAAGCTTCTTCATGGCATTTACGGAATAATCGGAAAAATAGGCATTTTTCAGATAAGCAGCTGCATTGTACGCCTTGGATGCGACAGGAGTCACACCGGTTTTCTGTGTATGTGTGGAATCTGTAGCCAGAGGCACATCCGCTTCTGTTGTCATTCCGGACCAGGTGCTCAGAAACATAGAAGCCAGAAGATCATTTCCACCCTCATGATAATCTACGTTTCCTTTATCATCTGTCCCCATATGCTTATTGACATCCCCGTAGGTATTTCCAAGTGGGTCATTCTTTCTGTTTGCAAAAAAATACGCCAGATGCTCTTCCGACAAATCATAAGTTCCAAGCCCCTGGGCCAGAAACGAGGTTTCCAGAAGAGAGGCCATTCCAAATGCCCAGCACATACCGTAGGGCTCCTGATTCTTTACGGAAGTGACATATCCCTGATCCGCTGCATTATAATAGGACGGATAGGCCGCAGCTCTTCCCATAGGTACCTCATCCACATCATTTCCGATCTCCACAGCGGTGGAATAAGAGGTCAAATTATCAAAAGGTGCCAGCTGTTCCTGCTCCTCTTCCTCCGTAAGCGGGCGGCCCTTGATATATTCGATGCCGGACTCATCACTGTCTGAGTCATCCCCGAAACTCTCCTCACCGTCACCAAAGGTATCCTCCTGGTAATCAGAAGACGATCCTTCTGATATTTCGGGATCCCCTGTATCCTCCACGGAGCTCTGCAAAGCTATATCCTCGGTATCCCCATCGGCTGCCTCTGCACTATCCTCTGTCTGTTCATCCGGGATACCGGTATTCTCTGTGGTATTTTCTTCTGCGCTCTCCGTCGTATCCTCTGCTTCCGCTGACTGCGTCTGTGTATCTTCTGCCCATTCTTCATCGAAGCCTTCCGCAGAATCACTGAAGCCTCCCACATCGGCTGCCATGACCGGAACCTGGCTGCCCGCAACTGCCACACACAGAAGAAGCGGCAATAATTTCTTCCTGACAAGCTGTAATCTCTTCACAAAACTCTCCATTTTTCTTACATTGATCTGGTTTATCTGTTAACGTTTCTTCAAATGATAACCCAGAATTCCGATTACTGCAAGTACTGTTGCGATCCCGATCCAGATAAACGGACTTTTATACCAGGAATTCTCTTCTTTAAAGGATGTAGCAGCTGTGCCATTGACCGGCTTGGTGACAGCTTCTTCCGCATAATCTCCACCTTCTGTTGTTCCCTCCGCTGCAGGCGGTCCCTGAACCTCACCGCTCTGAGCCTGTGAGCTGTCTGTACTGTCCGACGCCGCAGGTGGTCCCTGGACCTCGCCATTCTGAGCCTGAGCGCTGCCTGTGCTGTCCGTCCCTGCAGACGTTCCCGGTCCTTCGCCATTCTGAGACTGTGAGCTGCCTGTGCTGTCCGCCCCTGCAGACGTTCCCTGTCCTTCGCCATTCTGAGCTTGTGAGCTGCCTGTGCTGTCCGTCTCTGCAGACGTTCCCTGTCCTTCGCCATTCTGAACCTGAGCGTTGCCTGTATTGTCCATTCCTGCTGCTTCCCCCTGAGTTTCGCCGGCTGAGGAGTTCTGCGTATCGGATGCTCCTCCCTGTTTCACTCCGGAAGTCTCTTTCTCTGTGCTCCCTGCGATTCCGGCCTTCACCAGCTCCGCATCCCTTGAGGGCCGCAGCTCCTCCAGCGGCACATAACCGTATCTGCCATTATACTCTGTGTATCCCCAGGTCTCACCATTCTTCTCTGTCTCCCCTTCGATATGCAGGACAGTACCATCCTTTACCGTCTTATCATTGAGCTTTTCACCTTTTTCATCGGTGGAAGGATAGATATCCACACCAACTCCGCCGGAATCCACAGTCATATAATAGTCTGTGGTATCTGCCGGAGCCTCCACCTTCACCACAACCGACTTGTCCGCATACACCGGAACACTCATACTCAGCACCAGCATTCCTGCCAGAAGCACACCTTTGCACCTTCTCATTGCTCTTTCCTCCTTCAAAAAATCTTACTGCCATTCTATATGCATAAAATCCCCCTATATTTCTCTTTTGCCTTGGCTCCGAAATATAAGAGGATCTTATCATTTGTTATATCCAGTATCTTTTTTATGCAAGCTCCCGCTCACACATATCCAGCGCAGAAGCGATCACCGCATCCATGTCATAATATTTATATTCGCCAAGACGGCCGCCGAAGATCACCTTCGGTTCCTTCTCTGCAAGCACCTTATACTGGGCGTAAAGCGCTCCGTTCTTCTCATCATTGACCGGATAATAGGGCTCATCTCCCGGTTTCCACTCGGAACTGTACTCCCGGCTGATCACCGTTTTTGGAAGATCATTGCCCGCCTCATCCTTTCCGAACTCAAACCATTTATGCTCAATGATACGTGTCCAGGGAGTCTCCACATCCGTATAATTCACTGCTGCATTTCCCTGGAAATTAGGTTTATTCAGTGTCTCGTTCTCAAAACGCACGGAACGATACTCCAGAGTTCCCAGCTTATAGTCAAAATACGCATCAATGGCACCTGTGTAAATCACCTTCTCCGCCATTGCATCGTACTGCTCTTTTTTCTCCAGATAATCCTCATTCAGCCGTACCTCGATACCGTCCAGCAGATTGGCAACCATCTTCGTATAACCACCCACCGGTATTCCCTGATACAGCGCATTGAAATAGTTATTGTCAAAGGTCAGACGCACCGGAAGCCTCTTGATGATAAAAGCAGGAAGCTCCGTACATGGACGTCCCCACTGCTTCTCCGTGTAGCCCTTGATCAGCTTCTCATAAATATCCGTACCTACAAGGCTGATAGCCTGTTCCTCCAAATTTGAGGGTTCCGTGATACCTGCTGCCTGCCGCTGCTCCTCAATCTTTGCCGCAGCCTCCTCCGGAGTCACCACGCCCCACATCCTGTTAAAGGTATACATATTAAACGGAAGACTGTACAGCTCCCCGTGATAATTGGCAACCGGACTGTTGGTAAAACGATTGAAGGTGGCAAACCGGGTGATATAATCCCAGACCTTCTTATTATTGGTATGGAAAATATGTGCACCGTATTTATGCACGTTGATCCCTTCCACCTTCTCTGTATATACATTTCCCGCAATATGCGGACGCTTGTCGATCACAAGCACTGACTTCCCGGCACGCTTCGCCTCCTGTGCAAAAACCGCACCGTAAAGACCTGCACCTACGATAAGATAATCGTACATTGATTTCATTCTCCCTGTTCTTTCATTGATGCTGTTATTTTAACACCGAAAAAGGGCAGCTGGCAAGAAGCCACTGTAAAATCCCGGTAAATCTTATTTAAGAATGTTGCCAAACAGATTACCTCAAGCTGCAGAAATGATAAAAGGCGCCAAGCATACCCGCATCATTCCGATGTCGGGCAAATGCGAGCCTTGTATGCTCCGCCATACCGGGAACAAGATATTTTTTCAGGGCATTTTCTATTTTTTCCTTCAGAAAATCCTCCTGTGCCATGATCCCGCCGCCAAGCACAACGACCTCAGGATCGATCACATAGCAAATATTTGCGATTCCCTTGCCCAGAACATCCGTCATCTCATCAATTGCCTGAATACAGAGCCAATCTCCTCTTCCGGCCTCCTCAAAAACATGGCGGCCATCCCATTTTTCCTGCGGCTCACCCTTCCACTGTGCGACCTTTTTGGTCAGCGTACTGGCCGCTCCCAGGGTCTGGAAATCACTGTCTCCCATATGCATATAGCCAACCTCACATGCACTGTTCCCAAACCCGCGAAAAACCTTTCCGTCGATCACAATACAGCCGCCGATTCCTGTTCCCACCGTAAGGATCAGGGCAATGCGGCTTCCCTTTGCCGCACCGGAGCTGTATTCCGCAAGACCCGCACAGTTTACATCATTTTCTACCTCACACGGAATGTGAAACCTTTCTTCCAGAATTTTTTTGTATTGGATCCCTGCATAGTTTGGTATCAACGGAGACGCATAAAAAATAGATCCCTCTTTTGTATCCACCATACCGGCTGTTGAAATACAGATGCCGGAAACTGTATCCTGTGTCCGTGTGAGCAGATCTTCCACTATTCCAATAACCTTTTTAAGAATTTCCGGGCCGCCCTTTTCTGCTTCCGTTTTTGTCGATCCCTTAAAAATAATCTCAGCGCTGTCACTGATCAGGCCATACTTGATGGCTGTACCGCCAATATCAAGACTGACATACGTTTTCATCCTGTGATCCTCATTTACACTCTCATCCGTCATTTTCGTTCCATTACTTCAACAAATGATCTCGTGATCAGCTGTGGCCTTGTGATGATCGAGCCCACCACAACGCTGTAAGCTCCCAGCTCGATCACATGCTTCGCTTTTTCCGGTGTATTGATATTCCCCTCTGCGATCACCTTATGTTTTGCTTTCGCCACGATTTCTCTTAAAATTGCGAAATCATCCTCTTCGATCTTAGCGCCCTTGCTCTGCTCCGTATAACCAACCATCGTCGTTCCTATAAAATCAAATCCCAGCTCATCTGCATGAAGTGCTTCTTCTACTGTAGAACAGTCCGCCATCCACAGCTGATCCGGATATCTTTCTTTTACCTCATGGAAAAACTCCTCCAGGGTTTTATTTCCAGGTCTTTTTGAGATCGTTGCATCCATCGCTATGATCTCCGGCTTTACCTCCATCAGTTCCTCGATTTCTTTCATAGTTGGCGTAATGTAAACCTCACTGTCCGCATAATCCCTCTTCACGATCCCGATGACCGGAAGATCCACCTGCGACTGTATCTCCCTGATATCCTCTTTGGTATTTGCCCGTATCCCGCATGCTCCGCCGATTTTTGCTGCCAAAGCCATTCTTCCCATAATAAATGAAGAATGCAGCGGCTCCTCCGGCAGCGCCTGACAGGATACGATCAGCTTCCCCTCCAGATTTGCTATCTTCTGATCCATTTTTGTCATTTCCCCACTTTTCTGTTGATGAAACAATGATACCATGAAACCGTTTTTCCGTAAAGTTTACAACCACATAAATCCACAGTCCCGGACCAGCAATTATTACTGTTCACTGGTAATGTCCCGCGAGGTGTTTTTTGTGAGCGAAGGTCACAGAAAACCCGAGACATACCGCGCGAATTTATGCGATCAGCATATCTGTCATTTATGATCTTTTTATAAAATATCAGAGATCCGCTTCTCAAACGCCCTGATGTATGATACCCTATAACTGGATCAGATGATAAAACTATCCTGATCACATAAACAGATCGAAGGTGGTGAAACCTATGGGTACAAAGGATACCATCACCAAAGATTACATGGCTGACAACCGCGTTTTTGCGGACGTGTTCAACCATATGCTGTACAAAGGAAAAAACGTCATAGACCCTGACGCTCTTCATCCACTGGATACCACAGCTCTCGCTGTCCCCTACGGATCCGGCACTTCAGAAGTTCCTGTCCAGAAATTCCGGGACGAATTCAAATCTCTTAATGTTATGCATGATGATTCCAGGATCTACCTTCTCCTTGGGATTGAGAACCAGTCGGAAGCACACTATGTAACGCAAGTGCAAAGCAATTGCGTTCATGAGCATGTAGCAAAGCGGAATGCGAACGTCCGCTTTTTTTCCGGTCAAGAACATGGTCTATGATGCATTAGAATACGCAGGGCAGGTAGAAAATTCCGCCAGATCCCACAGAGAAGCAAAGCAATGGCCTTCCACATCCGGAGAATATCTCACCGGCTTCTACAAGGATGACCGGCTGATCCCGGTCATCACCACAGTCGTGTACTTCGGTTCCGACACCTGGAACGCTCCCAGAAGCCTCCACGAAATGCTCTCTGTCCAGGACCCTGAGATCCTTTCTCTGGTCCCGGATTACCGGATCAATCTCTTCTCACCTGCCGAGATAAAGGATGAAGAACTTGATAAACTCCAGAGCAATCTCAAAGAAGTCATGCTCTTCATCAAATATTCCAAAGATAAACGGAAGCTCAAGGAGCTCACCACACAGAGCCCCGGTTTCCGCTCACTCGAGCTCAAAGCAGCCCGGGTCATCGACTCCATAACAGGTATCAACTTACGTTTCACAGAAACAGAAGGGGGTGTTAATATGTGTCAGGCTGTTCAGGAAATGTGCGATGATGCACGTGCCGAAGGCCGTCAGGCCGGATTGGCAGAAGGGCGTACTGCTGGGCTCGCAGAGGGCCTTCAGGAACAAGCTATACTGACAGCACAGCGTATGCTTCAGGATCCAAGATTCTCCCCTGAAGACATATCCAGATTTTCTGGCCTTTCTCTTGAGGAAGTGCTGAAATTACAGAAAAAATAGTTCGTATTGGAAATGCTCAGATCCTTTGTGGGGAATCTGAGCATTTTGCTATTCTTCTGACCAAGAAGCCGATTGTAATCTATTATCCTAAATCAGCTTTTTTTGTAACTTTATAATTGTGTATGTTAAAAACAAACTTATCAAAATGCACAAAACATAATTTTGAAAATAAAATGTCTTTATCCCTATAACATTCATAAGTGCTCTAATCGCAACATGAGTCAAATATAATTCATAAGACATTTTTCCAAACTGCTCTAATATCTTTACAATTCTTTTAGGCATCTTTCGCATACTTTCAGCAGTACAATACAGCAAAAAAACAAAAATGAATATTCTTGTGCGGTGAATCCGAACAGCAGGGACACGTAGCCCGGATTATTCAATTATTCAGTTACGGCACATCTTACCGTAGACTTTTGCACATAGCAACCTATTTTTTGCATTTTTTCGGATGACCCATCTTCTCCTTCGCATCATCCGGCACATCAATCAGTCCGAACCGGTAGAACATCCCGTAGATGTAAGTCACGCCCCTGATATCTCCCAGAGCTTTTGGGCGATCTACCACTGCTCCTACCTTTTTAATATTGTGCAGTGCCAACAGCACTGAACTCCATGCCAGACTTTTACTCTTCTCCCGTCTATCGATCCACAGTTCTTTCGTATACTCGCCATTCCTGCCTTTCCGTACCTCATAAGAGAATGGCAACCCGGAGTAAGTTTTGAATTTCACACCTGCATAGGCCAAAACCACACCCCAGAAGTTTTCTTCTGTCGGATCAGCCCTCCACCGTTTCATCGCTCTATATCTCCGCTGCCGTTCTGCTCCAACACTGATTTTCTCTTTCTCTGTACTTGGGAAGTACACACCTTTTTTATATGGCAGGTACGAGGTGACAGAGGCTATGGAGAGTTGAAGAGTAGAGGATGTTGAGACGATGGAGGTTTTGTAGTCTTGTGTTTCTCGGTATTCTTCAAAAGTGTCCTGCACCTTCTTCGCCACATCCGACTCATACACACCAGCCGTGATGAGCAGCTTCCGTACCTTTATTGGATTGAACGATAGCTCATCTGCTATGGCTTGGAGGGACATAGTATTATAAAGTGCCACAGCACTTTCCATCTGTTCCTTCAGATTTTTCCCGGCATCGTAATCCGGCTTCCGCTTCTTCCGGCCACCGCCGGACTTCCTGACTTTATGTGCTCTTTTCTCTTCCATAATTATTTGTGCAGCTCCAGCTTCCAATCTTTGCATTCCGAGCGATAATTCTCCCTGATGACAGAAAATCCCAGCTTGTTCACATAGAAATCCTTTGCGGCTTCGTAGTCAGATACGATGATTGCAATATGATGTATTTTTGATAAATTCATTTTGTATCACGCTCCTCTTCTTTTAATTATGTTCTTCTTTTATTTCCGTCATAAACTATATAGCGACCCTTAAAATATACCGTGTGAACTCCTGGAGTTCAGTTTGTCCACACGGCAAATATTTGTGATCTTAACTTCCTGTACAATTAGCTCTCGTTAAACGCGAACATCACATTATTCTTCGTCAAACTCATCTTCATCCCAGTCTGGATACTGTTGAATGCTTCCTTTTGCCTTAACGATACGAGGCTTAAAATCTCCCTGAACTTCACTGATTTTTGAAACTGTAATCGTGAACATCCAATCATCCCCAAAATCATAATGAAGTGCAAATTTCTGTCCTTTGCAAAGCCTGACCTCATCCAGTGTGATATCTGCAGAAGGTTCGTCTCCCTCTGGATCTGACTGATAAGCATATTCGCTGTACATACGGTTATCCATACAAAATTCATACAGATGCTCATCTATAAAATCAAATGATTCCAGGATAATCTGGCACAATTGATTTAATGTACTGTTACCGCAGATTTCGATATTTCGGTAAACATCACGTCCTCTGCCTGCAGGATATATCTTCATCGTATACTGGTTACTCATCATCCACCTCATTTCCAGATAAAAATCTCATTACTTCCTCAAAAGAACGTTCGCTTCTGGCAAATGCTTCCATTAATTCCTTACTGCGAAGTTCATCCCGTTTCTGCACCAGCTTCTCAAGCTTATCCAATTCGTTCTCATACCTGTCTTTTGCTTTCGAAACTACTTCCTTTTGTGATTCAATCTTTTCTTCTATCGGAACACTTCTCCTTGCCATCGTTCTTATCCTTCTTTCTCTATCTGCATCAGATATTCATTCATTGCAGCAGCCTGGGTTCTGATGTTTGCCGCCGTCATGTTAAATGCCTTCAGGATTTCTTTCTGCGTGGCCGTAACCGCATAATCCATGCGGTATCCCCAGTCGCTCTGGCGGATCAGTTCTATCTTTTCCAGTTCCCGGATTGCTGCCGGAACTGTAAGATAATTCGGCTTTTTTGCCAGTCCATTCGCCTTTTCCTTTAAGGCTGTATATATCCTGCACCGGATGATCAGTGCAAGAAAACCAATGAATATCTTATTTGATGCCGCCTCTTCTGATGCCACTCTCAGACAATGATTTCCGAGATAAGATTTATCTGCCCGGAATACTTTTTCCGATACATCCCTGCTCTTGTAAAGGTTTATCGCATCCTTTGCATCCATCTTTTCGGATGAGATGATAGCAAAATATCCACAAAGCTCCAGCTCATCCTGGATCACCGGCAGCTTGGGTTCGCCATAAACAAAATGTCCGTTTTCCTTGTTATAATGCATATGAAAATACTTATGGAATGCCGGTCCGAATTCATACTCCTTATCTTCATGCTGTTCCATAAATCTCTGCATTTCATGGATTTTTTCTTCCAGTCTTGCACGTTCATCAACCGCTTTGGCAGCACTGTAATAAATATGTATGTATCGTTTCTTTGTGTCACTGGCATACACAAAAGTGTAGACCGTTTTTCCATACACTTCGAATTCCTCGATCCGGTTTCCCCAGTTATTTTCAAAAGTGCCTTTCTGTTTTCTCACCTGACTGCTTATAAAATCCTTTATTCCTTTCACCATAATGATAAAGGAAAATCCACTGCTGTCCATGTAGTTAAGATTATCTTTGCTAAAATATCCCCGGTCCAGGATAAACCCGATATTTTTATAACCATAGCCTTTTATCTTATCAACCATAAACTGTAACTGGGAGACATCATTGATACTTCCGGAATATTTTTCATACATGAGAGGCTCCTGATTGTTTACATCATAGCCAACAGCATAATTGAATATCGGAAGTCCTGCATCCACCTTTGCTTCTCCGAATTCCACTATATCTATATCTCCGGCCTGACAGTTCTTATTTGTTGAATCATATGATATATAAATACGCTCACGTTTGCATCTGTCTGCATTCCACTGATCCAGGAAATCCTGCCTCTGATTTTCTTTTATTGACCTCAGAAAATCTGAAATAAATGAATCACTGTAACATTTCATATCCGGAGAAAAAAGCGGGTGATTGTAAGCATAATCAGGATAATACTGTGCTGCATTCCCTTCTGTAATAATGGAATAGGCTGCCAGGTCAAGCATGATCCCGGCTGCTTTTGCCCCAAATGAATCCTGCAGTTTTGTATCCAGTTCAAGATCTTTTGCAGCTTTATCTATGATCATATATGCTCCTGTCTTCAAACAGCTGCTCCTGCATGAAACTGTTTTTTCCTCAGGCTGTTCAACCTCCGGAAAATATCTCCTGAAATTTTCATTAGGTCTCATTTTATTTTCATCTTCCGGTAAAACCTTACCGATGGTGACCCTTTTTACATTTGTATACTGTTTGGATGGATCGTACTCACGGCTGTACTCATAATAAACATAGCGTGCCTTACCTTTGGTTCGAAATGTGATTTTTCCTTTTACATCAGGTATATCAACAACATAATCCAGATACATGAACATCTCACTTCTTTGTAGTTGTATTTACGACTAAATATGGTATAACATAAAACCTGCATTTCTGCAACAACAAAATGCAGGTTTTTCCTTATTTTTTCAGTATTTTCAGGGCATTCTCAATCCGTATGATTCACTTGTGTTGCACTTTATTATGAAAGTTCACACCACTGAAAGTAAGGGCTTTTGTCGTCTTTACTGTCTTTTAGGACACAAACGAGAGTTAATTATTACAGAAGTTCACAATATTACTCTATATCACAGAACAGTTCTTCTTTATAAACACCACGCTCCAGCATATCGCGAAAACTCGCTTTTACAACCGCAACATCCTCTTTATAGGTCATGCCATACCATGTATCATTAGTCCGCAGCACCTTAACAGACATCTTATCCTCTGCCAGAAGTTCCCCGATAAATGTAGGAATCAGAAACTCCGCCTTCATGGGATTTCCCGGGACTACTTTTTCAAAAAATTCCGCAAATCCCTCTTCCAGAGTTTCCAGAAACTCCGGTCTCAAGCCCCACATGTTCATAGAAACAAGTGACTCTGTATCCAGCTTCACACCATCCGCCTCTGCACCATCCACAGTTTTTACAATATTGGAAGTCTCCACAACTTCTGTCAGGTCATTATGCTCATCCATTTTGCAGATACCACGTGTCACACCACCATTATCAGACAACGTATTCTTCAACACAAAACCAGCCATGCAGGACTGGCCTCCCTTTACAAGATAATCATGAACCTCACAGAAGCCTTCTTTTCCGTAATAATCATCCGCATTGATCACAACAAAAGGCGTTGTCAAAACATCCTTTGCAGCCAGAACTGCCTGTCCGGTACCCCAAGGCTTCGTACGGCCTTTCGGAAGTTCTCCCGGAATATCGTTGATATCCTGGAAAACATACTCCACAGTAACTGAATGCACCTTGCAGACCGCCTCAATCCGATTCCCGATCACATCCTTAAATTCATTTTCAATATCCTTTCGGATAATAAAAACCACCTTGTTAAAACCTGCTTCGATCGCATCATGAATCGAATAATCCATGATAATATGCCCCTGTTCATCAACCGGCTCCAGCTGTTTGATACCACCGCCAAAACGGGAACCAATACCAGCAGCCATGATAAGTAATGTTGTTTGCATTTAATTTTCCCTCATTTCCTGATCTTAATGTAATTCCTTTTCGCAGCGATCCAATACAGCTGCAATAACCTGATCCATGTCATAGTATTTATATTCACCAAGACGTCCGCCAAAAATCACATTTGTCTCAGCTTCTGCCAGCTTTTTATACTCTGCGTAAAGAGCTCCGTTCTTTTCATCATTAACAGGATAATACGGCTCATCTCCCGGCTTCCATTCAGAACTGAACTCCCGACTGATCACTGTTTTTGGAAGATCATTACCTTCCTCATCCTTGCCAAATTCAAACCACTTATGCTCAATGATACGCGTCCATGGAGTTTCCCGGTCCGTATAATTCACAGCTGCATTTCCCTGGAAATTCGGTTTATCCAAAGTTTCTGTTTCAAAACGCACGGAACGATATTCCAGTGTACCAAGCTTATAATCAAAATATGCATCGATCGGACCTGTGTAAACTACTTTTTCAGCCATCGCATCTAATTCATCTTTGTTTTCCAGATAATCTGTATTCAAACGAATCTCAATACCCTCCAGAAGATTTGCTACCATCTTCGTGTAACCACCAACTGGGATACCCTGATATAAAGCATTAAAATAGTTATTATCAAATGTCAGACGAACCGGCAGACGTTTAATGATAAACGAAGGAAGATCCCTGCAGTCACGTCCCCACTGCTTCTCTGTATAACCCTTGATCAGCTTTTCATAAATGTCACGCCCGACCAGTGAAATTGCCTGCTCTTCCAGATTTTTTGGTTCTGTAATTCCAGCTTCTTTTCTCTGCTCCTCAATCTTCGCTGCTGCTTCCTCTGGTGTTACCACACCCCACATTTTATTAAATGTATACATATTAAAAGGAAGACTGTAAAGCTCCCCTTTATAATTGGCAACCGGACTGTTTGTAAATCTGTTGAACTCTGCAAACTGAGTGATATAATTCCATACTTTTTTGTTGTTTGTATGGAAGATATGTGCTCCATATTTATGTACGTTAATACCTTCTGTTTTCTCTGTGTAGACATTTCCTGCAATATTCGGTCGCTTGTCTACTACAAGAACTGTCTTTCCTGTTTTTTTTGCCTCGTGTGCAAAGATTGCTCCGTATAAGCCGGAACCTACTACTAAATAATCGTACATCATTTTAATTTCTCCTTGTTATCAATTTCTTTAGTTACATCTTTAACTTTCTGTCTGCCTTATTAATATAAATATTTCAAATTAAATCTTTTTAATATCCATGTAATACCTATTGCTATTATTGGTGTTATAACAATTCTTGAAAAATATATTATTGCTGCCCCGAACTCTGAACCAAAAAATTCAATTCCACAAAAACGATAAAACCAAAACAAAAATAAATAATTTAATGGTTCTGCATACAAATATATTCCCATTCCATAGTCACTCAATGACTTTACTGCTCTACCATTTATTTTTATATGCCTTACCATATAGTTTAAAACTATCAACATAAGAAATGGACATACAATATACGAACTAAAAAAATGGAAAAAATGAATCTTTACTATCTTATCAACAATAAAAGATAAACATACCAGCCCAAACAAACATAACATCGATGAATCCTTCCAAATATTATGTTTTTTCAACCACTCAATCATATTTTCCAATCTATATCCCAAATAAAACCATAAAAGATAATATAAAGGATCTCCCAAAACGTGATATTGACCCAATCCTTTATATAAGATTACTCCTATACACCAACAAAAGCCAACTATAACTATTTGCTTTTTTGTTTCTAATTTACAAACAAAACTTGCAATGACAAACACAAAAAACAAACATTCTAAATACCATAAATATACACATGAAGGAAAAATCAACTGCAATAGCATTCCCCTTATACTAACACCATGGTAATAACCCGAAAAATATTTAACAGGTAAATTCCAGAAAAGCCATACAACAATAAACGGAATCAGCAGTCTTTTTGCCTTTTTTTCAATATTTTTTTTGATATTAATATTCTTTTTTAATGAAAATAGACTTCCAGATAATGCTATAAACACTGGCATATGAAATGTGTATATAAAGCTTGTTATAATACTTGTAATTTTATGAAACATTGTATCTGATATAGAAGCGTCTGACATCAATATTCCATAATTAATACCCCCAAATTTTGTTATTATGTCGTAATATGTTCCATGACCTATAACCACCAAAACTACCAATATAATTCTTAAAAGATCTTTATCCAATTGCCGATATGGGACTTTCTCATTCTTATTTATAACTTCCATTATATTTATCAATTTCCTCTCTACTTTTTTACAATTAGCATTATTTTAGCTTTTATTAGGTTAAATATTTCAAAAATCAACTCTTCTTTCAAAATCAACAATACAACTCCATATGAACCAAAAAATAGGATTGATGATATAATCAATGAAAAAAAGCATCCCACATTCAACATTTTAACACCTAAAGATATAATACTCCCAAAAAGCAGTGCAATTATTATCTTTACATAAGGAATATATCGAAAAGCATCTAAAATTTCATCCCTTAATATATATATCTGAACAAAAAAAACTGCAAACTCAGCAATCAATGTACCTATTGCTGCTCCTGTTGACGCATAAACTGGAATCAGTAATGCATTGATGATTACATCCACGATAGCTCCAACAATCTCCGAATATAAGACTATTTTCTCTCTTCCTGTTGGTACCAATATTTGAATTCCAAGTATGTTTGTAATCCCAATTAATAAAAGAGTCGGCATAATCACCTGCATAGGTATGATAGCCCCTACATAATTATCACCTGATAAAAAGAAAATTCCTTCTTTTGCAAAATAAATAAAATAAAGCATTAAAGGCATTGCCATTAAGAAAACAAAATTTAATGCCTTTCTAGTGATTCTGCGAAACTCTTTTAATTCTCCCATTTGTATATAATAAGATGCTCTAGGCAACAATACAGTCCCCAAGGATGTCACAACACTTACAAGAATTACTTTAATCTTTACTGCCGCATTATAGTATCCCACATCTGCATCTGTTGTCATAAATCCCAACATTACCGTATCAAGATTTGTATATATCGTAGTCGCACATGACATAGCAAAGAAAATCAGTACCGGTTTGATATGACGCTTAAAATTATAATTTCCAACTGGTTTTAGATTTATATATTTATACGCATTAAATAAATTTAGAATATTTGATGCAGAAGCTGCAAATATAGTTATCCCACCATACACTACATAGTCAGTTTGCTTATGTACTAGAAAAAACATAGCAATTAAAGCTATAAACTTAAAAATAACTGATCGCATTGTAATATATGTATATTGCTCTAATGCCTTATAAAGCCATTCCATTCCAATAGCTGTTAATAGAATGGTAAAGCTTAATATTACATATAATTCTTTCTCGCATCTAAACTTAGACACAGAAAACAACAGTATAAATAATATCATATAAGAAATTGCGCTCATGATTATACTAATAATCAACAATTCTTGTGATACTTTGGTTAGTTCTTTGCGATTATCTCTGACTTTTGCACATGCACGGATTCCATATGTAGGAATGCCCAATTGAGCAAACATCGTAAAATATGTAATAACAGAAGTCGCAAGAGAAACTTTTCCAATTCCTGATGGTAACAATATACGCGAAACATATGGAAAAGTTATTAAGGGAAATATAAAAGATGACATAGTTAATATACTGTTCATCACAAAATTAATTTTTATTGATTGCACTTTTTTATTCATATTTATTATCAACTCTTAATTTACAGTTTCTTTTTTTTCATTTAATACAATATACCAACAAACGGAATTGACAACTGTGCATAAAATTCTATTTTGCACTACAGTTACAAGTAACAAAAAGAATGCCATGATTACAAATGTCATGTTTTTTTTATTATTTTTATTTGTAATATAATTTTTAATAGCTATAATAAATGGAATAAAATACCAAATTCCCCATTCCATTCCACCATATGCTAATATGGCTCCTATTCCCGTGCTAAGTCCAGGATCTGATATTTTTAGTGATCTATATGGATCTATTGCTTTCATATTCTGATATCCTACACCATTTATTATGTGTAAAAAAAAGCATTTAAATGAAGCCATTATATCATCAACCCTCGTTGAAGCAGAAAATATATTACTTGTAAATTTATCTTGTATTATATAATATAGAATGTATCCTATAACACAAAAGACAATTGGTATAAAAAAATACCTTATGTATACATTTTTTCTAACAATATTATAAAATCGCAAGTACAATAAAATTACAGCTACTAACAATCCTGTCGTTGATAAGGAAGTAACGATTGTAACAAGCAAGACTGCCACATATATTTTTCTAAAACTTTTCTTTCTTAAAAAAAGTTCATAATATAGCGCAATACTAACAACATATGTCAGCATTGGTCCTTCGACGAATAAACCTATATTACGTACTCCTGCATATCCAAATGCTGATGCTTCTTGGCCCTGACAATATAAGTGATAATAATCATAATAATTATTTCTTCCCCATCCTACTATCGAATAAGGATAATATCCCGTATATCGAATAATTCCATAAACTGATCCTAAAAAGAAAAAAAACAAACTTAACAATGCTATTACAAAAACGATATTTGTATAGATTTCTCCAATTTCTAATGCATTATCACCCTGAAGATATATAATAAATAATGGAAATGGTAATATAACAGAGAAAATAAATTCCAAATTTCTAAAATATCCACTAATAAACAATGTTGAAAGTACCAGTACATATATGCCTGCAATAATCAAATAACTTTTTTTCATTTTTATCTTTTTTTTACTCAATATTAGCAAAAGCATTAACAAATCTATTACTATATAAAAATATTTGTTTGATATAATCATAGATAGAAGTGAATAGCATTGTATTATTATCAAGATTATTAGCAAATATATCCCTATTTTCCTTAAATACTTCAATTTTTTCCCCTCAATATTATTTATTATATATATTATAACGTATTTGATTAGTTAATCTTCTTCTTACTAACGTTAATCGCTGTCCAAATTTCATATCAGTATTAATTATTGATACATTTTTTACAGTTAAATTATGATATTTTATCCATACATTGAATAATCTTTCTGATAAAAATCCATACAGCCGTTTTTGATAACTGTTTAATAGACTAATGTCAACTTTTTTTTCTAATGCAAATAATACGTCAAATAGCCATTCACAATATGAATCAAATAGTTCTTTTCTGCAAAATAACATATTAAAAAGAACAGTTTTATTTTGAGAAAAATAATCTCTAAATGCCTCTATATATTCTGGATATTTTTCACGGATTATATTCTCCATTTTTTCAAAAATTTCTGATGTACAACATTCTCTTAGAATTTCTTCTTTTGTATTTTCCTTGAAATGTTCGACATATGGTAAAATAACATCTGCATTTTTCAACATTTCTATTAATTCATTATATGTATAAATATCTGATATTTTACTACTTAAATTATTTTTCCCAAAATATCTTCTATAATGAACTAATCCCTTATATTCATCATCACAATTTTTCCATATCCAATACAATCCCGTCAACTCACAAAAATTAGGATTCATCTTAGAAATATTGTCTCCAGTATTATCCTTCAAATATCCCAATGCTTCTTTTCCTTCTGCACCAACTTGCAAAGGAATATAATTTTCAAATTTAGGAGTATCGAATTTTTTATGTGTTGCAATATAAATCATACTATTTCACTCTTTCTTCTATTTTTCGCTCGTATATAATCTCAAAAAGCTATCTATTGTATCTTTTATACTAAACTTCTTTTCCTTTAATATATAATACGCCTTACTTCTGTCTTTTGTCCTATTTATAAATTTTTTTATGGTTGCTACCCATTTCGTAACATCCTGATTATTTATTCCAATAAATTCTACTTCATTTATCAATTTTGTTTCTGTCGTTATTTTATCAGATAATATACTTGGCAATCCCGTTGCTTGAGCTTCTACACCTACTATTGGAAGTCCTTCAAAATGTGATGGTAACAAAAAAATATCCATTGCCATAAATAATTCATTTACTTTATTTGAAGTTCCATAAAAAATAGTCATATCATCTAAATGATTTTCTTTGATTTTTTCTTTGAATTCATTTTCTCCAGGGCCTTCTCCAATTAATAATAATTTAGCAGGAATATTTTGCTGTTTTAATATTTTAAGTATTCCAATAAAATAATTATGATTTTTTTGATAGCAAAATCTTCCTACATGTCCTAATAATATTATATCTTCAGCCTTTAATTCTTTTCGTACCCTATTTCTTATTTTTTTATCAAAACAAAATTTATTTAAATCTACGCCGTTATTAATTAAAATAATTTTATTTATATTTATATTAGGAAACATCCATTCTGCGGCTACTTTTGAACATGCAACATATTTTGTACCAATCATCTTTAAAAAATAACTACATATTTTATGAACTATAAATTTAATTTTTCGATGATTTCCATCTATTCCTGCTGCATGCGAATGAAAAATAATATTATTAGCTCCTGCATTTTTAGCAGCTAATCCTGAAACTAACAGTTTATTTGCTACATCAGCATGAATATGAATATAATCAAATTTTTGAGTCTTAATAAGTTTTTTTAAATTTTTATAAACATAAATTTGTTTTTTTAATTTACTTTTATCATATCCAACATAATATACATTGCATCCATATCTTGATAAAACATCTAAATTTTCATCTTTTTCAAATTTTTCAATAGCGGCAATACTAATATCTAATTTTTCATTTTTATTAATTATAATGTTTTTTATAAGTGAGAAAACTCCTCCGGAATAAAGATCATCTACATTTACTTCTAAAACTTTAACCATTATCTATGTATTATCCTCCCAATTCTATTCTTACGACTTATCAAATAAAATTGAATTTTAGACTTTGCTGCACCTAAGCAATCTGCCTTGACACTATCTCCAATATGCAACATTTGATGCGGTTGCAATTTATTTTTATATATCACATACTGAAATAATTTTCCTGATATTTTGTTCATTCCGCATTCACATGATACATATATTTCTTTTTGTCCTGTTATTCCACATTTAATTAATATTTTCTCTATTACGCTTTTTGGTAAATACATATCTGATATTATATAAACTTCTTTCTTTTGAGATATCGCATAATTAAAAGCCTTGACCATTTTTTCCTTTGGCATACACATTTCTATTTCTTCTTGTATCTCTTGTTGTTTTAAAATATTACATTTTTCCATGTACTTTTCTTTTAAATTCATATATATATCATCAATATTTACCTCTAATCCATTGGCAAATTTTCTAGCAGTCTCTTCAGCATTAATTCTATCTTTTTTAAATAATTCTGCTTTTTCATCACCAAGAATTTTTCTTCCAACCATGTGAAATATATCTGATGGATTATCAATTTTTCTTTCTACTAACGTATCAAAAATATCAAATGTAATTACTGATTTTCTTTTTATAAAATAATATAAAATATTCATTTTCTGATCAACTCATAAATCCAAAAATACGGTAAAGGTATCTTAAACGCTGATTTCATAAATCCAGTTTTCCACACACTATTACTCAAAGAATGGATAAACTCTTCTAAATCATACTCCCATAATGATTTCTGGCATACATAATAATTTTTAATCCCGTCCACATTATAAAGAAATTCAAATAATTTAATTTGTTTATTAGTCGGATTTTTTCCGACATTAATTAAAGGAATTGCCCATATTTTATTTTCAACTAATATATCTTGTCGTAATGATATCTTTTTTATAAAATCTAATGCTCCTTCTTGCCACTCTTTCATACCGCAAATAGCTTTTTTATCATTTTCATATTCATATTTTGATAATTCAGGTTTGACATTAAAATTTTTTTCAATATATCCAATTGTAGAACCTTCAAAGCTTTGAAATAATCTTTCATATACCCCCAAAAAGCAAAGTACACTTTTTCTTAATTTTAAATCATTTTTTTCGTACAAATATCCAAATGTATTTCCTACTAAATCCGATACCGGGTTTATCCCCACGTAATAACCATCCAAATATATATTTAAATTTCTAACTCTAAAAAATTCTTCTAAATAAAACTGCATACTTCCGTGCCATCCTATATCAACAATAGCGCACTTCCCATTCATTCCTATTTGTTTTATATACTTTTCAAGCAACTCTTCTTGTACGATGGAATATTGATTTATAAATTCTTTATTATCATAATAAATTTTTTCTAATTGCTTATTTATTTTTAACTTAGAAAAAACATACTCTTTTTCTAATGGAATATTATATTTAATTGATATTTTTTTTTGTTCACTTTTTGGAAAACCATAATATTCAAGAAATTTAGCAAAACTTATATAATGTTCCTTCGTTAAATACGTTAAGGATTCATCGTAATTTCTGCTTTTATTTAATAATGCTTGTCGAATGCTCTTCCTTGAAAAATACACATATTCACATTTGATATTTTTTTTATTTAAAATATCAAATGCTTTTTTCATCATAAAACCGTCTCTTGATAAGAAAAAAATTTTTTCGTAATTTTTTTCCTTTATCGATGAATACAACCATCTTGTATATCCATACAGGAACGGGCCAAAATATTCTATTCCAAATTTATAATTATCCGAAACATTTAAATGATGATTAAGTATTTGTGATGATACTGCATTTATTTCTTTTTTTACATTTTTTATTTTACACTTTATCATCAAAAGCTCCCCTCATATCTTTTTCCACCAAACTTAGCTTTTAAAAACGCTGTACTCTTTTTCCACCAATTAATCTTTTCCATATGCTGGTAAGGTAACTCTTTAATCTCATTTTTCTTAATTTTCCCCAGTTTAATCTCACCATCAAGCCACACATTAAATATTATCTCGCTTACTCTTCCATAAAATCGCCCCTGGAATGCTGATAATTCCTGTGGATCGATGCGTTTTTCTAACTCGAAGAGAATATCAAATAACCATTCACAATAATCATTCAGATATCGTTTTTGCATGATCATCATATTGAACATATAACCATAAGTGTGTTTTACAACTTCATCATAGCTTTTCAGATAGTCGGGATATTTTTCAGCGATTATCTCTCTGGTGATATCTAATTGAGTTGCATAATGTGTATGTTCATAATGGGAATATAAGGTTTCAATATAATACTTTCTTTTTTTAGGTACAAAGATTTTATATTTTCCAAGCATTGGGCACAGCTCATTATACGTAAGAACACCTTCAAATGGTGTCTTGGTTTTCTTTCCAAAATGGCGTCTGTAATGTGCCAATCCTGTATAATCCGTGTCTAGATTTTTCCACGCCCAATATAAGCCTGTAAGCTCACAATACGCAGCGTTTTTGTTTGAAATGTTTTCTCCTGTATTATCTTTTTGATACCCTAAATCCAGCGGATTTCCATTTTGATCTGTTTTCCCCTCTGCGCCAACATGCAGTGGAAGATACATTGCATCTTGAGGCATTTCATATTTTTTATGTGTTGCTACTATAATTTTTACTGTAGGCGTATTCTTCGTCATTTCAATATTTCCTTACATGCTTTCTCTCTTTTTCTATTCATCCTCCATATGCAAGTTTTTATTTTTCATAACTTCGAATACACTCCCCAACTCAAAAGCCGGTACATTCTTCGCCGTGCCCGCACCTTGTTCAGGTACACACACGACAGGCGGTATTCAACCCGACGGTGTTTATCACTGATATACACCGTGTTTTGCTTTCGCTTTCTTTTTGTCAGCACGGCAAAGCCGATGCACTGACCTTATGACATCTGTTTTCTGACATGCCATAAGGTCAATCCACCTGCTTGCTTTTCACACTGATATTCTGTTCTGTTTCCTTTGTTCCTCCCTTCATGCTCTGCGTCCAAACTGTGTCAGGCACTTTTTCCCGAGATTTCTCACAGCATTCAGATACCGGTTCGTCTGATGTCCGTTGGCACAGCAGCATAGTTCTGTTCTGGTGTCGGTCCGAATGATTTCTGCACCGCACTTTGCACAGATTTTGCTGATGCCGGTGGCGTGGACTTCGATAACGATGATTCCGTTTTTCCAGGCTTTGTAGTCCAGATACTGGCGTATTCTGGTACTTAAATGAAGCGGGCTCCAGTTTCCGGCTCCTTTCATTACGTTTCTGGAATATTCCTGGTTATAACGTGGAAGTACGATCACGGAGACGTCCTGCTCTACGGCAAAACGGAGGATCTGGCTTGTGACCTGGTGTCCATAGTGTTCAGAAAGATGTTTCAGATGCATCCAGTATTTCTGATCAACTCTGCCTATCTGTCTGCCTCCGGTTGCTTCCTGGGATTTCTGGATCTTTTCCAGAAGCTTTCTGCAATGGTGGCTGTATTCCTTTCCGCCTTTCCAGAACTTCATTGCGATTTCCTGACCGGTTCCGTCCAGAACAACGCCTGCTGCAAAGGCATCACTGTTTGTAAACTGAATACAGAGTATCCTGCATCCTGCCTGCATCCTCTGACGTACTGTTGCTGTATTTTCATTGTTCTGACGTACTGGAACATGCAGCATGTCATATTTGTATTCAAAAACTACGGATGGTGACATGAGTCTGGCGTTTTCCGGAAAGTCTCTGCCTGACAGCCGGCAATGCATCCAGGTCCATGTGTCTCCTGTCCAAACACGCAGTGTGATCTCTTTAGCGGAAAAATCCTGATACATTCCTTTGTAATAGGTAACTGCTGCATTTAGTTTCTCTGCTCTGCCGATCTTCTCATCCTGGGTAAAACGGCTGAGATAGCTTTTGGCTGAAGCAATTCCCTCATTGGCTGCTGCTCTTCGAAAATACAGCGGAACCTTTTGCCAGGGGAGGGGATCTGATGGTATGCGTCCGCCTCGTCCCGGAATACTCATGATCTCCAGCTCGCGTAAAGTCTGCTGGCTTCCCAGTTCCCAGAGTTCCGTATGATCCAGAAGCAGGTTGTAATAAAATTCAGCGATCCGGTTATAAAATTCCTGCGTGGTCCGCAGCCATTCCGGATGTCTGCACCAGAGATGCAGTCGCCAGGTTGTGATGCTGTAGCCGCTTTTTCCGGTGTTTTCTTTTTTGCCGGTTTCCGGTTCTTTCATTTTGGTTCTCCGTTTTTTGCAAAGAAAAATCATTATAATATAACTTATCTAAATTATTATTTTTTCCTGTCGCTTATCATTTCCATAAGCGACA
>OLNC01000485.1_pt1 | contig 38915 bp, 29 predicted proteins | sample 1672011 | NCBI WGS metagenome assembly OLNC01 (sample SAMEA3136636, study PRJEB25190) | human gut metagenome | biome: human gut; feature: human-associated habitat; material: faeces | place: Austria | collected 2013
ATTCAGAAGAAACAATTCTTCGTGACAGCTCAGTTAGAATAACACTTTCTAACCGGGCTGTCAACACATTTTTTGAAAAAAGTCAATTTATTTTTCCTATATCCTTTTTCCTTCTTTGACAGCAACCGCAATCGAAAGATCCGGCACATAATAAGGAATCAATGTTGCCTGCACTGCATGATAAAGATCCGGTTTGCCCGGCCATACAGTATTGCTCGGTACATTGTTACAATCCATCTGATGAAACCAGGAACCATTTTTATGATCCAGTACTTTTTCGTCCAGATATTCCATAAATCCAGCATAAGCATCGGCGTATTTCTGTTTTCCGGTAACATGCCAGAGCACTGCGGATGTATTGATGGCTTCTGCAAGTACCCAGTGCATCCTGTCATGGACTACCGGTTTGCCATTCCAGTCCGTGGTATATACAATGCCCGGTTCACCATCCGCATTCCAGCCGTCCTTCACAGCTCTGTCAAAAAGCTTCTCTGCCGACTCAATATACAAATCTGCTTTTTTATCATCTTTTTTATAAGTAGAAAGCGCCCACTGTATAATCAGTCTCGCCCATTCCAGTCCATGTCCCGGTGTTGCCCCATATGGTTTGAACTGATCATCCGGATGGTCTCTGTTACATTCCAGATCCGGTTTCCAGTCACTTGTATAATGTTCCGGAATCCTCCATTCATTATCGGCAGCCCAGCCGATCACATGTCTGATAATCCGTCCACATCTCACACGATACCTTTCGTCTCCAGTCACATCGGCTGCTGCCAGAAAAGCTTCTACTGTATGCATATTGGCATTTAAACCTCTGTACGAATCCAGCACGGTAAATTCTGTATTCCATGTATCACACGCCATTCCTGCTTCTTCATTCCAGAAATAGCGGTCATATGTATCCAGTGCATCCCGCAGTAATTCTTTGCCCTCCGGATATTCTGCCAGAACAGCATCTGAAGCAGCAAGAATCACAAATGCATGTACATAGCAGAGCTTGTTTTCTACATGTCCTCCATCAGGTGTAACCGATGAAAACCACCCGCCGTTTTCCTTATCCTTCGCCGCACCTCTCAGTCCCTTTATCGCGGCATCGATCAGTTCTTCGCTGCCTTCATGTCCCAGATATTTCCCGATTGCATAGACATGAGGCATCCTGCATGTCTCATATGTATCGCGGTTACGTATTTTCCATGGAGTACCATCATCTCCAAGATAATAGCAGGTCCCGTCCGGTGCCGGGAAACGATGTCCAAAGTTCAGCAGATTTTCTCGTATCTCCTTCAGAAACATTTTATTTTCTTCTGTGTCAATCAAATATTTTTGCTCCATAATTCCCCTCCCACATTCTTTATTTTTTGTGTTATACTGGGTTCTGTGATATTATATCACATTACTATAGAAGAAAGAGGTCGTTATTTTGAATCCATCCAATACAACAAATGCAGACAATCCTCTGGGAATTGCGCCAGTCGGCAGTCTTCTCGCCAAATTTGCGATACCTGCGATCATCAGTATGCTGGTCAATGCACTTTATAATATTGTCGACCAGATTTTTATCGGTCAGGGTGTCGGAATGCTCGGAAACGCTGCAACAAACATCGCATTTCCGGTCACAACGATTTCAACTGCTGCCGCACTGCTCCTCGGTATCGGCGGCGCATCCAACTACAATCTCGAAATGGGCGCCGGCAAAGAGCACAAAGCAAGCGAAATTGCCGGAAGTGCACTGACAACGCTTGTCATCACCGGTGTATCGGTTGCCGCGATCATTTTGCTTTTTTTGCATCCGCTGCTCGTTTTCTTCGGAGCGACAGACACAGTTATGCCTTATGCCACAGACTATGTAAGCATCATCGCCATCGGTCTTCCGTTTTTTACTTTGTCCGTCGGCGGAAACCATCTTATCCGCGCCGACCGCAGCCCTACGTATTCCATGATGTGTACCCTGACCGGTGCAATTATCAATACGATTCTTGACCCATTGTTTATTTTTGGTTTTAAATGGGGAATCAAAGGCGGTGCATGGGCAACCGTGATCGGGCAGGTTGTATCTGCAATCCTTGTCGTGATCTACTTTACAAAATTCCGTAAGATGTACCTTGACCGCAGCATGCTGAAGCCAAAACTTAAACACCTGCGTGCGATCACTTCGCTCGGACTTGCATCCGGTATCAATCAGATTGCCATTGCGGCTGTACAGATTGTTATGAATAACATTCTCCGCTATTACGGTGCCGCTTCTGTCTATGGAAGTGACATTCCGATTGCCTGTGTCGGCATTGTTTCAAAAGTAAATATGGTATTTCTCGCAATCTGCATCGGAATCTCACAGGGTGCGCAGCCTATCTGGGGATTTAATTACGGAGCCAGAAAATATGACCGCGTGCGTCAGACATACCGCTACTCTGCAACTGCCTGTACAATTATCGCCACGATTTTTTTCCTTTGCTTCCAGCTTTTCCCACACCAGATCGTCGGAATGTTCGGTGGCGGAAGTGATCTGTATTTTAAATTCGCCGAAAAATATCTGCGGATTTTTATGCTCCTGACATTTGCCAACGGAATTCAGCCAATGTCTGCAGGATTTTTTACTTCTATAGGAAAGGCCACTCTCGGTATCATCATGTCATTAACAAGACAGGTAATCTTCCTGCTGCCACTCGTTGTAATCTTTCCGATGTTTATGGGAATCGACGGAGTAATGTATGCCGGTCCGATTGCTGATACCGCGGCTTTTATACTTGCAGTCGTTTTTGCCAGAAAAGAGCTCGGTAAAATGAAAAACGCTTAACAGATATATTCTTCTATCTCTGTTATTCGATTTCCCCGGCGTTCTTTCCATATCATAAGATACAGTTTATAATCCAGGGAGTCACGCGCAATCGTGAAGGGTTCTTCACGTAAAATATCTGCGCGGATTCCTTGATTTTTTAGTTCTGACTGCCGCTTTTTTACTCTTGCAAGCACTTCCTGATAAGCTTTTTCTAAAGCCTCTCCCGGAAATCGCCTTTTATATCCTTTCGTTGCATCCTGAAGTTTTTGCGTCAGGTGATCCACAACCGCAGCATGTTTTGTTTTGTGAAGCATGGCTGCGATTCTTTTTGCCCGGAATTTTGTCGGACGTTTCCGATATGTCTCCAGCATTTTTTCAAAATAAACATCTCTGCACTCCACAGCAAGTTTTTTCATATAAATAATGGCTTTTTCTGACGGGATCCAGGGATTTTCCCGTGGCACGATATACTTTTCCGGGACAGCCGGATAACAGCAGTAATTTAACGGAGGAAATTCCACAAGCACCGACAGTTCTTTTTCCTCTTCAGTACAGTACTCTTCTCCAAGATAATCACGCTTGTCCCGCAAAATTGCCAGACGGTATTCCAGCTGGCGGAGATACTCATATTTCTTCACCCAGAAATGACCGGTATATGCATATTCATATAAATGTACTTCCAGATCAATATCTTCAAAAAACAGAGTCAACACTGTCGCCCCCTGTCTGACGACCATTACATACCCGTCCGCCTGCCGGTTCATCGTGGCCTGTAGCTGCCCTTGATATTCACTGTGATACTCTCCCGTCATCCGGGCATTTCGAAATACCAGAAAGCTTTCTGCTGCATCATTCATCAGATATACAAGTCGGATATCTCTGCCTCGTGTCCCCTCACCTTCTATTTTTGTTTCATCTGGCTGCACATTTTCCGGCAAAATCAGTTCAAACTGATCCTGTTCCAGCAATTGCGCCAGTTTTTTCAATGTTTCCTGTGTCATTTTTCCTGATACCTCTTAACTGATCTGCCATTTCACATGACTTCCGTTTTCATCCTTTGTGACGATCAGCTGATCTTCTATCTCCTGTTTCAGCTCCGATACATGGGAAATGATTCCGATCAGTCTTGATCCTTCCGCCATCTCCTGTAATACACGAACTGCCTGGTTTCTGGAATGTTCATCGAGCGAGCCAAAGCCCTCATCGATAAACATCATATCCAAATTGATGGCCGCTGAGCTCTGCTGGATCTGATCTGCCATGCCAAGCGCAAGGGACAATGCCGCCATAAAGGATTCTCCGCCGGAAAGTGTCCGTACTTCACGCTCTTTTCCTGTCACCGTGGAATACACCATCAGATCAAGACCTCTGTTTTTACCCTCACCGGCTTTTTTGAGATCATACATCCGAAGTTCAAACTGTCCTGCCGACATTTCCTGAAAACGTCGGTTCGCTGCATATAGGATTCTTTCCAGATAATATCTCTGTACAAAAGTTTCCAGATCCATTCGCGAACCGCTCACATTTCCGGATGTCATGCGGTACAGTGTATCGATCCGTGCATGTTCCTCTACAACTGCTTTGCGTTTCTCCATCCGCGCAGACAATGCGGTAAAAATTTCCTGATTGTTTTTGCAGTCCATTTTTAACTGATTGTACTTCTTTTCTGCCATTTGATAAACAGTTTCCGTCTCTTCTTTTTCTGCTTTTATCTTGTCAAGATCCGGTTTCTGTGCTTCGCCAATCGCCTCATTTGCTGCTTTTTTCTGCGCAATCGCTGCTGCTTTCGCTTCCCTGTACGCATTGACTGTATCTGTCAGTTCCTTTTCATCATCCCTGCTGTTTTCTTTCGCAAGCTGTTTCCACGCTTCCTCAGTCATCTGTTTCTCCTGCATAAAGTCCATATATGCAGCTTTTTTCACTGCAAAATTCTCCTCCTGCGCAGGTATTTCTTTCTGATATTTCGTGATCAATGTCTCCGCATTTTGTTTCGCAGATGATGCTGCATCGAGTGCATCTGCTGCTCTTTTGTAAATTTTTTCTGATGCCTGCTTTGCAATTTCTGCTTTTTCCAATGTATCAGAAGCTTCTTTTTCTGATGCAAACTCACAGGATGTGCGGAAACTGTTTAACTGTGCCGTATCTTCTGTAAGCTTTCTGGCAGCTTCTGTCTGTGCCGTTCGACAAAGTTCGAGTTTTTCTTTCAGTTTTCCGCGTTGATCATCCGCATTCTGAAGAAGTTCACGGATTTTTCCAAGTTTCTCCGCATCTTTTTTCAATGTTTTCAGTGAACGATCTATAGCGTTTTTCCAGATTTTAAGTGCTTCATTCATTTCGGATAATCCGGCATCTTTCTGAATCTCCGGAATGCTCTTTTGCATGCGGTTACGAAGTCTGCCGACCGCCTCCACAAAGTTCTCTTTTCTTGTCTCATACCTGGTCTTTGCCGCATGGGATTCGTTTGCCGCCTGTTCCTGTTTTGTACGGAGGTTTTCCACATCTTCTGCTATTTTTTGAAGTTTTTCAGGTGAGATATCCACATGATCCACCGCTCCTGCGAACGGATGTGGATGATCTGTCGAACCACAGACCGGACAGGGGATCCCCGGTTTCAGATCAGCTGCAAGCATTCCTGCCTGCTCATTCAGAAACATCTGCCGCATCTTCTCATAGCTGTCCTTATGTTCCTGATATTCCTTACTGGTTTTTGCATAAATTTCCAGTTTTTTCTTTGCTTTCGCAAGGCTTTCTCCCGCCTGATCGCGGATATCTGACACCGCATCCAGTTCCTGACGAAGACTTTCTGCTTCCTGACTTCCGGCTTCCCACCCCGCCAGCATTTTATCCGTATCCGCCAGTTTATCACTTTCTTTTTTCCACTCAGCTTCCTGTTTTTCCTGATTTTCAAGCGCAGTTTCCGCTTCTGCAAAATCCTTCTCTGCGTTCTCTGCCGCCCTCTTATCTGCTGTAATTTCTCTTTCTTTCTGCCTGATCGCATTGAGGATTTCACGGGATTTTCGCACTTTTTCGCTGATTATACTGTATCTTTCTATTTCCTGATTATACTTTTGGTGCTCCGTTTTTTCTGTTGTTTGTGTTGCCTTTAACGTTTCCAGAAGTTTCGGTATTTTTTCTTCCCACTCTTTCAAAACCCGGACACTGTCTGTCCATGTCGTTTCTGCTTCATGATACTGGTTATATTTTTCTGCGATTTCATAAACCGCACGGATCTGCCCCGCCAGCTCTTTCGCACGGATCATCTCCGGTTCCTGTGCCTCATATCTTTGCAGTTCTTCCTCTGCCTTTTCAAACTGAACAAACCATTTCAGAAGTTCTTCCGCTTTTGCAAGCTCCTCTCCCTTACTGGTCCGGGCACATTCCACTTCCTTATATGCGCTCTCTGCGATCTCAAGTTCCTTTTTCATCCAGTTACAGAGAGCTCCCAATCTGTCCATAAAATCAGCAAGTCCTGCCGTCTGACCTTCTTCAATCTGTCTCCTCGACTGCTGCATTTCTTTCTGAAGTTCATATGTTTCAGGTATCCGGATCCGGACAGCCTCAGTCTGGCACTGCGTCTTTAAAATCGCAATTTCTTTATCTTTTTCCCGCTTGCGGTTCCCCAGTTCCGTCACAATATCCTGATACATTTCTGTGTTAAAAAGCTTCCGGAAAATGACCTTTTTATCATCTGATTTCGCACGGAGAAGATCCATAAATTCCCCCTGCGCGATCATTGCAACCTGCATAAACTGACTCTTTGTAAGGCCCACAATTTCCTGCAGTTTACTGTCTGCTTCTTTGGACGGATATTCCATTCCATCCGGCATAATAAGGCTGACAGAACCTGTAATTTCGCGCTGTCCTCCCTTGCCGGCCCCTCTTGTAATCGGCTTCAGATGACGCGGAACACGACGTACTGTATAGATTTCACTGTCTGCGTTATTACCCTCCGAAAAGGTAAGCTCCACGAAAGGTTCTTTTGCAAAATCGACATACTGACTCTGCAAAACCACACCCTCTTTTTTGTTTGCAGAGGAACTTGCTTCACCATACAGTGCAAACACGATCGCGTCAAAAATCGTTGTTTTTCCTGCTCCGGTATCGCCTGTAATAAGGAAAAGATTCTGATTTACTTTTTCAAAATCGATCAGGGTTTCCTCACCATAAGACCCAAATGCCTGCATTTTCAGTTTCAAAGGTTTCATGTTATTTCACCCCCTGAACAGTATGAAGTACATCCTGCAGAATCAACTTTTCTTCGTCATCGATCTCCTTCAGGAAAGAACAGCACAGTTCGTACGGATCCAGTAATTCTTCTTCCTGAATATTTCTGCTGTAATCTGCTTTTCGCTGATTTTCTCTGCGGATTTCAAGAAGATTCGGAAATGCCAGGCGGATTCTCTCCTGCATATCGATCACATCAAGATCAACTGTATCCGTCAGAATAACTGTCACATAATCCCCACTGGCTTCCCGTAATACTTCTTCCAGTGTCCCTTTTATGACTCTCACCTGATGCAGCGGTGTCAGTGGAAGAATCGTCATTTTTGTGCTTCCTTTTTCTTCCATTTCGACCATGACTACACCTTTTTGCTGCTGTGCCTCGCTTACGGAACAGGCAAGCGGTGTACCACAATAACGGTAAAATTCACTCCCGACTTTCATTGGTTTGTGGATGTGTCCGAGTGCTGCATAATCAAAATTTCCCAACACATCCACAGATACCTCATCAATATTTCCGACGGTGCGCATCTCAGAATCCATACGTTCAATTTCTTCTGCCTTTTTACCCGTCGGGAGATAAAACTGATGACTGACCAGCACATTTCTCTTGTTCTGATTGATGGTTTCACGATCGATCAGCCGATGCAATGTCTCATTATAAGAAAGATTATTTCCGTTTTTATCCGTACCTGTGATCTGTTTTACCATGGACGGTTTCACAAACGGAAGCAGATAAAAATTCACCTCTCCGTACGCATCATTCAGTGTTACTTTTTCGATATATTCTGACTCTGTACGCGGCGGCTGTCCCACCATATAGATGTTCTGCCCGGAAAGGACTTTGCGGAAACAGTTGACTCTCGGAGCACTGTCGTGGTTCCCGCTGATCATCATAATAACCGCATCCGGCACTGCTTCGGTGAGTCCGACCAAAAAACGGTCAAAAACCTCCACCGCCTCCGCTGACGGAACTGCCTTATCGTAAATGTCACCCGCAATTACCACCGCATCCGGCCGTTCCCTGCGCGCCAGTTCTGTAATTTCATCCAATATATATTCCTGATCTTCCCGAAGATCCCGGTTCATCAGTTTCAATCCTATATGCAGATCCGATAAATGAAAAAATTTCATACACAGCTCCTTTTCCAACAGAAGCAGCTCCATCTCAGCACTTCTGACCCATTATTTTCAATATGATGCCTCTGTAAACAGTTATCAATATCATACCATTTTCACAATTCAACTTCAATCTGGTTGGATTTTCTCTTTCAAACAGTTTTTATTCACTGTACGCAACAATCTGCAATATCTATTTTTAACTGTAAACTTTCTTTGTTCTCACAAAATCATATAACAAGGGGACTGCCTCGACAGTCCCCTTGTTTTTGTTTTATTTACTTTTCTTCAAAATCCTTGTCTGAAGCGGTGCCATGACTTCGCTTTCAGTTCCGTAGAGCAGTTCATATTCTGCCGGAACAGCAACGGTCTGTGGCTTACGCGCGTAGTTCTGGATGAAGAGATATTCTGTGTCATCACTTTCTCTGACTGTTACTGAAACACCTTCCGGAATGAATTCGACCGGGGATTTCAGTCCGGCTTCTGCTGCTACTCTGCCGTAGAAATCCTGATAGAATCCAAGTTCCATATCAGCGCATACATAGTATACGTGACCTTTGCCGAATGTTTTGTGTGTCAGTACCGGATATCCCTGATAGAAATCTTCGCCGTAGCGCATCAACACTTCTGCATCAGAAACTTCAACCAGTTCACAGAGATTTTTGCAGGTATATACATTACTGATTCCGAGATGACTTCCCTTCTCCGGAATTGCATGGTTTTCTTCCCAGTCATACAGCGCATCTATCTCTGCGCTGCGAATTCCGGTTACGTCCATCAGACCATATGGAGTTCCGTCAAGGAAACATTTGTCTGTGCCGTCTACCAGCCCTGACCAGTAGGAAAGTACCAGCGTTCCGCCGTTTTCTACGTAAGTGCGGAGTTTTTCTTCGTAGCCGTCCCTGAACATATATGCCATCGGAGCTGCCAGGACTTTGTAGTCTGCAAGGTCATGTTCCATCGCGATAATATCTACATTCAATCCCTGTTCTCTCAGCGCGCGGTAGTTCTTCTGCACATTTTCACGATAATGCATATCTTCATTTCGCGGTCCCTGTACATCTGCGATTGCCCAGTCATTTTCACGGTCATAGAGTACCGCTGCCTGAGACTTCATGTTAGTTCCAACCGTTTCCTGAATCTGTTCCAGAGCTTCTCCAACCTCTGTCACTTCACGGAAAACACGAGTATCATCTTTGCCGTAATGATCGATCACCGCACCGTGGAATTTCTCTGAAGCCCCCTGGCTCTGGCGGAGTTGGAAGTACAGAACACTGTCAGAACCGTGAGCAACTGCCTGCAGCGATCCTGCCAGAAGCATTCCCGGTTTCTTAAGTTTATTGATCGGTTTCCAGTTGGTTGCAGACGGACAGGATTCCATCAGAAAGAACGGTGCTTTCTTGATACTGCGCATCAGGTCATGCTGCATTGCCACATCAACAGCTGTAACATATTCTTCTTTTTTGTGCCATCCCGGGTAGTTATCCCATGACACAATATCAAGAACATCTTTGAATTTCTTGTAATCAAGACCGTCATAATCATACATCAGATTTGCGGTTACAGGCAGTTCAGAACCACCCTCACGGATTGCATCTACTTCATTTTTGATAAAGTCGATCGTCTGGTCTGTCACAAAACGTTTCCAGTCAAGTTTCAGAGCATGAAGTTCATTTTCACCTTTTGTGGACGGACTTTCAATCTGATCAAAACTGTTGTAGATATGACTCCAGAATGTGGTACACCAGCGTTTGTTGAGGTTTTCAATCGTGCCGTATTTCTCTTTCAGCCACTCTCTGAACTTCGCCTGACACAGTGGGCAGTGGCATTCACCGCCAAATTCATTGGAAATATGCCACAGCATAACTGCCGGATGTTTGCCGAATCTTTCAGCTAACTTCTTATCGATCGCATGGACCTTTTCTCTGTATACCGGAGAGGTGAAGCAGTGGTTATGTCTGCCGCCGAAGAATCTTCTTGTTCTGTCCGGGTCCATACGAAGGACTTCTTCGTATTTGTCTGCCATCCATTTCGGTCTTGCTCCTGACGGAGTTGCAAGAATGGTATGAATCCCCTCTTTATAGAGATTATTGATGATTTCTTCCAGCCAGTCGAAGTTATATTTTCCTTCTTCAGGTTCAAGAACAGCCCAGGAAAAGATCCCTACTGATACAGTGTTAATATGAGCTTTTTTGAAATATTCGATGTCTTTCTGAAGAATATCCGGGCGGTCAAGCCACTGCTCCGGGTTATAATCTCCACCGTGAAGATAACGTCCGTATTTAATCTGTTTAGCCATTTTTTCTCCTCTTAAAGTCCTTTAAATACAAAGGAAAATTCCATTTTTTTGTCGGTCTTCAGCAAATATTCTTCATGTGTACGAGCGCCCCAACTGTCATCACCGCCGATACCCATCTGATCTTTTGCTACACGTACAACCGTATAATGAACTTCCGGAAGCTCATATGGATGCATTGCATTTTCCATCTCATGTGGAGTATATGGAAGTGCGGAGAACATCATCGGTCCGTTGTGTTCATCCATCTCAAAGAGCATTCCTCTGCCCTTACGGTCAGTTACTTTTGCCCAGCGAACTTCTTCTTTTGCACCACATTCCTGTGGAACCATGTATCTTGCCATATTGTCTGCAACTTTGTTTGCATAGATACCGAGTTTTGCACCTTTTTTACGGTCAGAATAGGTTTCTGTCTCACCAAGTCCATACCATTCTACGCGGTCATAATCTGCATTGAATTTGAAGATCACACCAAATTCCGGCATATCTCCAAGTTCCTTGACAGGATCATAAGTAAGCGTTGTTTTTACTCTTCCATCGCCGAACACTTCATAGGAAAGCTTACATTCACTGGTCGGTGTAGTCGGCATAAGATATGTGTAAGTTACCTTTACAGTCTTCTCTGCAGTCTCAACCTCAGGCATATTTCCCGGGCCATATGGTCCCTTGCGGAAGTCTTTATGGCTTAAGTACATGCTGGCAAGTTTCCACTGTCCATAGCGCATTCCCATAAGATTTCCACAGTCGTTGTCAGTTGGTGCACGCCAGAAGTTTGGTTTCGGAATCGCCTCGATCATCTCTTTTCCGGCATATTTATAAGATGTCAGTCCACCGTTTAATACGGAGAAAAGCACTTCAAAATGGGCACCTCTGACACCGATATTGTGTGTGCTGCGAATCACTTCCACCCCTTCAGGGCATGCCTTTTTCGGTACTTCTACCTTGTATACATACTGTCCGAAAGCAACTTCATGTCCTGCTTTTGCCCACACTTTATCCTCTTTCAGATGGAATGAAACGGTTACTGCATATTCGCCTGCTTTCTCTTCTTTTGTAAGTGGAAGCGCATAAGTTTTTTCACTTAACGGAGCAACTGCTGTCGCAAGAGAAGCCTTGCGAATCACTTTACCATCCTTCGCAACCGTAACCTTGCAGTCAAAAATATCTGTATTCACAAACAGGTTCTTGTTGATGACTTTTACGCTGTCTGCGCTGACTTCTGCAGTGATGTTCTGGTAATTGAACTTCACTTCCTGCATCTTCGGAGAAGCATCTCTGTTTCCGCCGTATGCAATACCATTTCCACTGAAATTATAGTCTGTCGGACGTTCTCCGAAGTCACCGCCGTATGCCTGGAATTCTTTACCGTAGCGGTCTTTTTTGTAGATAGACTGGTCAATATAGTCCCAGATAAATCCACCCTGATACTTCGGCTCTGTATCTGTCAGATCTGTATATTTGTGCATTGCACCGCAGGAATTTCCCATTGCATGTGTATATTCACAGCAGACAAACGGTTTGGAATCGTCCTTTGCAAGGAACTCTTTAATTGCTTCTACAGACGGATACATCTGGCTTTCCATGTCACTGGTGTCATTGTATCTGCGATCATGGCAGACTCCTTCATAGTGGACCAGACGGGTCGGGTCTGCCTTATGGAAGAACTGTGACATTTCAAAGATATCCTTTCCTCCGAAGGACTCATTTCCACAGGACCAGATAAGGATTGCCGCATGATTCTTGTCTCTCTGATACATGGAGTTTGCACGGTCAAGCATCATATCCAGCCATTCTGGGTTATCGTGCGGCACAACGTAAGTGTAGTCTTTTGTAAACTCTGCGATATCCCAGGAACCGTGAGATTCCAGATTTGTCTCATCGATCATATAGATTCCGTACTCATCGCAGAGTTCATAGATCAAAGATGCATCCGGATAATGACAGGTGCGGATCGCGTTGATATTGTTCTGTTTCATAATCTTGAGGTCTTTGCGAAGCTCTTCTTCGGAGACATGACGTCCGCTCACAGAACTGAATTCATGACGGTTCACACCCTTGAATACGATACGTTTGCCGTTCAGTGTCATAATTCCGTCTTTCATCTCGAAACGACGGAATCCAACCTTCTGCGGAATCACTTCCTGAAGTTCACCGGACTCGTTATATACCTCCATTTTCAGATCATAAAGCTGCGGATCTTCTGCACTCCAGAGCACCGGATTTTCTACTTTCCATGCGTAGATTTCTTCGCCATCCAGTGCTTTTTTGTCTTCAATTACAGTCTCTCCATCTTTGGAAAGTGTAATTTTCACTGTACCTTTACCCCATGTATTTGTACGGATTTCAAGTGCTGCTGTACTTAAAGTTTCATCCGGAATTGCACGGATCTGAAGATCATAAATATGAACTTCCGGTACAGTATAAAGATAAACATCTCTGTAAATTCCGGAGAAGCGGAAGAAGTCCTGGTCCTCACACCAGCTGCTTGCTGTCCATTTGAATACCTGTGCTGCAAGTTTATTTTCGCCTTCTTTTACATACTCGGTCAGTTCAAATTCTGACGGTGTAAAAGAGTCTTCACTATATCCTGCAAACTGTCCGTTGAGCCATAATGCAATGCCGCTTTCTGCTCCCTGAAAAGAGATAAAGAGACGTTTTCCCTGCATTTCTTCCGGCACTTCAAAGTATTTTACATAGCTTGCAACCGGATTAAAATGCTCCGGAATCTCGCCCGGATGAATATCCTCATGGCCTTCCCACGGATACTGTACATTGGCATACTGCGGCGCATCATATCCTTCCATCTGGATATGAGCCGGTACACGGATATCATCCCAGTCTTTGCAGCAATATTCTTCTTTTTCGAATCCCGGAACAGCACTTCCATAGTTACGGGCATAATGGAATTTCCAGATTCCGTTGAGATCATAACGGAAGGAAGTTTCTTTTTCCTGTGCTTCCTCCCCATCTCTGTAATATGTATGGTCAGAATGTGCGTCCATTCTTCCGTCTTTGAAATACTGCGGATCTTTTACTAAAGAATAATCAAAAGTTTTCATTCTTATCCTCCTGTTGTTGTATTTTGCCAAAAAAGGATGCTGCATAATCTGTACGGGACATATTATGCAATATACCCACTGGACCACGCAGCATCCTTTTTTTAAATTTCGTTGTTGTAACACTCCCCGAATTACTTCATTGCTTCGCAATTCCGGTAATTCTGCAAACATTCGAAATCCGCTGATTTATTTAACCGCTCCGGTAATACCTTCTGCGAACTGTTTCTGCAGTACGAAGAATACAACCATTGTCGGGATGGAACAGAATAATACGCCGCACATCAGCATACCATAATCTGTTACATAACCTGTGATCAGGTTTGCGATCAACATTGGCATTGTCATTGCTTTGTTATCTGTCATGATTACCTTCGGCCACAGGTAAGAGTTCCATGCATTCATAAAGGTAATAACTGCGGCAGCTGCATATGTAGATTTCATAGTAGGAATGAACATCTGGAAGAAGATTCTTACTTCACTCAATCCATCAATACGAGCTGCTTCGATAATATCTACAGGGAAAGATCTTGCGTTCTGACGGAACATCATGATCATAAACGGTGTAGAAATGATCGGAAGGATAAAACCAACTGCTGTATTCAGAAGTCCTGCTTTAGAGAACATCTTGAATAACGGAACCATAGTTGCAACCTGCGGAACCATCATAGCAAGAAGCAGAATAGAAAACAGTCTGTCTTTTCCTTTGTCATGGTATACTTCAAATCCATATCCTGCGATAGAACAGATCAGCAGACAGATCACTGTAGTGAGGATCGCATAGAAGAAAGAGTTTCCAAGTGCTCTCCAAAGTGGCTGCTGTGCTGTCAGATTATGGAAGTTTTCCATGAAGTGGCTGCCCGGAATAATTCGTCCACGGGATACATCTGTTGATGTATTAGTTGCGGCTGAGATCATCCAGTATAACGGGAATACCGAAATAAATGACACGATGATCAGAAAAATATAGGTAGGAATCAATCTTCTCTGAATGGCTGATTTGTTTTTCTTAGTCACGTGTATCACCTACTTTCAAGTTGATAAATGCAAGTACGGCTACCATAATGAAAATGAGGAATGACATTGCTGATGCATATCCAAAATTCGGCACGTTGATAAAACATGTATTGTAAACATAATGTGACATTGTAATTGTGGAGTTTGCCGGTCCACCTTTTGTCAGGTTGACAGACTCATCGAACAACTGCAGTGTACCATTAATTGACATGATAAATGTCATGATAATTGTCGGTTTCAAAAGCGGAACGGTAATCTTCCAGAATGTTTTCCAGCCGTTCGCACCATCAATCTTAGCCGCCTCATATACAGAATATTCGATATTCTGCAGGCCTGCCAGATAAAATACCATGTTATATCCTGTCCATCTCCAGATCAGTGCAAGGATGATCACAATCTTGGCACTGGTCGAGTTACCCAGAAAGTTATAACCTGTCGATAAAATTCCAAGCCTGATCAGAATACTGTTGATCAGACCATCTGTAGCAAACATGGAACGGAAAATCAGGGAATAGGAAACCAGAGATGTTGCACATGGAAGGAATACACATGTACGGAAAAATCCTCTGAATTTCAGGTCTTTGTTGTTCAGAAGCTGTGCCAGAAGAATCGCAAGCACGAGCATGATCGGCACCTGAATGATCAGGTAAAGGAAAGTGTTTACAATAGACTGCTGAAATACTTTATCTGCCAGAATACGTTTGTAGTTACTGAAAATTGGCTCTGCAAATCTCATATTTGCGCCAGCGCCCGTCTGTAAAGAAATGATGAACGCACGAATCATCGGATAAAAGCTCATAACTGCGATCATGATAGACGCAGGTGCAAGGAATAACCAGCCTGCAGCTCTCTGTTTCGCAACCAGAGTCATGCCTTTTTTCTTGGAATTCACAGGAACTCCCCCTTTCAAAACTTCAACGTAAGACAGGGGACTGCAAGCAGTCCCCCGCGCTCACTTTACTTACTACTTAGCTCGATTTCACTTAAGGATTCAGGACCAGATTACTCTGTCATCTTGAATGCAAGTGTATCCTGTGCTTCCTGAAGAGCATCTTCTGCAGATGTACCATTTACAATATTAACAACTGCTGTGTTGACGCATTCTCTTGCTTCATAGTGATACGGTGTTTTTGTGAACTCCGGAATATGAGAAGAGTATTCTACAATTGTTGAGAAGATTGCCTGTCCGTTGAAGAATTCGTTTGGCTCATTGTAAACTTCAGATTCACCAGCCGGCAGATAGCAGGAGATTGCACCTGATACCGGAAGGATTGCATCATAGAAGTCTGTGCTGGAACCGAATGTGCTTGCAAGGAAATCTTCTGCGAGTTCTACATTCTTGCAGTTGGATGTAATATACCAGGAAGATCCACCGTTGTTAGCATAGTTTGTAGCTGTATCAACGTCATCAACCTTAGGCATTGTTGTGATTTCCCAGAGACCTTTCTGGTCTTCTGTAGCCATCAGAGTAGCTGTGATCCAGTTACCATTTACGATACCGGCTGCTTCGCCGCCTGTGATTGTTGCGATGTATTCATCCCAGTTGTTTACAAGTTTAACAACATCATTTTTAACGAGGTCTACATAAAGGTTGATGCATTTTTCTGCAACATCGTTTCCAACGATGTAAGCTTCGCCGTCTTCATTTACGAAGTTAGCTCCACAGGACTGCATCATCATCATCAGAGTGTCGCCGCCTGTAGCTTCGCTTGTAAGGAGGTATTTACCTGTTTTTTCGTGAAGGTCTTTACCGATTTCCATGAATTTGGACCATGTGATGTCTGTCAGGTCATCCAGTGTATATCCGGCTTCTTCAAGAATATCTGTACGATAGCATGCAATAACAGCACCATTATCAAACGGAACACCATAATGTGTATCATCTACCATGGAGTAGGACTGTTTCAGTTTTCCGAAATCATCCCAGTTGATATCCATATCTTTGAGATCTGTGAAAGCGTCCGGATAGCTCTTCAGATATTTCTGATAGCTGTTGTCCTGCATCAGAACGATGTCCGGAAGTGTGCTGTAGTCACCAGCGTTAGCTGCTGTTGTAAGTTTTGTCTGGCAGTCATCAGAAGATGTTTCGATAATATCTACTGAGAATCCTTCGTGGTCTTTTGCGTACTGCTCACCAGCCATCTGCATGGATTTGATATTGAAGTTCTGGTCCCATGCCCATACGGTTAATGTATTGTCATCTCCGGAATCAGCGGAAACAACTGTGGCTGTTCCTGCGAAAGACGCTGCCATAACGCCTGTCAGTAATACTGCAAGTAATTTTTTCTTCATGAATGTGTCCTCCTTTTATTAAGCGTATTCTCTTTTCCGAATTGCTTATGAACCGATTATATCATCTCATTTTTTGATATAGTTTGCATAACCGCACATATAATGTGCATTTTCAACCATTTTATCCATTTTGCACTATGAACAGCCTTTGGTTTTGTATTTTTTGTTCGTTTTTCGTATTTTGTCGTTTTTCTTCATATCATTTTGATGAAAAAAATCCTCTCTTTTCGACATTCTGTACACTTTTCTTGTCGACAAGAGAGGCTTTTGTTCTTATTTCATAAATTTTTCATTCATTTTTTGTACACATTTCACATAATTTCAAAGAAATTATGCAAAATAGACCTTTTCAGGATGTTGTGTTTTCATCGTATGAAGCATCTCTTCTGTAAGATCCAGAAGCAGTTTAATCTTGCGTCCGTCTTCTTTGATGATCATTGTATAGTACGGGATATTGTCATCATAAGAGGTATAGTCAAATTTTTTCAACTGTTCCGTACCGCCGTTTTTCTTGTATTTCGCAACACTTTCATGCCAGTGCGGTGCAGTTACTTCCATGTTTTTCAGTTCCAGTACATGCGCAGTCTTGCGGTATTTTTTGCCATAGATCACGTCAATGCTGAGTGTATCATTTTCCAGAGTGTACTCATAATCCTTCTGGCTGAAAATATCAAACACAAAATATAGCGCAGCAAGAAGAAATCCTGCCAGCATAAAGGACTGGGATATTGCAATTCCCATGATCACAAAGATCACCGCAAACAAAATCATTACTTTCCGGAGAACTCCGGACATGCTCTTTTTCTTTCTCGAAACCTGCTCCACAATCTTATAGTCGTACATATCAATGATTCCTTTCTCTTTTTTACCATCCTTTTTCTGAATGAATGTTAAATCGCAGAAGCTGCTGTTCATAGCTTTCCGGACGTTTCCGCCATTCGAGAGGAGTGACTCCCATCTGCTGTTTAAAGTTTCTGTTAAATGTCGAATTTGTCGTAAACCCACATTTGTGAGCAATATCCGCAACCGGGGCATCTGTGGTCTCCAGAAGTTCACATGCCGTATAGACACGTACGGTATTAATATATTCCAATGGGCTCATCTTCATGTAGGAAGTAAACACTCTCCGGAAATGCGTCTCACTGATATGACAGATATTCGCCAGATCCTCTACTTTGATATCCTCCATGTAGTGATATGACACATAATCCAATACACGGGTGATCATATTGGTAAGCTTACCGGCATCTTCCGCAACCTTGTCCTCTCCCGAACCTCTGTTTAATCTGGCAATTTCTACCAGAAGTGCTGCAAGCACTCCCTTCGCCTCCTCCAGAAAAAATTCTTCACCATCTCTCATAATATCCATGATCTTGCGGATTTTTTCCGAGATAGACAGATTCTCCTTCTCTTCAAAAAACAAAGCCCTGGAATAGATACGCTGAATCACCTTTTCTGCCTTGACCGGATTATCCAGAAATTTTTTCATAAATCCTTCAACGTCTATAAACAGATATTCCCATTTACTGACCGTACCGATATCACTGTTTGTCGTATGCGGATAGTTCGGCGGAATTACCGTAACGATGCCTCCATAGAAACGTTCTTCCTCTTCACCAAGCACCATATGTCCGTTGCCGCCATAACAGTACCCGATTTCAAGATAATTATGAAAGTGAAGATAATCCACATCATTCCCGTAATTCTGGACCCACTTCTGTCCAAGAAGCGCCAGGATCGGACTTCCCGCTGACATCTGGTAATAGCGGAACTCCATTTTCGGTTTTCTTCTTTTTTTTGCCATTTACTCACTCCATTTCGGCAATACACTCAAATACATTTTACTATTGTACTATATATTTCCCAACAAAAAAAGATTACCGTCGTAATTCGGCAATCTTTTTTGTCGAGAAATCTCGATTCATTTTATTTATTTTTATGAACCAGTTCTCCGATCACATAACATACCGCAGCAACTGCCATACCGTTGATGGAAGCGATTCCCCATGTCACTACGTTTGCCACGATTGCACCAAGGATCACACCCGCTACGGCAAACCAGTTGACAGTTACCATCTTGACTGTATCAGTATCGTAGGCTTTTTTGTTCATAAAATAAGAAAGTACAAGAATAATTCCAACCGGCGGCAGTGTACAGTTCAGAATATTCAGCCATCCGCAGAAGTTGTAATACAGCCATACAGAAAGCAGCGTTCCGATAACACCGGAGATCAGAACCATCGGTTTCTTTCTCTTATTGAAAATGTTTGCAAGACCAAGTCCCGCTGTATACAGAGCATTGTCATTTGTTGTCCAGATATTTAATCCCAGAACCAGGATTGCAAGATAGAACAGATTCAGACGAATCATAACTTCAAAAATATCATTTCCACCAACAAAGATATAAGAGATAGCTCCAAAGAAGAACATCAGAGAGTTTCCGATAAAGAAGGCAACTACTGTTGCGATCGTTCCCTGTTTGCCATTTTTTGCAAATCGTGTGAAGTTCGGTGTTGCAGTTCCTCCGGATACAAAAGAACCAATTGCAAGTCCTGCGCCGCCGATAACACTCAGAGAACCACTGGATTTGGCAAACTGATCTACAATTGTTCCATCACCCTGTCTTACTGCCATGATCATTGCAACTGTTCCAAGGATTGCAACAAGCGGCACTGCAATATAACTGATGATCGTCAGAGATTTGATTCCAAAATATGCAGATGCAGTCATACATGCTCCTGCGATCAGAATCAGTACCCATTCAACCGTAGTACTTCCGCCAAAAAGTTCACGCGCAACAGGAATCGCAAACATTGCAATACCTACGCCAAACCATCCAATCTGTGTAAATTTTCATAATCTCCGCCTTCCAGACGATAACAGGCAACACCCTGCTCATCGAACTCCGGCACCAAAACCACATTGTCCCAGTTTTTCATTTGTACCTTCCCTTTCCTCTACATTTTATATTCATATATCGTTACTGGTTCACTCCATTCACAATAACACATCTACAAAAGATGTATGATGAACCGCCCGGAATGTCAAGTAGAAAAAGCATTTCCAGCCACTTTATTCACAAAAAAGATCCCCCTGCCATCACTGACATTGAGATCTTTTTCTTTTCCAGTCCTCTGACCGGTTTTATATCGCTCCCAGAATTTCTCTGGCATTGTTGATCCGTTCTTCGGATGGTGGTCTGACACCCTCCAGCGGATACGGAATTCCGAGCTGTTCCCACTTAAATACACCGAGTGTATGGTACGGAAGCACTTCGACTCTCTCCACTGTTTTTAAAGTATGGATAAAATCTGCAAGCCTGTGGAGATACTCATCTTTATCGCTGCCTCCCGGAACCAGTACGTGGCGGATCCACATCGGTTTTCCCATATCTGACAATTTCCGTGCCATTGTCAGGATATTCTTATTGGACTGTCCTGTAAGCTTGATGTGTTCTTCTTCGTCGATCTGTTTGATGTCGAGAAGGACAAGATCAGTATACTTCATAAGCTCCAGCCATTTGGAATAAAAAGGTTCTTTTTCTGTATAAGGATTGGCACTGGTATCAAGAGTTGTGTGGACTCCTTCAGCCTTTGCCATACGGAAAAATTCAATCAGAAAATCAATCTGGAGAAGAGGTTCTCCGCCACTCACAGTGATTCCACCCTTGTTACCCCAGTAATTCTTATAGCGAAGAGCCTGTTTCAGAAGCTGAGAAGGGGTGTACTGCTGCCCCTCTCCCATTTTCCAGGTGTCCGGATTATGGCAGAACTGGCAGCGCATCGCACATCCACTCAGGAATATCACATATCTGACGCCCGGTCCGTCTACTGAACCAAAGCTTTCGAGAGAATGGACATATCCTTTGATTTCTTCACTCATTATTACATTCTGTCGTGGCAGGTTCTGGCAATAACATCCAGCTGCTGCTCTCTTGTAAGGTCGATGAATTTAACAGCATATCCGGATACACGGATTGTGAAGTTTGCGTACTCTTCTTTTTCCGGATGTTCCATAGCATCGATCAGTTTTTCTTTACCGAATACGTTAACGTTGAGGTGATGAGCACCCTGATCAAAGTATCCGTCAAGTACACGAACAAGGTTCTCTGTACGTTCTTCTTCTGTATGTCCCAGAGCATCCGGGTTGATGGTCTGAGTATTGGAGATACCGTCAAGGGCATCTTCGTAGTCCAGTTTTGCAACAGAGTTGAGGGAAGCAAGAAGTCCGTTCTGCTCTGCGCCGTAGGACGGGTTAGCACCAGGTGCCAGCGGCTCGCCTGCTTTTCTTCCATCCGGAAGGGATCCTGTAGCTTTACCATAAACAACGTTGGATGTGATGGTAAGGATAGAAGTAGTAGGTTTGGAGTCACGATAGGTATGGATGTGTTTCAGTTTCTCAAGGAATGTAGAAAGCAGTGTTGTTGCGATCTCATCTGCTCTGTCATCATCATTACCATAGCGTGGGAAATCACCTTCTACGATAAAGTCTGTTGTGATTCCGTCTTCGTCACGGACAGCTTTAACTTTTGCATATTTGATAGCGGACAGGGAGTCTACTACGTGAGAGAATCCGGCGATACCAGTTGCAAAGGAACGGTCAACCTTTGTATCGATCAGAGCCATCTCTGCTGCTTCATAGTAGTATTTGTCATGCATGTAGTGGATCATGTTCAGTGTTCCAACATACAGATGAGCCAGCCAGTCCATCATCTTATCATATTTTGCAACTACTTCGTCATAATCAAGGTACTCAGAAGTAATCGGCTGATAGTTCGGTCCTACCTGCTGTTTTGTCTTTTCATCAACACCACCGTTGATAGCGTAAAGAAGACATTTTGCAAGGTTTGCACGGGCTCCGAAGAACTGCATTTCTTTACCTGTCTCAGTAGCGGATACGCAGCAGCAGATGCTGTAGTCATCGCCCCATACCGGACGCATAACATCATCGTTCTCATACTGAACAGAGCTTGTCAGTACGGAGATGTCAGCTGTATATTTTTTGAAGTTTTCAGGCAGTCTTGAAGAATACAGAACTGTAAGGTTCGGTTCCGGAGCCGGTCCCATATTTTCCAGTGTATGCAGGAAACGATAATCGTTCTTTGTTACCATGGAACGTCCGTCCTGTCCCATACCTGCTACTTCCAGAGTTGCCCATACCGGGTCACCGGAGAATAACTGGTTGTAAGAAGGGATACGTGCAAATTTAACCATACGGAATTTCATTACCATGTGGTCAACAAGCTCCTGAGCTTCTTTCTCTGTAAGAGTTCCGTTCTCAAGATCTCTTTCAATATAGATATCAAGGAATGTGGAGATACGTCCAACACTCATTGCAGCACCATTCTGAGTCTTGATTGCTGCAAGATATCCGAAGTACAGCCACTGGAATGCTTCTCTTGCATTCTTAGCCGGCTGGGAAATATCAAATCCGTATGCTTCAGCCATAAGTTTCATACCTTTGAGAGCGCGGATCTGATCAGCGATCTCTTCACGAAGCTGGAAGTCATAACGTCTCATACCCTGACGGTCGCATGCTGCGAAGTCTTTCTGTTTTCCTTCGATCAGAGCATCGATACCATACAGAGCAACTCGTCTGTAGTCACCAACGATACGTCCTCGTCCGTAAGTATCCGGAAGACCTGTCAGGATCTTGCTGTGACGGGCTAATTTCATCTCTGGTGTGTAGATATCAAATACACCCTGGTTGTGTGTTTTGAATTCATAGTTGTGGAATACGTCTTTGATCTTGTCGCTTACTTTGTATCCGTAAGTTTCGCAGGCCTGCTCTGCCATTTTGATTCCACCGTATGGCATAAATGCACGTTTCAGCGGTTTGTCTGTCTGAAGACCAACAACTGTTTCAAGATCTTTGAGATCTTCGTCGATGTATCCCGGGCCATATGCTGTCAGAGATGTAACAACCTCTGTTTCCATATCCAGAACTCCGCCTTTGGCACGTTCTTCTTTCTGCAGTTCCTGAAGTTTTCCCCACAGTTTGTTTGTTGCTTCTGTTGGTTCTTCCAGGAAGGAGGCATCTCCGTCATATGGTGTGTAGTTCATTGAAATAAAGTTACGAACGTCAATTTTTTCTTTCCAACGGTTTCCTTTGAAACCATCCCACTGTGAAAAGTTTTTCATTTTTGCACCTCACTATAATATAATTTATTCCGCGTATGTCCCGTCTAACTTTTCTCACAAAAGAAAAATAAGACCGGAATCTTATTAGTTTCAAGTGAACACGCCCTTGTTCACGACGCTAGTGTACACTATAGAAAGTACCAATGTCAATTATTTAACGCATGCTTTTAATTTTGTACAATTTGTGGTGTCTTTTTGAAAGTAATTATCAATATATTGTATTTTTACAGGTACAATGTTTCTTTTGTCAGATATCAGATCTTGTTTTTTGCTTCTATATAATGTTGCCTGTAATAACAGTTCCCGCTGCACCCATAAGGAAACAGTATTTTTTTCATGGAGTTTATATAGTCTTTTTCTGTTTTGGACGCTTTAATAATATCCAATGCTCTTCGCAGATTTCGGATATCTTTTTCCATAAAATCCGTATAATTTCCCCTGCCGACCAGTTTCAGGTGTGTGATGCCCGCTTCCTTAAGACGATAAAGTGCACAAAGACCGCAGCCGCTTGCTCCGGGGAGATAGCCCGTATCGTCTTCTGCCGGAATTTCTATGGAAGGTGTTTCCTTTCCCGGAATGTCATCCCGGTCTGATGTTGCTTTACCACATGTTATATAGTCATTCCTCTGTTGTCCGTTTTTTATGCATGTAAGCAGATAAGGCACACGGCAAAGATATCCCATTTCATCGCAGTGAAGGGAATTACAGAATGCACCGGTAAACTGGCAGAGTTCATTCAAAGCAAATGCCTCGAACTCAAGACTGCTCTGTGACGATCTTACGTCTCGCTTGCTTTCTGTATCTCCGACATTCTGCATCCGCACATGTGTAATCACAGTTTTCATATCCTCAATTGTATTCTTCCTGTGAAAAATCACTCGTTTGAGTTTCATCTGCTGAAAAAAATCCACCATTCCAGAATTTACTTCCGCGATCTCTCCGCTTAAATGAATCTCACAGTCGATATGCTGTTTTCGAAGATACAAAATCAGTGCCGGATCTGCGATAATGTAGCTGTTAAATCCAATTCTCATGCATTTCTTTATGATTTCTGCAATTTCCGGATACTGTTCCGGGATATAATAAAGGGTGTTAAACGTCAGATGCACCGGCTTCTCATACTCTTTAACCATTGCGGCAAGGATTTCCAACTCTCCCAAAGAGCCAATCTGCACATTATAAGAAAGAACTTCCCTGCGATTGAGTGGCATGACCGTCCCATATTTCTTTGTCCATTCGTATGGCACATAACCGCAAAAAAATTCATCTGCTCCGACATTGACAAATCGTTCATATTCATCTATCGATCCTAAACCTGCAGTAATCTTCATTTGCATTTCCTCACCATTATCGTATTTGTCATTTCTGTCCTTATCGATTTTGTCCATTTCGCCTGAATCAATGTTTTTCGCTTATATCACCCCAAGCACAAGCCGGTCGATTCCTGCTTCTTCCTTCTCTTTAAGCATTTCCGGGTGCATCAGAGTTTCCAGATCCAGCCCGAACAGCGAATTATATCTGCCGATCATATGCAGATGTTCCGGATATATCAGCATATATTTTTCGCAAAAATGCGGACAGTTTTCTACAAAACACTGTTTTCCCCGTTCTCCCTCTGTACAGATTGCATGAAGCGGACAGTACTGGGAAGTATTCGTCTGATAAAAAGGAAAATGCAAACTGTTTTTTCCTTCCGGAAAACGCTGGGGATAACCACAGCTCTCCCATTCAAAGCGCTGAAATCCGCACTTCTCCCGCAGAAAATCTCTGTAAAAATCTGCATTCAGGCTGTTTTCACTGTAAAATTCCCGCGTTCCTTTTTTGTATTTCATCCGGGGATCTTTTTTTCTTTTGTTGAGCAAAGTTCCCATGCATAGTTTCAGATGCGGGGTCTTTTTCGCCATAGAGAGTACCGCCCAGTCATTTACCACAATTTCTACATCTTTTTGTTTTTCTTCGCACCAGTTATCCACCATATGTAGCATTTTTTCGGTGTTTTTCAACAGGTTTTCACGGACATATGTGTAAACGATCGTGATTGCCAGATCCTCCCGATATGCTTTATCAAGCAGGGTTTTCAGTGTCTTTTCCTCTGGAAACAGTAGATGGCAAAACTGATTTCCAATGTAAAGCCTGTCCGGAACACACTCCGGTATCTCCTCGGAAAATGCAAAAAACGTCTGCTCCCAGTAATGTTTCATAAAATCCTGAATATTTTCTTCAAGGTACATCCTGTACAGTTCGGGGCGATCAAGTTCCAGTACAAATTCCTTCGCTTCATGCAAAACCTCCGCAAGTTTTGTTCCCGGGACATCCTGAAACCATATATTTTTCTGTTCTGTCAGATTTTTCGCGAAAATTTCATCTTTTTCTGCGGGATAGCCGGTCAGTGCTTCAGCAAGCGCAGCATCGTCTTCTTCTGTTTTCAGATGAATATATCGGGTATAACGTCTGAGCAGTCCCTGTACTTCTTTTCGAAAGTCCTCCTGCTTTGTAAATACGGAATAAGTAAAATAAAACTTTTCTTCTTCTGGCTTTTCTATCTGATATTCACGCAAAAGGATCTCCCGGTAATCAGATATTTCATCGTCATAAAAACAGATTCGGAAACACTTTATTCTTCCAGTCAGCGTTTCTGAGTCCTTTGCTGTCCGAAATCGGAAGCCGTTTTCCGCGAGTTCTATGATGCGGATCTCATTCTGGTCTGCAAAGCCTGCAAGCAGACCAAATGGAATCATAGATACTCCATTTATCATTTTCATTTCCCGGCTCCTCCTTTCAGACATACTCAAATTATCTTTCATTATAGCAAAACAGCCAGGAACTGTCATAAAGACTTTCCTGTCTGCTAAATAAAAAGGCCAGAACTTCTCGCTCTGGTCTTTTTCTTTCGTACATATTTTGTTTCCTGTGGAAATCCATCCAACACTATTGACTGAAACATGGAGATTTCCCTTATCAACCAGAACGGTTTTTGAAGGTCAGATATGAGGCTGTTGCTCATTAAAGAAAAAGATATGTTCTGTAGAATTGTTACAACTTTATTTCTTTAATGGTAGCACGTTATGGTCTTTCCGTCTATAAAAACAGTTCGACATTATGTGACAAAAACCGCTCTATGTTTCTGGCTCAGGCTGATTATTTTACTTCGACAAGTTCAATCTTGAAGTTCAGTTCCAATAATCTTCTTGCCCTCAACTTCATATAACGGTCATACCATTTATCAAAAAAATCTTATTGCATTAATATGAGTAAGAAGACTACAATAGATATAACAAAAAATAATGAAAGGTGCGCTGAGAGATGAACAAAGACAGATATTCAATTATATTTAACAGTAAAACAGGAAACACCAGAAAACTGGCTGATGCAATCCATGAGGCACTGCCGCAGGAAAACTGCGATCTTTTTGGTGCAGTTGAAAGAGACGTTCCTGCTTCAGAAACATTGTATATTGGATTCTGGACAGATAAGGGAAGTGCGGACAAAGCTACAGCAGAACTGCTGGCGAAGCTGAAAAACAGAAAAATCTTTCTGTTTGGGACAGCCGGATTCGGTGGCAGTGAAGAGTACTTCACAAATATCCTTGACAATGTCAAAAAGCTTATTAATGAGAGCAATACCGTGGTTGGGGAGTATATGTGCCAGGGCAGGATGCCGGGCTCTGTAAGAGCACGTTATGTAAAAATGAAAGAGCAGCCAGATCCTATGCCGAATCTGGACATGCTGATCGAGAACTTTGACAAAGCATTATCCCATCCGGATGCTGCCGATTTGGACAGACTCAAAAAAATGGTAACTGCTTAGAGGTTGCTTTTATTTACCTGACAAGATATACTAATCTGAGCAATATAGTATGAATTGGAGGATTTTTACAATGAAAATTGCAGTTACTTATGATAACGGAAATGTTTTTCAGCATTTTGGAAAAACAGAAAACTTCAAAGTTTATGAAGTAGAAGACGACAAGGTTGTTTCAAGCGAAGTGATCGGCTCCAACGGAACAGGACACGGCGCACTGGCAGGACTTCTGGCCGAACAGGGTATCAATGTTCTGATCTGTGGTGGTATCGGCGGAGGCGCTCAGGCAGCTCTCACAGAGGCAGGAATTGAGATGGTTGCCGGTGCACAGGGAAACACTGATGATGTTGTTAAAGCATATCTGAAAGGTGAACTGGTTTCTACAGGAGCAAACTGTGACCACCATCACCACGAAGAAGGTCATTCCTGCGGAAGCCATGAAGAGGGACATTCCTGCGGAGGAAGCTGCGGCGGATGCGGTGGCCACAAGAGTGATATCACAGGACCAAACGTAGGAAAAACCTGCCGTACACATTACAAAGGAACCTTCAACGACGGAACCCAGTTTGATTCTTCCTATGACCGCGGAGAACCGCTGGAATTTATCTGCGGTGCAGGACAGATGATCAAAGGCTTTGATGCTGCCGTTGCAAACATGGAAATCGGCGAGATCAAAGAAGTTCATCTGATGCCGGAAGAAGCTTACGGACAGGCAAATCCGGATGCTATCTTTACACTTGAGATTGCACAGCTTCCTGGTTCAGAGAATCTGGAGGTCGGACAGCAGGTATATCTGTCCAACCAGTACGGACAGCCATTCCCGGTTAAAGTAACAGCAAAAGAAGAAACAACAATCACTTTTGATGCAAACCACGAAATGGCAGGCAAAGAACTGAACTTCACAATTGAACTTGTGGAAGTAAAATAAATATGTAAAATAAAGCCTCCGCTTCAAAATCGTAAGATTTAAGCGGAGGCTTTTCTTATGTTATTTCAAACATTATTATACAATACTGCCATAAAATCCAAATTTTTTGTGATCACTGGCGCTGCATTTAGGAAGACCTTTCGTATTCCAACGCATACCCATCATATTTTTCCAGGTGTTCGATCCGGCAAGGAAAAATCCACCCTGGGCATCCACAATATACCATTTGCCATTAATGCGGATCTCATTCCACTGATGACTCGGATTAACGGCTTTGGAATTTGCATGTACATATTTGCACTTGACTCCGACTCCATCACAGAGCGCTTTCATGGCTCTGGCAAAACCTGAACACTGAGCTTCGTTGTAAACGAGGGCTCCCCATGCATTATTGGCATTATTGTACTGCCAGCCACGTCTCGCATAACTGCAGTTGCTTCTCAGATAAAGGAAAGCTGCAAGAGCCTTATCATACTCGCTCATTCCCTTTCGGATATAATTGGTCTTGAAGCTCTGAACAACTCTTCGAACCTGCATAAGCTGGCTGGAATTCAGCGAAGGGCCATAAACACTGTTGGCCTTGTAATTTCCACGCACAGTAGGACGTTTCAGTGATACCTTACGAACAGAGCTAAAGCTGCTGTAAATCTTTTTCCCGGATACAATGCTGTATGAACGGATTTTATACTTGTAGGTTTTTCCTGCTTTTACTTTTTTATCTGTATAAGCGAGAGTAGATTTTTTGTTAATTGTCTTTATTCGTTTCCATTTTTTTCCAGTGTATTTGTATATCTGGTAACCTTTGGCTTTTGGAGTGTAGCTCCAACAAAGTTTAACATTTTTGTTGTTATAAGAATGGCATCTTGTCACTACCGGAGCGGATAATTTGACTGTTGCAGAAACAACATTGGAGCTGATCGCAGGCCATGAATCTTCCCAGTCGCTCCGCATTACAAGCTTGTAGTAATAGCTGTGTCCTGCCTCTACAGTAGAATCCACAAAAACAACATCTCCATCTACACTGCAAGAATGAGAAAAGCAGGTTATTTTGTCATTATCCCCTGATGTATACCAGTACTTTCCTCCATAAGAATCCGAATACCAGTAATTGGTTGAGATAGGCATCTGATCTAAAAGTACAAAGGTACCTCCCTGCGACGGGTCTCTGTCCGCACGATAAATCTGTACATAATCATACTGGCTTCCCTGAACATAGGATTCAATGTTGATTTCACTGCCGTTGGCATAGCAGCGGTTCAATTGTATCTTTTGTTCGAAGTCGGCCTTTACCGGTGATACTCCGGTGAAACATCCTATGATCAGAAATGCTATTACAAAAAATAGAAATCTGCTCAGGATGGATGATACGGTAATAGGTTTCTTTTTCATACACGCTCTTCTCCTTTGCGTTAAATCTGATTATGCCTTTATTATACTCCTGGTTCTCCTCTATTGCATCTATAAAATCTCCCATATTTCTTCACCCGTTGCCGGAATATGCACTTCCAGATTGAACAGGGACTTAATATCGATTTTCTTAATTCTTACTTGTTTTCTGGTTTGATGATTCGGATCAGCTGCTTATCAAGCATGATCGTACGATTCCATGGATTCAGAATCACACCTTCGATTTCCGGAACGGTCATTGCTGCATCAAACAATTTCCCTATATCTGTCAAAAAAGTGGATTTCACCGATTCCGGGCCTTTCATCTCCTCATCAAAACTGGTAAACGCATACCACCAGCACTTTCCATCTTCAGTCCGGAGACTTTTTACTGCCATCTGAGAATCTCCGGGATTCATCTCCACAGCAACGATCACCTGCCCGTTTTCGTTCATTCTCCGACGGATAACCGTAAGCACATGCGCCAGCATTTCCTGTGAAGTTTCTTCTTGTAATCCCAGAATTGCTTCTTCTATTTTTTCATTTCCTTTTAATGTCTCATCCTGTGATATTGCCATCTGAGTTCTCCTCTGTAAATATTTGTAATTTATATTTTATGATACCATCACAAGAGTAAACGGGCAATATCGTTATTCAATCTCTCTTGTCTTCATTTATGCTCTTGTACTAACGAATTCCACAATTGCTATGATTAGCAACAACGGATTTTCTTGCCACCTCCGCTAAAACATGCCATAATTATCTTGTTTTTTACCCTACATCGTAACTGTTCAGTGCCCTCACAGTTACGAGCCAAAATATAAAAAGGATTTGATCAAAATGAAAACATACGAAGAATTACTTTCAGATATTGAAGAAGATATGGAGCTCATGGGTACTTCACACATTGTTTATTCTGCGGAAGAAAACGGTGTCATCACAGATTATGATTACCTTCCGTCAGATCTCTGCATGACTTCCACCACTTTAAAAGAACTTCAGGAAAAACTTCATGAGCAGATGCTCTATGACAAAGCTTCCGCATACACTGCCGGAGCAGACAAAAATGCGCCAAAACTGGCTGTTATTTTTCCCGGCATCGGATATACTGCTGACAAACCACTTCTTTATTACACAACCCGTCTTGCAAAAAAACACGGCTATCAGATTCAAACCGTGTCTTATGGCGCGCTCCCTGAAAACATCAAGGGCGATTCTGCCAAAATGAAACAGGCATTTGAACTTGCCTCGGAACAGACAGAACAGCTTCTGCACGGCATTGACTGGAGTTCCTGTGGCAGCATTCTTTTTATTTCCAAAAGCATTGGCACAGCCATATCTTCTGCCTATGCTTTCAGACACAATTTAAAGGTAAAAAGTATCCTGTTTACTCCACTGGCAGAAACTTTTTCATTTCCACTCCGGGGAAGTATTGCCTTTCACGGCACTGCCGATCCGTGGGCCGAAACAGATTCTGTTCAGGCACTCGCAGCGCAAAAAGAAGTTCCTCTTTTCCTTACAAAAAATGGCAACCACTCTCTGGAAACCGGCGATGTGCAAACTGACCTCTCTATCCTGAAAACTACGATGGATCGTGTAGAACGCTTTATTATTAATCCTTAAAACTGACTATACATGCCATTTTGTAATAAGGTTATATGACTTTTGCAAACATTTGTTCTATTTTCTCTTGCATTTCCGAACAGATGTTTGTATAATACAAATATGACCACCACAATTGTAAACGAAAACTACACCACACAGGAGAAACTACAGATTCTTGCAGATGCGGCAAAATATGATGTTGCATGTACTTCAAGCGGTTCCAGCCGCCGGGGAAAGAAAGGAGAGCTCGGCAATGCAGAAGCATGCGGCATCTGTCATAGTTTTGCTGCAGACGGAAGATGTATCTCCCTTCTCAAGATCCTGATGACAAATCATTGTGCCTATGATTGCAAATATTGTATCAACAGATCCGGCAATGATGTAAAGCGCGCCACTTTCACGCCTCAGGAAATCTGTGAACTGACCGTTGAATTTTATAAAAGAAATTATATCGAAGGACTGTTTTTGAGTTCCGGCGTCCTGCGCAATCCTACCTATACTATGGAAAAAATGTGCGAGACATTGCTTCTGCTCCGCACGAAATACCATTTTAATGGCTATATCCACGTAAAAACAATTCCCGGCGCATCAGATGAGCTGCTTGCCGCAGCCGGCTATCTGGCCGACCGTATCAGTGTAAATCTGGAGCTTCCGACAGAAGCCGCCCTGCGCTCACTGGCACCAAATAAAACCATGCAGAACATCTTAAATCCTATGGGGAAAGTACAGAGTACGATTGCATCTCACCGGATGGCAATCGGAAAGTCTGCATACATGGAGCGAAGCCGTGGAAATCAGTTTTTAAACCATAGTATCTTTTCGGATAATTCCAAGAATAAATTCAAAGAAAAACTTAATGCGCAAAATACAGATGCACGGCTCAATGACAGTTTTCACTCTGAAAAAACATCTTCCTTTCCAAGTGAAAACAACCTCTGCAAACATGCTCTGACCTGGGAAAATGCCTGCCAGCTGGCTCCCCTCGACATGTCAGATCTGAGGCGCAGCTTCGCACCGGCAGGACAAAGCACCCAGATGATCATCGGCGCTGCCGGAGAGAGTGACTATACCCTGCTGCAAACGACACAGGCATTATATCAGGGATTCGATCTGAAACGAGTTTTTTACTCCGCTTATATACCATTAAATGACGACACCAACCTGCCTCAGCCCGGGACACCTCCTCCACTACTGCGCGAGCATCGCCTGTATCAGGCAGACTGGCTTCTTCGTTTCTATGGTTTTCAGGCAACGGAACTGTTATCTGAATCTCAGCCAAACTTTAATGAACTGCTGGATCCAAAGTGTGACTGGGCGTTGCGCCATCTGGAACTTTTTCCGGTAGAAGCAGAAACGGCCTCTTATGCCACCTTACTTCGTGTTCCCGGTATCGGTCCTAAGTCCGCCAGCCGCATCACCTATGCCCGGAGATATGGCCGCCTGACTTTCGAAAGTCTGAAAAAAATGGGTGTCGTGCTGAAACGCGCACACTATTTTATTACCTGTGGAGGAAAGCAGATGTATCATACCCCCATCGAAGAGGCTTATATTACCAGACAATTAATTCATGCAGATACGAAGGATCTCTGGAAAATGCAGCATGCCAATGAAACATACTCTCAGATGACCCTTGCCGATTTCGGAATAGGATAAACTTATGAAAGTATACACTTGCAAAGACCGCCTGACAGACATCATGACCTGTATTTACGATGCATGGTCAGAGGCTCTGCAGATTGGCCATAACCAGATTCAGTTAAAAAAAGAACCTGTATTTCAGCAGACATTATTTGATGAATACATTCATATAGATGGAGACTTCTCCAAAGCAGAAAAAGTAATCCGTTCCATCCGCAGAAACATTTCCGAGGAAGCATACCTGAACGTTTACTATGCCACTTTGTGTGCCGATGAGGACTCTCTGCAGGCAATCTATAACTTTTTGCGTGTGGGTTTTGCAGTCGGAAACACCGTACTTGGACAATATGCCAATTCACATGTCATGAAACTCCTGGAAATTCGCCGAAGGGTATCGAATGAGGCTCACCATTTTCGCGAATTTGCCCGTTTTCAGAGTCTGGATTCTAAAGTTTATGTCAGTCATTTGGAGCCCAAAAACGACGTGATCATGTTGGTCGGAAACCATTTCTCAGACCGTATGCCTTCCGAACACTGGATGATCATTGACGATAACCGCAAAACCGCCTGTGTACACGTAAAAAACGGTGAAAACTATCTGCGTTACCTGACAGACGAAGAATTTGAAACTCTGCGCCAGACAGAATCCTATGAAGATGAATATACAGGTATGTGGAAGACCTTCTTTCATGCGATCAGCATCGAACAGCGCAAGAATTATATCTGCCAGAGAAATCTTTTTCCACTCTGGAAAAGGAAACATGCCGTGGAATTTAAACCTTAAAAGAATCAGCGCCGGGCGTTATGCCCGGCACCAGTTTATCAACTATTCTTCTGTATATTCCTTAATCAGTGCAAGAAGAATTTCCACACTCTTTTCCATTCCTTCTACACTAATATGTTCATAAGGTCCGTGAAAAGCATGGCCTCCTGTTCCGAGATTCGGACATGGAAGTCCTTTAAAGCTTAACTGACAACCATCTGTACCTCCACGTATTGGAAGAACAAGTGATGTTACACCAGCTGTCTCGCATGCTTTCTTTGCATGACCTATCAGATGCATATGCTTTTCCACGATTTCTTTCATATTACGATACTGGTCGGTGATCTTGAGGGTTACCGTACCTTCGCCCCACTTTTCATTTAAATTCTTCTCAATCAGGCGGAGCGTCTTTTTTCTCTCCTCAAACCCTGCTTTATCATGATCTCTGACGATATAATTAAGCTTCGCTTCACCGACTTCGCCCTGCATACTGATCAGATGATAAAATCCTTCATAACCTTCCGTTCCTCTCGGCGTCTCCATAGATGGCAGACAATTATTGACTTCCATCGCAACCAGGCTGGCATTGATCATTGTATCTTTGCCTTCGCCCGGATGTACATTGAATCCTCTGATTTCAAATTCTGCTTTGCACGCATTAAAATTTTCGTACTGGATTTCTCCCTCTGAATCTCCATCCAGTGTATATGCATACTCTGCGCCAAACTGTTCTAAATCAAAATACTCTGCTCCCATTCCGATTTCTTCATCCGGAGTAAATGCTACGCAGATTGTTCCGTGCGGCAATTTTTCTGTCTGGATTCTTTCAATCATAGTCAGAATCTCGGCAATTCCTGCCTTGTCATCTGCTCCCAGAATCGTTGTTCCATCTGAGGTGATCAGTGTACGACCTTTCAATTCTGCAAGATGAGGAAATTCTTTCGGATTTAATATCAGACCGCTTGTCCCAAGTGTAAGCTCTCCACCATCATAATTTTCTGTAATTATCGGATGGATTTCGTGATCGCAGAAATCCGATACGGTATCCATATGTGCAATAAATCCAATCGCCGGGATATTTTCCTTTCCTTCCGTCGCCGGTAGTTTTCCATACAGATAACACTTGTCATCAAGGACTACTTCTGTCAGACCGAGTTCTTGCATTTCTTTTTCCAGCTTTCGTGCCAGATCAAACTGACACATCGAAGACGGAACCGTCTCACTTTCTTCATTGCTCGGTGTACGTACCGTCACGTAATTGATTAACCTTTCCTGTACCTTCATATATCTTGCTCCTCTGTTTTCTTAAATTTATATTTCAATGTCCACTTTTATATCCCCAATATCCACTTTTTCGTCCTGAATGTCCACTTTTCTTGATTTAATCGTCCACCTGTACTTCCCATACTTTAAACTGAGTATAACACAATTAAGCACTCTTTTTCTATCATCTTGTACCACCCGATAAAAAAGCAGCCAGCCTGTTTTTCACAGACTAACTGCTCGTGTTTTAGTTCCATATTCAGTTTTTATTTTTCAGATAAGATGCCACACTTTCATTCCATAACGTCTGGATAATGACCCTATCTCATGAATTTGAAGACTAGGATAAACTGGAGTCTCATCGCTATAACCCACATATAGGCGCATGTCTTTACTTCACGCAACAGAAATATACCATGTAGCCGTCAACATGGATATCATTTATTATACTTTTTCCCCATGATCTCCAGGTGTTACTTCATAACAGAATCTGCTTCCAAGACAGTAATCCTTTCCTATATATACCGGGTCATCTCCTGAATGTATCAGAGTTTCCATTATAAATACCGGTTCTGAGGGTGCCACGCCAAAAATCTTTGCCATACGACTTCCAGCCTTTTCTACAGAAAGAATATTTCTGTTTTTTTTGTTTTCAAAAGTCAGATCCACTTTCATTCTTTCTTTTATAATAGAATAAACTGACTTTTCAAGATCTTCCCACAAAAGAAATCCATATTTTTTATAAGAAAAGAACATATGCTCCAATGATACGGGTTCATTATCAGCAAATCTTAACCTTTCAATGTGAACTACTTTGTCGTCCGCTTCCAGTTGCAGACTTTTACGATAGCTGTTTTTTCCTTCAACCACTTCTTTTTTGAGGACCTGCGTTCCGGGCACCAGGCCTGCACCTGCACAGCTCTGGGTAAAACTTGCACGATGGAAAATGATTTTTTTGATTCTGGGTTTGGAAACAAAAGTACCTATTCCCTGCTTTTTCTCCAGATATCCTTCATCTACCAGAAGTGCCAGTGCATTACGTACAGTAACACGACTTACTTCATAGATTTTCATTAATTCCGTTTCCGATGGAACTCTGGTATTTTCCTTCCATTCTTTCTGTTCTATCTTCAGTTTTATTGCTTCTTTTACCTGTTCGTATAACGGTATTGTCGAATTCTGGTTCAGCATAATGTTCCCTTCTTTCAGTATTTTCCTTCGGAAACATAAAAAGGGGGAACACGTCCCCCCTTTTGAGTATCCAATTCCTTTTATTAATATGGGAATTTCCACATATATCTTCTGGTGGTCAGTGGATGTTTTCTTGCATCTGCAATGAGATTATTAAAGACACCGATCACATTGTTATAAAACATTGGTTCAAGGTATTCAGCCAGCTCACCAAGTTCATTAATTCCATACTGAGATGCATCAAGTACAAAAATACGGTTGTTGAATTTTTTGATGAAATCAAGTGCTCTGTCATCCAGCGGACGTGTGTGACCACAGGATTTCATCATAAGAAATGCTGTATTTTTGTCTGTAATTTCAAATGGGCCATGGAAAAATTCACCAGAATGGATAACACTTGCATTAATCCACTGCATCTCCATAAAGATACAGATTGCTTCCTGATGTGCCGGTCCCCAGCAGGCGCCGCTGCCCATCGTATAGATTACAGAATCATCTTTAAATTCCCATGCCCATTTAATAGCATCAGGAACTATATCTTTCTTTGCCTGTACTACAATATCGTTTAATTTTGCCAGTGCCTGCACCATTTCATCGTATTTTTCATAGCCTTCTTCTTCGTTAAGAATTTCCAGTGCAAGCTTAAATCCGTAAGAAACCTTCTGATTTTCCACAACAGATTCCGGACCGAACTCATACTGAATCACATACTGTGCAGTATCAGAAAGAGGAGACGGTACCTGGAAAGTAAGACCTACTGTTGCAGCTCCCAACTCATTAGCCACAGCTGTTGCTTTTACAGTTTCGGCAGTATTCCCCCTCTGAGATGCTGTAATAACCACTGTGTCCTTACCTATTTCTTTAGGTGTTGCATGAACAAATTCATTTGCATTCATGTATCCTACTTTGATTTTCTTTGTTTCTTCACTGAGGAAATATTTAGCAGGGAAAAATCCGCTTAAAGATCCTCCACAGCCTACAAAATACACTGTATTAATTTCCTGTTTTTCAACAATTTCAGATATAATCTTTCTTACTTTCTCCACACTTCATACCCTCCTGATATACTCTTGTTATTCTTTACAATTATCATCCGGATGTTTTGATGAACCAATATTAACATGTATTATAACGTATGTCAACAACATTTTATACGTCATATTACATATTATCTTCTTTACTTTGCGTACATCATGCTATAAGATAATAGTTAATGACAGGGTAATAATTCCCAACTACAATTTTATCAATATACACTGGAGGTAGCCAAACATGTCAAAAAAGATTCTGATCATAAATACAGGGGGAACCCTTTCTTCAGTTAAAGGCACAAACGGACTCATACCAGGAATGAGCAGTAACGATATGCTTGAAGAACTCCGTATGGTTTCCAAAAACCTGGAACTGGAGACAGAGGATTTCTGTTCTCTGGACAGCGCCAATATAGGCCCCACCGACTGGGCAGGACTGGCAAAACTGATCAGTCAGAAAAGCTATGATTACCATGGTATCGTAGTAATCCACGGAACAGATACTATGGCATATACTTCATCCATGTTATCATTTATGCTTCAAAACATTTCCATACCTGTGGTTATCACCGGCAGTCAGCTTTCTATCGCCAATCCTGTTGCTGATGCACTGGAAAACTGTCGCTGTGGAATTCATATGGCCGCAAGCGGTTATCCTGGTATTTTTGTCGCTTTTAACCGCAAAGTAATGCTGGGCTGCCGGGCCTCCAAGGTCCGGACTATGAGTTTTGATGCTTTTGAAAGTATCAACTATCCATACGTTGGCGAAATAAGCTCTTTAGGTTTAAGAGTATTTAAAAACAATCTTGTTGAAAAAAAAGGAATTTTTCAGCCCCGGACAGCCTATTCTGATAATGTGGCACTTCTGAAGCTTTACCCTGGAATCAAACCGGACATTCTGGATATTCTCTGTGACAGAGGCTGCCGTGGTGTCTTTATAGAAGGTTTCGGTCTTGGAGGAATGCCTTTCGTAAATAATGATTTTATAGGCAAAATAGGCGAAATCACAGAAAAAGGAATGCTGGTTCTTGCAGGAAGCCAGTGTCGATACGAAGGAAGTAACCTGTCTGTATATGAGACTGGTCGTCTGGCACTTGAAAAAGGAGTAATCCAGGCATACGATATGACCACAGAAGCAGCAATGACAAAACTAATGTGGGTTCTTGGCCAGACTGATAATCTTCGTGAAATTAAAGAATATTTTTCAGTAGACATTGCCGGTGAAATTTGTATTGACATATCTTCGGATTCATCATATAATGTATGCATACAACATATGAATTAATCATATCAAGGAGGTACGTATACTATGACACCAAAACAGATTATTGAAGCTATCAAAGCAGAACGCCCGGAAATCAACACCTTATTTTTTGTTGGATGTGGTGCATCATCTGCTGAACAGTATCCTGCACAGTATTTTATGGACTGTAATGCAAGAAAAATCCGTACAAGCTTCTACACAGCAAACGAATTCAACTATGCAACTCCTGTTTCCCTTGATGAAACAGCAATTGTAATTGCATGCTCCCTTGGTGGAACAACACCGGAAACTGTTGCAGCTGCCAAACTCTCCCAGGAAAAAGGAGCAAAAGTAATCGCTGTTACACATGATGGAAATTCACCGCTTGCAAAAAATGCAGATTATGTTATCGTTCATGGATTCGAGAAAGACTATGCAGCTAAACTTGAAAAGATGAACAATATCCTGATGCTTGCTGTTGAAGTCCTGAATCAGTATGAAGGATATGATCACTATGAAGACATGGTAAAAGGTTCTGAGAACATCTATGCAGCAATCGAAGATGCTGTATCCTATTCTCTCACACCTGCAAAAGCATTTGCAGAAGCATACAAGGATTCACCTGTTATCTATGTTATGAGTTCCGGTGCAACCCAGAAAGTTGCTTATTCTTTCTCCATCTGTCTGCTTATGGAAATGCAGTGGATCAACTCCGGTTCCTTCCATGATGGCGAATTCTTCCATGGACCATTCGAAATTGTAGAAAAAGATGTTCCATTCCTTCTTCTTATGAATGACGGCAGAACCCGTAAAATGGATTCCAGAGCGCTGGATTTCCTTAACAGATTCGATGCAAAAACAACAGTAATCGATGCAAAAGATTTTGGTCTCAGCAATTTCGTTCCATCTTCAGTTGCCGAATACTTCAGCCCGATGGTTATCACAGGCGTTCTCAGAGTATACGCAGAACAGCTGTCAATCGTTCGTGATCATCCGCTGAGCCAGAGAAGATATATGTGGAAACTGGAATACTAATCTTCCCTTATTCAGATAAACAGAAAAAATTACAGCAGCCATTATATTGGCTGCTGTCAGACTGTAGACAAAGTCCCGGCATTGCCGGGATTTTCTATTGTATACACCGTT
>OLNC01000490.1_pt1 | contig 38471 bp, 43 predicted proteins | sample 1672011 | NCBI WGS metagenome assembly OLNC01 (sample SAMEA3136636, study PRJEB25190) | human gut metagenome | biome: human gut; feature: human-associated habitat; material: faeces | place: Austria | collected 2013
TTCGGATTTTCAGGATTAATTTAAGGAGGCGTCGTTATGAATATTGGAGCAATTATTACCGCAACTGTAGTTGTTGCAGCCGTCGGCCTCTTTATCGGTATTTTCCTGAGCGTTGCCGGCAAGAAATTTGCTGTTGAAACAGATGAACGTGAAGTTGCCGTTCGTGAAGCCCTTCCGGGAAACAATTGCGGTGGCTGCGGATATCCCGGTTGCGACGGTCTGGCAGCAGCGATTGCAAAAGGCGAAGCACCTGTCAATGCCTGTCCGGTAGGCGGAGAAGCAGTCGGCAAAGTGATCGCAGGAATCATGGGACAGGAAGTTGTAGAATCCACCCGTATGGCTGCATTTGTAAAATGTACCGGTACCTGCGAAAAGACAAACGACAATTACACTTATACCGGTGTAGAAGACTGTGAAATGATGGCATTTATCCCGGGCGGCGGATCCAAAGCCTGCAATTACGGCTGTATGGGATTCGGAAGCTGTGTAAAAGCCTGTCCGTTTGATGCGATCCATATCGTAAACGGTGTTGCAGTCGTTGACCGCGAAGCATGTAAGGCCTGCGGCAAATGTATCGCCAAATGTCCGCATCACCTGATTGAACTTGCACCATACGAACAGCAGACATTCGTAGGATGCAGTTCTACTGCAAAGGGCAAAGCAGTAACAACAGCCTGTGAGATCGGATGTATCGGATGCAAGAAATGCGAGAAGACCTGTCCAAACGGTGCGATCACTGTTACAGACTTCTGTGCACATATTGATTATGACAAATGTACAAACTGTGGTGCATGTAAAGAAGCATGCCCGAGACACGTTATTCTTTAAGTACAGCCTGAATGATCCGGCGGAGGAATTTTCCTTCGCCGGATTTTTGCATGCCGGAGTGTCCGCTGATTTATCCGAATAGATGTTTGCTTTTTACAGATTCCTATGTTATCATTGGGAGAGTAAGTTTTACGGATTCTATAAATTACAGGAGAGACAGCATGATTTCATTTATTCGCGGTCTTGTAGCCGATACCACGGAAAATTCCGTTATTCTGGAAGCCGGCGGAATCGGATATGAGATTTTTATGACAGGTTCATCTATCGAACAGGCATCACGTTCAGATGGGAAAGTTAAGATTCATACATATTTTCATGTAAGAGAAGATGCCATGCAGTTATATGGTTTTCTTTCCAGAGATGATCTGGAAATGTTCCGGCTGCTTCTGAACGTCAACGGTATCGGCCCTAAGGCAGCTCTTGGAGTACTTGCCGGGCTCACTGCAGATGAACTTCGTTTTGCCGTCCTTTCCGATGACATCAAGACGATTTCCCGGGCACCTGGCATTGGTAAGAAGACTGCCCAGAAACTGATTCTTGAACTGAAAGACAAGCTGAAACTTGAAGATGCTTTCGAGAAAAAGCTTGCCCACGAACAGGAAGCTGCTGACATTTCCGGTTCTGTCCTTCATGATGGCAGACAAGAGGCCGTAGAAGCTCTGGTTGCCCTCGGCTACAGCAGTACAGAAGCTATGAAAGCCGTCCGTAAAGTCACCGATGTCTCACCGGACGACGTAGAAGGACTTTTGAAAGCCGCCCTGAAACTCTTCTGATTGGAGTAAAGACTAGCAATGGATAAAAGAATGATCACCACCGATGTGATAGAAGAAGATCTTCCCCTGGAAGGTAATCTCCGTCCTCAGACACTGGACGAATACATCGGTCAGGAAAAAACAAAAAAAACACTTAAAATTTATATAGAAGCTGCAAAACAGCGTCACGATGCACTGGATCATGTACTGTTTTACGGACCTCCCGGACTTGGTAAAACCACCTTATCCGGCATCATTGCCAATGAGATGGGCACACACATGAAAGTTACTTCCGGTCCTGCAATCGAAAAGCCCGGTGAAATGGCTGCCATTCTGAACAACCTTCAGGAAGGTGATATTTTATTTGTCGACGAAATTCATCGTCTGAACCGTCAGGTAGAAGAAGTGCTTTACCCTGCTATGGAAGATTTTGCAATTGATATTATGATCGGTAAGGGGGCTTCTGCAAGATCCATCCGTCTTGACCTTCCGAAATTTACACTGGTCGGTGCTACGACCAGAGCCGGTCTGTTATCCGCACCTTTGCGTGACCGTTTCGGAGTTATGCATCATCTGGAATTTTATGACCAAAAAGAACTGCAGACCATTATTCTTCGTTCCGCAGAAGTTCTCGGAGTGGAAATTGATACACGGGGAGCTGCTGAAATCGCCAAGCGCTCCAGAGGTACCCCTCGTCTTGCAAACCGCCTTCTCAAGAGAGTGCGTGATTTCGCACAGGTAAAATACGACGGACGGATCACTTATGAAGTAGCTGTATTTGCACTCGATCTTCTGGAAGTAGATCAATACGGTCTCGACAAGATTGACCGCCGTATTCTACAGACTCTGATCGTCAATTTTCAAGGGGGTCCGGTCGGTCTCGAGACACTGGCCGCCGCCATCGGTGAAGATGCCGGAACTCTGGAAGATGTATATGAACCATATCTTTTGCAGAATGGATTTCTGAACCGTACGCCGCGTGGCCGTACTGCATCGGCACTGGCTTATGAGCATCTTGGCTTTGAAAAACCCGCGCACGATTAGCGCTGGAACACATTTTTGAAAACAATTCGTAAAAATTCCTATACATTTCTACAAAATTCGATTATAATGATTGGAAGAAACTACAAATTCACGGGAGGCTTGTTATGGCAGTCAAAAATACGGCGCAGGTAGTAATCGGAGGCAAGATCTTCACTCTGGGAGGTTACGAATCTGAGGAGTATTTCCAGAAAGTTGCATCTTATATAAATAATAAAATGGCAGAATTGAGCGAAATGCCGGGGTATTCCCGTCAGTCCGCCGAAACCAAACATACATTACTGAGTCTGAATGTCACAGATGACTATTTCAAAGCAAAAAAGCAGGCTGAAATTTTTGAACAGGATCTTCAGCAGAAAGATCAGGAAATGTACGAGCTGAAGCACGAACTCATCGCGCTTCGCATGAAGATCGAAGAAACAGAGAAAAAGCAGCAGGAAGCACAGCATCAGAATGAGGTTCTTGAAGATAAAGTCAAGAGCCTGAATGAGGAAATTGACAAATTGCTTAAGTAAAACAGGAAGGGGATTGCTTCGGTAGTCCTCTTTATTTGTTTAAATCCTGCTTTTAGAAAAGGATGGTATATTTTGAATATAACACACGAAATCGAACTTCTTGCACCGGCAGGTTCTTATGAAGCCTTTGAAGCAGCCCTTGGCGCAGGTGCCGATGCCGTTTATGTCGGCGGTCCGGACTTCGGTGCAAGAGCATATGCCCGCAATTTCACACAGGAGGAACTGATCCGTGCAATCCATACCGCACACATTCACGGAAAAAAGCTTTATCTGACCGTAAACACTCTTCTCAAAAACAGAGAACTGAAAGAACGTTTATATGATTCCCTTTGCCCTTTATATGAAGAAGGACTTGATGCAGTCATTGTGCAGGACCTCGGAGTATTTCAGTTTATCCGTAATAATTTTCCCGGACTTCATCTTCATGCCAGTACACAGATGACTGTGACTGGTCCTGAAGGAATGAAATTTCTGGAAAGTCAGGGTGCTACCCGTGTGGTCGCTGCCAGAGAGCTGTCTCTTGAAGAACTGTCTGCCATGCATCAGGCAAGTCCTATTGAAATCGAGGCATTTATTCATGGTGCACTTTGTTACAGTTTTTCCGGTCAGTGCCTTATGAGCAGCATGCTTGGCGGCCGAAGCGGAAACCGCGGAAGATGCGCCCAGCCATGTCGTCTTCCCTATCAGGTACGCACCCCTGAGGCACATCATTACAAAACACAAATAGATTTTTGCCCTTTAAGTCTCAAAGACATGTGTACCCTTGATCTTTTACCGGAGATCATAAGTGCCGGTGTCACTTCACTAAAAATAGAAGGCCGTATGAAACAGCCGGGATATACAGCTGCTGTCACCGGAATGTATCGGAAATATCTGGATATACTTCTTAATACCTGCGATCCTTATCATGTCACAGATCAGGATCGTCAGTACCTCCTTGATATTTTCAGCCGTGGAGGCTCCTGTCAGGGATATTACAGGCAGTCAAACGGTCCTTCTATGATGGCATTTACAAACGACAAAAAATCCAAAGGGCTTCCTGAAGCACTTCCTTCACGTAAAGAGCCTGTCAGCGGGACTTTGATCCTGTATCCGGGCGCTCCGGCAATGCTTGATATTTCCTGCCGTAACGCTCATGTCACTGCAACAGCAGAAGAAGTACAGTTTGCCAAAGATCAGCCGATGGCCGAGCCACGAATCAGACAGCAGATGGAAAAGCTCGGCAACACACCATTTATCTGGAATTCTCTGGATATCGAGATGGGAGATCAGATTTTTATTCCAATCCGTGTATTGAATGAACTTCGAAGAAATGCCATACAGCTTCTCGAAGAGAGTCTTTACAGTAATCAGAAACGTACTGTTTCCGGTCAAATCCGATACAGTACAGCTAAGGATGCTGCTTTTTCAGAAAAAGCACTTAAATTCCGGGTTTCCTGCGAAACCAGAGAGCAGGCAGCAGAACTTTGCAAAAATCCTGAAATATCCGGACTGTATGTATATTATGATGCGCTGAAAGAACTGATAAACTCTGGCATATATAAAGAAAAAGAGCTGTATCTTTCACTTCCTTATATCACCCGGGGCCACGCACCAAAAGGATTTTTTGATACCTGTCGTTTATGGCTTTCTGATGGCAGATTGAAGGGTTTTCTCGTGCGGAATCTCGAGACCTACGGAATGCTAAAAGAACTTGGATGGCAAAAATACTGCATTTTGGACAGTTCCATGTATACATGGAATGATGAGGCGATCGCATTCTGGGAAAACGAAAATATTCTTAGAAATACGCTTCCTTATGAACTCAACGAGAAAGAACTTCGTCACCGCAACAATGCCGGCAGCGAAATGATTCTGTATGGCAGTACCCCTCTGATGCTTTCCGCACAATGTGTCAGAAAAAACACGCAAGGCTGTGACTGCAGTGAACAGTCAATGGTTTTGAAAGACCGTTATGATAAGGAATTCTGCAGCATCTGTGTCTGTCACCCATGGAAAACCGGAACTACAGCAAAAGAAAAGTATTGTTATAATATCCTTTATAACAGCCTTCCGCTTGGACTTCTGCAGGAATCAGCCAAAGTACAAAACCTCGGAATTCAGGATTTACGTCTGAATTTTACTACAGAATCACCAGCTCAGGCGGGTAAAATCCTTCAGGAATTTCTGGATGTCTACCTTCATCATAAAATTCCGGCAGAACGAAATTACACAAAAGGACATTTTAAAAGAGGAGCCGAATAGGGCATATGATTAATGTAATAGTAGAACTTTCCAAATATATCATCCTGACGTTGATGATCATTTATACGTTTCACTGTTTTTATACAGTACGCCAGCCTGATGAGGAGGAGCGCAACGAACTTTTGCGTCAGCAGCTTCTGTTAATTTTTTTCATTGATTTCACTGCATTTCTGGTAATCTATCTGAAAACCTTCAACTTCCAGATTGTAGAATTTTATGCGGAAATGTTGTTATTTTTTGCTACAATACAGATTTTGTACCGTCTCTTTTACAAAAAAGCATCTATACTTCTTCTGAATAATATGTGTATGCTTTTAAGCGTCGGTTTTATCATGTTGTGCAGGCTGGATATCTCCGCGGCACAGAAACAGCTTCTGATTGCAGCCGGAGCCAGCGGTATCGCGCTGATCATTCCCGTAATGATCCGAAAAATGCGATTCCTGCGTAAGCTGACATGGGTTTATGCCGGAATCGGTATCGTTCTGCTTGGTGCAGTTTTTGCTCTTGCAAGGACAAGCTACGGTGCAAAGCTTTCTCTTATGGGGGTACAGCCATCCGAAGCCATCAAGATTACTTTCGTATTCTTTATGGCGTCCTTTTTATCGAGAGACACCAGTTTTCGTGCCATTGTGCAGGTAACAGTCGTTGCCGCACTCCACGTCGGAATTCTGGTACTTTCTAAAGATCTTGGAAGTGCTGTAATCTTTTTTGCCGCATACCTTATTATGGTTTATGTTGCCACAAGAAATGTCAGTTATCTCGGACTTGGTATTGTCGGAGGTTCCGGTGCGGCAGTTGTGGCTTATCATCTTTTCGGGCATGTCCGTCAGCGAGTAAGCGCATGGAAAGACCCGATGGCTGTTTATCAGAATGAAGGTTACCAGATCGTACAGTCACTTTTTGCAATCGGAACCGGTGGATGGTTTGGCATGGGGCTTTGTCAGGGTTCCCCGGAATCTATTCCTGTTGTCAAAAATGACTTTATTTTCAGTGCAATCTGCGAGGAACTTGGTGGCATTTTTGCAATCTGCCTGATTCTTGTATGCATGAGTTTCTTCCTCATGATCGTAAACATTGCACTGCGTATCATCAATCCTTTTTATAAACTGATTGCACTGGGACTTGGTACGGAATATGCATTTCAGGTTTTTCTTACGATCGGTGGTGCAACCAAATTTATCCCTATGACCGGTGTAACACTCCCTCTTGTAAGCTACGGCGGAAGTTCATTATTATGTACGATCCTGATGCTTGCAATCATTCAGGGACTTTATATTTTAAGAGAAGACGAGGACGAGGAATTTGAGAAACGAAGACAAGAGGCAATACAGAGAATCAGAGAGAGAGAGGAAATTGGAAGAACGCGCCAGATCTAAAAGGCGTCGCGCCCGAAACCGAAGCTACACGTGTGTGTCTGTATTTTTCGTGGCTATTTTTATGGGACTGATCGGTTATCTTATTTATTTCAATACCATAAAGAGTGATGATTTTATCAATAGCCCGTACAACACACGTCAGGATACTTTTTCTGACCGGGTCGTCCGTGGCAGTATTCTGTCCTCCGACGGCGAAGTACTTGCTCAGACCAATGTTTCCGAAGACGGAACAGAAGAGCGTTCTTATCCTTATGGTAATACATTTGCACATGTAGTCGGATATGATACCAATGGAAAAAGTGGCCTTGAATCCGAAGCAAACTTTCAGCTGCTTTCTTCACACGAATTTTTCCTGAATCAGATCCGTAATGAATTTATGGGAACCAAAAATACCGGTGACAGCGTAGTATCTACTCTGAGCGCTGACCTTCAGACCACTGCATATAATTCTCTAGGTGACAGAAGAGGAGCCGTTGTTGCACTTGAGCCATCTACCGGCAAGATACTTGCAATGGTCAGTAAACCGGATTTCGATCCCAACACGATTTCCGAAAACTGGGACAGTCTTGTAAACGACGAAACCAACAGCAGTCTGCTCAACAGAGCTACCATGGGACAGTATCCTCCGGGATCAACTTTTAAGGTAGTCACTGCTCTTGATTATTTCCGCACACACGGAAGTTTTAACGGCTTTTCTTTTGACTGTCAGGGAAGCATCACAAAAGAAGGACATACTATCCAGTGTTACAACGGTAACGTGCATGGTAGCGAAGATTTTTATACGGCATTTGCCAATTCCTGCAACTGTGCCTTTGCTGAGATCGGTACAGAACTCGGTGGCGCATCTTTGTTAAAAACAAGCGAAGATCTTTTGTTTAATAAAAAACTTCCACTTAATTCTTATCGTAAGAGCAGTTTCTCACTGAATGGAAGTTCCGGCATTCCATTGATCATGCAGACTGCCATCGGTCAGGGAAACACCCTTGTTTCTCCGATGCATATGGCACTCATTACAAGCGCTATTGCAAACAATGGCGTTCTTATGAAGCCGTATCTGATTGATAAGGTCGTCAATGCGAACGGTGATACCATCAAAACTACCGAGCCGACTACGTACAAACGTCTGATGACAGGCAACGAGGCAGCAATTCTCGGCAAACTTATGAAAGGCGTTGTAGAAAGTGGTACTGCTTCTGCCTTAAACGGCAGAGGTTATACAGCAGCCGGAAAGACCGGTTCTGCAGAATATGACGAAAATGGTTCCAGTCATTCCTGGTTCATCGGATATTCCAACGTCGATGATCCCGATCTTGTTGTTGCAGTAATCGTTGAAGGTGGTGGTACCGGAAGCGAGGCAGCCGTACCGATTGCAGCAGATCTTTTTGATGCTTATCATTTTGATTAGCAATAATTGATAAATAGTTGCCAGTCGACCAAAAAAGAGTTATACTATATGCAGTTTAAGATATGAAACTCACACGCATTACAGGAGGAAATTGCAAAATGATAGAAGCAACAAGCTGTGGCGGTGTGGTAATTTATCGAGGTAAGATACTGGCACTTTATAAATCTTATAAGAACCGTTATGAAGGTTGGGTGCTCCCGAAAGGAACCGTAGAGCCGGGCGAGACACACATTGAAACTGCTTTACGCGAGGTACATGAAGAAGCAGGAGTAAGGGCGACCGTCGTAAAATACATCGGCAAGAGCCACTATAATTTTACTGTACCTGAAGATATCGTTACAAAAGAAGTACATTGGTATCTGATGACGGCTGATAATTATCATAGCAGACCTCAGAGAGAAGAATTTTTTGTAGATTCCGGATATTACAAATTCCATGAAATCTATCATCTTCTCCGTTTCTCCAACGAGAAACAGATTGTAGAAAAAGCATATCAGGAATATCTGGAAATGCGGAGTCAGGGACTCTGGGGGAAACAGCGCAGAGTATAACTGCTCTGCATAAGATGTATCCATAACAGGGTTGTAGCATTCGCAGCCCTGTTTATTTTTTCGTTTAAATTTTATAAAAGGGGGCATCCTTTTATAAACACTATTTTCTTCACAGAAGGAGCCAGAAACAAGTATGCTGAAATGGCACAAACACTATTATACCGGATCGGGTGTCAAAAACAGCTCTCGCATCCGCCGCCGTCTGGAACATGGAAACCCTGTTCCGGGCATTTATCTGATCACTTTATCAGATAATCCCCGTAATCTTCTGGAAATACTACCTGCGCTGACCCTCATTCAGGAAAGTGCCGCTGATATGTGCCCGGAAATCGTAGGCATTGCCAAAGGAAAAGAGGAAGCAATGGATCTTGTTACAGAAATGATCCGGACAATCTTCTCTGAAACCGGTGGATTTGAAGTAAAAGAATATTGGAAAAACAGGTGAATTTATGCTACATATTCTGTGGATACTGATAAAATTCATATTGATGTTTCTTGCAATTCTGCTGGGACTTGTCGTATTGGTACTTCTTCTTATTCTGTTTTGTCCGATACGCTATCAGGCCAGTGCAACCAAAGAGGGTGTTTCCTTTTTCGATGCATCTGCCAGCGCAAGGATCAGCTGGCTTTTCGGAGGAATCTCATTTCGGCTTGATTACAAAGACCGAAATACCGGATATGAACTTCGAATATTGGGAATCCCCGTATTCAGATTATTGAATTATCTTAGAGAACGTAAGAAGAAAAGGCAGAGAACAGCCGGTATCTCTAAGACCAACGAACCGACACTTATGCCAGAAGATTCCATAGATGTAAGAACATATAAGTCACTACCAGATTCGCAAGCTTTTACAGACACTTTCCATACTGCGAATTCCGTCTCCGGAGAAGATTCCCCAACAGATTCTTCGACAGATGAATTTTCAAATACGACAGATTCCGAAGATCAGCAGCGTCTGATCCGGAAGATTGAAAATCTGTGTTACAGTTTAGGGCGTAAGCTTCGCGCATTGTTTGAAACACTTCAGAGATTTTGGCAAAAGTTATGTGGGATACCAAAAAACATCGAAAATTTCACATTAACAATCAAAAATATCTGTGATAAAATAAACATGTTTCGAGATTTTCTTGAGCATCCACGAGTCAAAGCTGCGATTACTCTCGTAAAAGATCATTTCATAAAGCTGCTCCGTCATGTATTTCCGACAAAAATACAGGGAAAGCTTACTATGGGAAGCACGGATCCTTCCGTCACAGGAAGTGTACTTGCCGTTCTCGGTATGACCATTCCGCTTCACAAAAACTGTATTTCCGTAACTCCTGTATTTGAGGATAAAAATATACTTGAAGGAAATATCAGCATGAAAGGACGGATCTATGGAGTATTCCTTATAAAGACCGCTCTGGAGCTGTATTTTAATAAGAATATCAAATATGTCATCAGACGATGGAAGCATAAACATAAGGAGGACTGATTATGTCAGGCGAAAACAATTTCAAAGATACTGTAAACTCTCTTTTTAAAGGACTGGATGCATTCATCTCCGCAAAAACCGTAGTGGGAGAGGCAATTCATGTAGGTGACACTATCATCCTTCCACTGGTGGATGTTTCTTTTGGCGTAGGTGCCGGTGCATTCGAAGGAGACAAAAAAAGCAACGGTGGTGGCGGAATGACCGGAAAGCTGACACCAAGTGCCGTACTTGTAATCCAGAACGGTTCCACGAAGCTTGTAAATGTCAAAAATCAGGATGGACTTACCAAAGTTCTGGATATGGTTCCGGATTTTGTAGACCGTTTTGCAAGTGGATTCGGCAAAGATGATACGACTGCAGACAGCAGCACCAAAGCCGAGAACGAAGAAGCATAAATCATATACAGCATATACAGAAATCTGTATTCCCGAAAATTTTTCTGCATATAATATTATAAGCTCTTAAGACGAGGTTCGGATTGTGGGAAGACTTTTGGGTCTGATGCTGTTTTGCATTGGAATCGGTATGGTGATCGGTATGCTGATCTCTGAAAATGTGATCATTGTTATTTCTGCCGGACTTTGTCTTCTGTGCGGATACCATATGTTTTGCAGATGAGGGCGGAAAGCAGATGATGCTTTTCCGCTTTTTGCAACGAATAAAGGCACGGGATCAATCTTCCCGTGCCTTACTTATCGTTCATAATCATGAAATCTTATGCTCTTTCTACTTTTCCGGATCTCAGACAAGAAGTACATACATACATCTTCTGTGCACCGCCAGCAGCGGTTTTAACTCTAACGGATTTTACGTTAGATTTCCACATTTTATTAGATCTTCTATGTGAATGACTTACATTATTTCCGAAATAAGCACCTTTTTCACAAACTGCGCATTTAGCCATGATAGCACCTCCTTGACGCTTTTTTTCAACAGGTTTTATTTTAACAGATGAATTTACCTTTTGCAAGTAAAAAATAGAAATTCTCAAAATTAATATTTCTTTTTGTGCAAAAAAAGGTTATAATACATGCATACTAAAAAATTGGAGGTACCTATATGAGTGGACGTATAGATTCCGGATTGGGGCAGATCGTCATTGATACAGACGTAATCGCCACCTATGCAGGAAGTGTAGCAGTGGAATGTTTCGGTATTGTCGGAATGGCCGCAGTCAGCGTAAAGGACGGCCTTGTCAAACTGCTTCGCAAAGACAGCCTGAAACATGGTATCAGTGTAAATATCACCGACGAAAACAAGATCCGCCTGAATTTCCATGTTATTGTTGCTTATGGAGTAAATATCAGTACAATTGCAGACAACCTTGTCAGCAACGTCAAATATAAAGTTGAAGATTTCACCGGCATGGAAATCGAAAAAATCAACATCTATGTGGAGGGCGTTCGCGCCATAGATTAAGAAATCAGAGGAGGAACTTGTGGTGAACATGAAAACCATAGATGCCAAAGTACTTTCCAGAATGTTTCTGGCCGGTGCCAAAAATCTGGAAGCAAAAAAAGAATGGATTAATGAATTAAACGTATTCCCTGTTCCTGACGGGGATACCGGTACAAATATGACAATGACGATCATGTCAGCAGCCGCTGAAGTCAGTGCCCTGACTGATCCGGATATGGAAACACTTGCAAAAGCAATTTCTTCCGGCTCCTTGCGTGGTGCAAGAGGAAACTCCGGCGTTATTCTTTCTCAGCTTCTCCGTGGATTCACAAGAAGTGTAAGAAAATCCGATGAACTGGATGCGTCTGCCATTGCAGCGGCCATGGAAAAAGCGGTTGAGACTGCATACAAAGCAGTTATGAAACCTAAAGAAGGAACGATCCTTACTGTTGCAAAGGAAGCCGCTCTCAAAGCATCCGAGATCGCACCGGAAGCCGAAGAACTTGAGCCATTTTTCCATGAAGTATTTGATCACGCAGAATATACGCTTTCCCGTACACCGGAAATGCTCCCTGTACTGAAAGAAGCAGGTGTAGTAGACTCCGGCGGCCAGGGTCTTCTGGAAGTTCTGCGCGGAGCAATTGATGGCTTTCTCGGTAAAGAAGTCGATTATTCCGATTTCAAAAAACCGGGTGCAGCCGCAGTCACAAAGATCTCTCCACAGGCAGAAGCAGACATCAAGTTCGGTTACTGCACTGAGTTTATCATTCTTCTGGACAAACCGATGCCGATCGAAGAAGAACATTCTTTCAAGGAATTCCTTACTTCCATCGGAGATTCCATCGTGCTTGTCGCAGATGACGAAATCGTAAAAGTACATGTGCACACCAATCATCCGGGTCAGGCATTTGAACGTGCGCTGACATACGGAGCACTTTCCCGCATGAAGATTGACAACATGCGTGAAGAACATCAGGAAAAACTGATCAAAGACGCAGAAAAGCTTGCCAGACAGCAGGTCGAAGAAGAGAAGAAGCAAACGCCACCGAAAGAAACCGGATTTATTGCAGTTTCCGCAGGTGCAGGTCTTACCGATATCTTCCGTGAACTTGGTGTTGATTACCTGATTGAAGGCGGTCAGACCATGAATCCGAGTACTGAGGATATGCTGAATGCAATTGATAAAGTAAACGCAAAGACCATCTACATTTTACCAAACAACAAAAACATCATTCTTGCAGCAAATCAGGCACGTGACCTGACAGAGGATAAGAAGATTATCGTCATCCCGACCAAGACGATTCCTCAGGGTGTAACTGCTCTGATCAGCTTCGTCCCTGAAAAAACAGATGATGAAAACACAGCCGAAATGACAGATGCAATTTCCCGTGTGCAGACCGGTCAGATCACTTATGCAGTTCGTGATACAAGACTTGACGACAAAGAGATCCATGAGGGTGATATCATGGGAATCGGCGATAAGGGAATCCTTGCTGTAGGTAACGGCAAAGAAAACGTTGCAGTTGCTACCGTAGATGCCATGATGACCGAGGATGCTGAGGTAATCAGTATTTATTACGGTGCAGATGCTTCCGAAGAAAAAGCAGAAGAACTTGCTTCCACACTGGAAGAGAAGTATCCGGATTGTGAAGTTGAAGTCAATAACGGTGGTCAGCCAATTTACTATTACATTATTTCTGTAGAGTAGGACAATGAAACAGAGTTTACAGACCTTAAAAGGTGTCGGAGAAAAAACGGAAAAACTTTTTTTCAGACTCGGTATCTATGATACCGAAGATCTCCTTCACTATTATCCAAGAAATTATGACGCATTTGAAGCGCCGGTAGATATCGCAGACCTTGAAGAGGGGACGGTGAAAGCCGTCTCTGCTGCGGTATGTTCCGGCGTTTATGTTCGTTCGGCGGGCGGAAAACAGATCATCACCGCAACAGTTGCCGACCAGAGCGGAAAACTTTCCGTCATATGGTTCAACATGCCATACTTGAGAACAATTCTCAAAAAAGGCAGTACTTTCGTATTACGTGGACGGGTCATCAAAAAACAAAACCGGATTCAGATGGAACATCCGGAAGTTTTTACCCCGGCAGCATACGAAGAAATCCTGCACAGCCTGCAGCCAATCTACGGCCTGACAAGCGGACTTTCCAACAAAACCATTACCAAAACGATCCGGCAGCTTCTTGAAAATCTTCCTATGTATAGTGAGTTTCTTTCGGAAGATATCCGACAGCGTTACCAGCTTGCAGACATTAATTATGCACTGCGCACTATTCATTTCCCACTCAGTATGGAAGAACTGCTTGTTTCCAGAAAGCGTCTTGTCTTTGATGAATTTCTGCTGTTCATCCTGTCCATCCAGATGATGAAAGAAAAAAATGAAGAAACTCCCAATTATTTTCCGATTCAGAAAACCTGGGTTACTGAACAGATCATCGAAAATCTTCCTTATTCTCTGACAAATGCACAGCTGAATACCTGGCATGAGATTGAACGTGATATGTCCGGTCAGGCACTTATGTCACGTCTGGTACAGGGTGATGTAGGAAGCGGAAAAACGATCATTGCTTTTCTTGCCATGATTCTTTCCTGCGAAAACGGTTATCAGTCAGCATTGATGGTTCCGACAGAAGTCCTTGCCAAACAGCACTATAAAAGTTTTATGGAACTTTTAGCACAACAGGGACTTGATTTTTGTACAGTGCTGCTTACAGGTTCCAACACTGCAAAAGAAAAACGTGAAATTTATGCCAAAATTGCTTCAGGTGAAGCACAGATCATCATTGGCACACACGCACTGATTCAGGAAAAAGTTGTCTACAAAAATCTTTCACTTGTCATCACTGACGAACAGCACCGCTTCGGTGTCAAACAGCGGGAATCTCTTGCCGAACGCGGAAATCCGCCCAATGTCCTTGTCATGAGTGCAACACCGATTCCCCGGACACTGGCAATCATTTTGTACGGAGATCTTGATATCTCGGTAATTGATGAGCTTCCCGCCAGGAGACTTCCGATCAAGAACTGTGTCGTGGATACTTCTTATCGTCCGAAGGCCTATTCCTTTATTCAAAGACAGGTGCGGGAAGGCAGACAGATATATATCATCTGCCCAATGGTAGAAGAAAGCGAGGGCCTCGACGCAGAAAATGTCCTTGACTATACTTCAAAGATCAAATCCATCTTTCCATCGGATATTCAGATAGAATATCTTCACGGTAAAATGAAAGCCTCTGAAAAAAACAAGATCATGGAGCGTTTTGCAGCAAACGAAATACAGATTCTCGTTTCAACGACAGTTGTCGAAGTCGGTGTCAACGTGCCGAATGCCACGGTCATGATGGTTGAAAATGCCGAACGTTTCGGTCTTGCACAGCTTCATCAGCTCCGCGGACGTGTCGGTCGTGGAGAGCATCAGTCCTATTGTATTTTTGTACAGGGAAACAAAGAAGACACTACCTCAAAGAGACTGGAAATCCTCAACAAATCCAACGACGGATTTTTTATTGCAGGCGAAGACCTGAAGCTTCGCGGACCGGGAGATCTGTTTGGCATCCGCCAGAGCGGTGTAATGGAATTTCGCATTGGGGACATTTATAACGATTCCTCCATTTTGAAATCCGCCAGTGAGGCAGCTTCGGAAATCCTTTCACTGGACCCGGATCTGACGCTTCCGCAGAATCAGCTTCTGAAAGAACAGTTGCAAATTGTAACAAATCGTAGTATTCTAGTACCGTAAAAAACCAAATCATCTTGTAAGGAGGCTATTATGGCTACAAGAACTACCACAAAAAAAGCAGAACTCAAGACATCCACTGCAAAACCAACTACCGAAAAAGAGGCTCCTGCAAAAAAGACAACTACTGTAAAAGCTGCAGTTAAAGGAACTGTTAAAAAAGCAACTACCAGAAAGACGACTGTCAGAAAAACCGCTTCCAAAAAAGCTGTTTCTTTAAATACCGAAGTATATGTACAGTGGCTTGGTAAAGAAGTATCCGAAAAAGATATTGTAGACAGCATCAAAAGGATCTGGACAGAAGAAATGGGCAAAAAAGAAGCTGATCTTACAGATCTTAAGATTTATATTAAACCAGAAGACAATGGTGCACATTACGTAATCAACAACGATATCACAGGCTTCATCAGTTTATAATCTTTCATTCAATATTACAATATTATTTTTCATTCAGATTCAGATGATCTTTATGGTCATCTGAATTTTTTATTTCCAGATCAGCCAGTAAGTTCCAGTTTATTTTTCTGCATCTTTCATATACTAGCACTGTAACATCCAATTAAACGAAAACCAAGGAGGAAATAATCATGACAAAGAACACTTCTTCTAACAGAGCAGTTGTACCAGAAGCAAAAGGCGCCCTTGATCGTTTTAAATTTGAAGTTGCAAACGAACTGGGAGTACCGCTTACAGACGGATATAACGGAAACCTGACTTCCAAACAGAACGGAAGTGTCGGCGGCTATATGGTCAAAAAAATGATCGAACAGCAGGAACGCCAGATGTCCGGAAGTTCCCAGAACGAACAGTACTGATCATTCTGAGTAATAAACAAAATTCCTGAATTATTCAGGATACAGACAGTGCAGCCCTGAAATCTGTAATCAGATCACGGACTGTACTGTTTTTTTGTATAAATTTTCAAGAAATAATTGCCAATTTTTTGTTGACTTGTTATAATATATGAGAATAGCTATATTTTAACTAAAAAACCAGTAATGTATTGGTGAAAATGGAGAGATGAACAATGAATTTAGGAATCATTGCACACAACAGTAAAAAAGTACTTATCGAAGATTTCTGTATCGCATACAAGAATATACTCGCCAAGCATGAGGTTTATGCCACAGGAACTACCGGTCGTCGAATTGAAGAAGCCACAAACCTTCATGTGCATAAGTTTCTTGCAGGAAGCATTGGCGGAGACAAACAATTTATGGAAATGGTAGAGCGTCAGGATCTGGACATGGTCATTCTTTTTTATAATCCTGTTATGATGGATCCGAAAGAACCTGATATTCATGCCATAGTCATGCGCTGTGACCAGTATAATATCCCGGTTGCTACCAATATCGCAACCGCTGAACTACTGATTCTCGGACTTGCCCGTGGCGATCTGGATTGGAGACTTAATTTAAAATGAGAGTAATAGCAGGAACAGCCAGACGACTCAATCTCAAGACCGTACCTGGCATGGAAACACGACCGACAACTGACCGTATAAAGGAAACTCTGTTCAATATTCTGCAGCCTGAAATGACGGACTGCCGCTTTCTTGATCTTTTCAGCGGAAGCGGAGGAATCGGCATTGAAGCGTTAAGCCGTGGTGCTGCATATGCTGTATTTGCAGAAAAAAATCCAAAGGCCTGCAGCTGTATACGTGACAATCTTTCATTTACAAAGCTTGCCGAACATGGTAAACTTTTGAACATGGATGTTTTACAGGCACTCCGCTCCCTCGAGGGCGAAGAAGCCTTTGACTGTATTTTTATGGATCCGCCATACAATCACAATCTGGAACGTCAGGTACTTGAATACCTGTCCGACAGCTCACTTGCTGATGATCACACACTTATCATCACAGAGGCTGATTTGCATACGGATTTTTCCTATGTGACTGATCTCGGATATGAACTGGCACGGTCTAAAGAATACAAAACAAACAAACATGTATTTTTATATAAAAGAAAGTGAGATCACACATGGTAACAGCAGTATACCCCGGAAGTTTTGATCCGGCGACCTATGGTCATCTGGATGTCATCCGGCGTGCAAGCGTCTCTTTCGACAGAGTAGTAGTCGGAGTTTTGCATAATTCTTCAAAAAGTCCGTTGTTTTCTGTGGAAGAACGTGTTAATATATTGGAAAAGGCGACAAAAGACATACCAAATGTAATCATTAAACCATTTGACGGTCTTTCTGTTAATTTCGCAAGAGAGAATCACGCACAGGTAATCGTGCGTGGTTTACGTGCTGTCACGGACTTCGAATATGAACTTCAGATGGCACAGACAAATCGAGTTCTTGCTCCTGATGTAGATACTATATTCCTCACCACCAGTCTGGAATATGCTTATGTCAGTTCCACCATCATGAAGGAGGTCGCCCGCTTCGGAGGAGATTTGTCCAACTTTGCGCCGCCGGAGATCATTAAGACATTACGCATGAAACTTCAGCAGGTAAACAAGAAAAATTAAAGAGAATGGAGAATATACTATGAGCAGCAGAATCGAACAGATTATTGATGAAATTGATGAATTTATAGAGAGCTGTAAATTCCAGCCTTTATCCGCAACTAAAATCATTGTAAACAAAGAAGAAATCGAAGAACTTTTAAGAGAACTCCGCCTGAAAACACCGGACGAGATCAAACGTTATCAGAAGATTATCAGCAATAAGGATGCCATTCTGGAAGATGCACAGTCCAAAGCAGACGGTATTATTGCCGACGCACAGGCAAAGGCTCAGGAGCTTGTTACACAGCATGAGATCATGCAGAAAGCATACGCACAGGCAAATGATACCATCAATGCAGCCAACAAACAGGCGCAGGAAATTCTTGATTCCGCAACTCAGGATGCAAACAGCATCCGTTTAAGCGCAATCACTTATACAGATGATATGATGGCAAACATCGGTTCCGTACTGGCTCAGACACTGGAAGATGCAGGCGGTAAATACAAAGGATTCATTGATTCCCTTCAGAGCTGCCTTGATGTTGTAAACCACAATCGTCAGGAACTGGCTCCGCAGACTGCACAGGCTGCAGCTATGACTGGATCTTATCACGAAGATACCAACAATGCACCGGAAGAAGACAGTCTTTTAGATGATCTTGGCGACGAGTAATATTAAAATCACAGCAATTACTCCGTTCAGAAGTTTTGCCACGATATAAGACCGTACAGATAGTTCTTTTGTCACAAGACTTCTGGTCTGGGCTGCTATACAGAATCCGCCGGATGCAGTAAGAAAAACAGCCAGTATACTTTTTGTTATGTCCGGCAGTATAAGTGGCTGCAGGCGATAGAGCCCGGTAGTCAGCTCCAGCATTCCTGTCAGCAGATATCCCGGAACATTATGTGGTATATAACAGCGACTGATGCAGGCAGACAAAATGGCAAACATAAGAATGTATCCACCCAGCCGGGTAATTGTTTCAAACCCATTCATAATGGAGACATCCAAAAAAGCTTCTGATGAGCTTGTGGCGGGTGTCTCTTTTTTCGTAACTGTTTCTTCGCCGAAATATTTTTTCTTTCGAAAAATTATAAAACGAAAAAATTGTGCCGTCATCCATTCAGACGCAAAAAGAATCAACATCATTTTTGAAAATGGAACTCTGTCATTCAAACAGATCTGACACAGATATGTACGGACAAATACAGGACTTGGCTGATTCACAAAGGTTAGCAGATATTCCGCTTCCTTTTTTGTGATCTGTCCATTTTCATAAAGATCCGATGCTGTTTTTGCCCCCATAGGATAACCGCACAGCATTCCGACCAGAACTGCGTATGCACCGGCAGGAGAGCTGCCAAAAATAATTTTCCATGGCTTTTTGAACGATGCCAGCAACCGGCTGATCAGGCCTGTCTGCACCAGTATTCCGGTAAGGATAAGAAAAGGCAGGAGTGTCGGAATCATGACATTCAGCCACAGATTCAAGCCTTCTCTGGCCGCTTTAAGTGCTTCCGCCGGATACACAAGTATAAAACCAATCTGCATGACGCAGAATATTGTAAAAAAAAGTTTTTTCATATTCATATTTTTTATATGTTTTGCTTTACTTTATGCCACATATCAGACAGATATGTCGATAAAATATAACAAACAATGATTGTCATCATTTATTTCATGGAGGAAATCAATATGAGAGTATTAGAAAATTGCGAACCCAAAAAAGTCTTTTATTATTTTGAGGAAATCTGCAAGATCCCGCATGGTTCCAGAAACACCAGACAGATCAGTGATTATCTTGTAGATTTTGCAAAAGAGCATGGCTTCAAATATGTTCAGGATGAACTGAACAACGTCGTTATCTACAAACCCGCGACCCCAGGATACGAAAATGCTCCGACCGTTATCCTTCAGGGACATATGGATATGGTCTGCGAAAAAAGGCCTGATGTAGAGCATGACTTTACCAAAGACGGTCTGAACCTTTCTGTCAAAGACGGATATGTATCTGCAAACGGCACCACACTCGGTGGTGATGATGGCATTGCAGTTGCTTACTCCCTTGCACTTCTTGACAGCACAGACATCCCTCACCCGGCACTGGAAGTTCTGGTTACTGTAGATGAAGAGATCGGTCTTCTCGGAGCTTTCGGGCTTGATTGCAGCGTACTCAGCGGCAAACGTATGATCAACATGGATTCCGAAGCAGAGGGAAGTCTCTGGATCAGCTGTGCCGGTGGTCTTTCCGCAGTCAGCCATATTCCGGTTCAGCGTGTCGCAGCAGAAGGCGAAAAGCTCGAAGTTAAAGTCAGCGGTCTTATGGGCGGACATTCCGGTTCTGAAATTGATAAAAAACGTGCAAATGCCAACGCTATTATGGGAAGATTTCTCTATGCCCTCAAACAGGAAGCAGATTACGAAATTATTTCTTATGAAGGTGGTCAGAAAGACAATGCCATCACAAGAGAAGCCACATGTGAAATTCTTGTTGCCGGAGAAGATGTCGAAGCAGTAAAAGCCTGTGCCGCCAAAGCAGAAAAAGGGGTACGTGAAGAATACGCAGGTACTGACGGCAGCATCTCTGTCCTGATTACAGAAGAAGGACATGCAGAAACTGATGTACTTCATCCGACCAGCCGTGAAAAAGTATTATTCTACCTTGTACAGATTCCGTTTGGCATACAGAAAATGAGCGGCAACATTGAAGGTTTAGTGGAAACATCTACAAACATCGGTATCGTCAAGCTGTCCGACGATGAATTCTTCGCCAGATCCAGTGTCAGAAGTTCCGTAGAAGCTGCCAGAGATGCTCTTTCTGATAAGATTCAGTATCTGACTGAATTCCTTGGCGGAGAATATGAAATTCAGGGTGCCTACCCAGCATGGGAATACCGCAAAGATTCCCCGCTCCGTGACAAAATGGTATCTGTTTATGAGGAAATGTACGGACAAAAACCGGAAGTCGTAGCCATCCATGCCGGTCTCGAATGCGGTCTTTTCTACAAAAAGATTGAAGGTCTTGACTGTGTATCTCTCGGACCAGACATGAAAGACATCCATACTTCTGAAGAAGTACTTGATATCGCATCCACGGAACGTGTATGGAATTATCTTGTCAAAGTTCTGGAACAGTTAAAAGACTGATTCTGAAATATTTATAACCGATATTAATATACAGAAGATCCCGCACTCTGGCGGGATTTTTCTGCATATACTGTGAAGAAATCTTTACAGAAAGGCTTTCTTCTGTATGAAATCAAATCGCCTATTTTTCTTTATCATTCTGCTTGTTCTGATTCTGAACTGCTGCAGCATGATCTGGCTGATTCAGGACCGGAGCCATGTTTCAGATCTTACTTCTGTCTCCTGTAATTCGGAATTCTTTCGCGAACAGTTCCTTTCTCCTTCATTATATGAAAAGTTATCCGAGCTTTCCGATTCCGGACAGTCATTCGCAAAATTCCTTACTGCAACCATGCTTGACGGACATTTTCATCCCGAAACTGTCTCCACAAACACGACGCCTTATCTGAAATACAAAAGAGAAGAATTTCTGCTTCTGAAAAAATGTTATGAAATGATCTGGACAGATCTGGAATATTTTCCTGTTGCAGACCCGGCGGTCTTCTTTGAAAACAGCTGGATGACACCGCGCAGCTATGGCGGAAAACGCCGTCACGAAGGCACTGACATCTTTGCCTCGCACAATATTTCAGACTATTACCCGATTATCAGTATCACTGACGGCATTGTCGAACAAAAAGGCTGGCTTCCTCTTGGCGGCTATCGAATCGGAATCCGTTCTGAATCCGGTGCATATTTTTATTATGCACATCTTGCCTCTTATGAACCGGAACTTACAGTCGGTGATACGGTTTCTGCGGGAGATATTCTTGGATTTATGGGAAATACCGGCTACGGAGAGGAGGGCACTGCCGGAAAATTTCCGGTTCATCTTCATCTCGGAATTTATATTTCTACTCCGTACACCAGCGAGATGAGTGTGAATCCCTACCATATCTTGTACATTCTTCGAAAAAATATAAGAAAGTACACATATTCCTAACATAATTTCTGCAATCTGTGTTATAATGTACGAGAAGTTTTGTCTTCCGGTACTATGGAACATTTCTTCAATGCAACAACTCGTCAAGGAGCGATTTATATGGAAATACAGTTATGGAGAAGTATTTTATGTCCATATGAGCTTGCTGTCAGAGAACTGATGGTAAAATTTGAACATATTATAGATGAACATAAGCAAAATGACCTGTATTCTCCGATAGAGCAGGTCAGCGGCCGTGTAAAAAGCCTTCCAAGCATTCTGGAAAAAATGCAGCGCAAGCATATCCCGATGGATAAAATGGAAGAAGAAATAGAAGACATTGCCGGAATCCGTATCATATGTCAGTTTGAAGAAGATATCGATACTGTTGCCGCGATTATCCGAGGCCGCAGCGATATGGTGATAAAAAGTGAAAAAAATTACCTCAAACACATCAAACAAAGCGGATACCGAAGTTATCATCTGATCATTTATTATACTGTAGATACGATCAGCGGTCCGAAGAAACTGCAAGCAGAAATCCAGATCCGTACCATGGCAATGAATTTCTGGGCAACGATTGAACATTCCCTGCAATACAAATACAAAGGTGAAATGCCTTTGCATGTAGCAGAGCGACTCAGCAATGCAGCCGACGCTATCATTGCACTGGATCATGAAATGTCCTCTGTCCGCAACGAAATCATGGATGCGCAAAATTCTTCTCAAATGCAGTCCAATCTTGTCAAAGATATTCTTCTCAGCATCGAAAATCTTTACAAGATTTCCAACAAACGGGAAGTCGAAAAAATTCAGGACGAATTTTTGCGTGTTTTCCGAACGAAGGATCTGCAGCAGCTTGCACGTTTTCACTGTCAGCTTGATATTATTGCCGAGGGCTATCGTGCACAGTCCGTATCATTTTAGGAGTAACGCATGCAGGATTTTTTACCAATAAATAAAAAAGATATGAAAAAAAGAGGATGGGATTGTGTAGACTTTGTCTACGTTACCGGTGATGCCTACATCGACCATCCTTCTTTTGGTTCCGCGATTATCAGCCGGCTGCTGGAGAGCAGAGGATATCGGGTCGGAATCATTGCACAGCCTGACTGGCGCAAAAAAGAAAGTATTCAGGTATTTGGTGAGCCACGTCTCGGATTTCTTGTTACAGCCGGAAATATGGATTCGATGGTAAACCATTATACCGTATCACGCAAACACCGTCAGAAAGATGCATATTCACCGGGTGGACAGATGGGGCTCCGACCGGATATGCCAACGGTTGTTTACAGCAATCTGATCCGTCAGACCTACAAACATACACCGATCATTCTCGGCGGCATCGAGGCAAGTCTTCGTCGTCTGGCACATTATGACTACTGGAGTAACCGTGTGCGCCGCAGCGTCCTTATGGATTCCGGTGCCGATCTGATTTCATATGGAATGGGAGAGCATTCCATCATTCAGATTGCAGAAGCTCTTCAGAGCGGAATTCCGGTCGAAGAAATCACCTACATTCCGGGAACCGTCTTCAAAAGCAAAGAACTTTCCCGTGTTTATGATCCGATTGTACTTCCGTCTTTTGAAGCCGTCGCTGCAGACAAAAAAACATATGCCGAAAGTTTCAATATACAGTATCGCAATACAGATCCGTTTACTGCACATCCACTTGCAGAAGATTACGGCAACAGAGGATATGTCATACAGAATCCGCCGGCGCTTCCTCTGACACAACAGGAGATGGACGATGTCTATGATCTTCCGTATCGTGAGACATGGCATCCGGTCTATGATTCCATGGGCGGCATTCCTGCTCTGGAAGAAATCAAATTCAGCCTCACGAGCAACCGTGGCTGCTTCGGTGGCTGCAATTTCTGTGCACTGACCTTTCATCAGGGAAGGATCTTACAGACCAGGAGTCATGAATCTATACTCAAAGAAGCCCGAAAAATGACACAGAATCCGGATTTCAAAGGTTATATTCATGATGTCGGCGGACCTACCGCAGATTTCCGTCAGCCTTCGTGTCAGAAACAGCTGACAAAGGGTGTCTGCCAGAACAGGCAGTGTCTGTTTCCTGAACCCTGCAAAAATCTCAGAGTGGATCATTCAGATTACGTTTCTCTGCTTCGGAAACTGCGGGAAATTCCGGGGGTCAAAAAAATATTTATCCGTTCAGGTGTCCGTTTTGATTATGTAGTTGCAGACAAAAGTCCTGTTTTTTTGAAAGAACTTGTGAAGCACCATATCAGTGGACAGCTCCGTGTAGCACCGGAACATGTTTCCAATCAGGTACTTCATTATATGGGAAAACCAAACCATCAGGTCTATGAGGCTTTCCTTAAGGCTTATGACAAAGAAAATCAGGCTACCGGCAAAAAGCAGTACGCGGTACCTTATTTTATGTCATCCCATCCGGGATGTACACTCAAAGACGCGGTAAAACTTGCTGAATATGTACGTGATCTCGGTTTCACACCGGAACAGGTACAGGATTTCTATCCGACACCATCTACGCTGTCTACCTGTATGTATTATACCGGCATTGATCCGAGAGACGGAACACCGGTTTATGTACCACGTGATCCACACGAAAAAGCAATTCAGCGCGCCCTGATGCAGTACAAAAATCCTTCCAACCGCAAACTGGTTCTTGAAGGACTAAAAAAAGCGGGACGCATGGATCTGGTTGGCTTTGGACCGAAATGCCTGATTCGTCCGGAGCGAGATGGCAAAGACAACAACCAGCGTACAGAACGTACTTCCTCTGGTCATAAAGCATCATCCGGAAAAAGAACCGGTCGAACGATCCGCAACACCCATAAGAAAAAGACCCGAAAATAACTAAAGGAGCGTTTCATGAGTAAAATAAATATATTTTCCAACAGCAGCAAAGGCGATTTCGGATACCTTTCCTCAGAAAAAAAAAGGCGTATTCTGATCACAGCCATCTTGTTTGCCGTACCGCTGTTGATTTTTTTCACCGCATTATTATATTTTCATACAAGACTGACGATCTGGACTGTCGTAGCCGTTGTAGGCTGTCTGCCCGCATGTAAATCACTGGTCAGCCTGATCATGGTCTATCGCGCCAGACCAATGGATGCTTCTGTTTATAAACAGATCCGCCAGCATACCGGAAAACTTACCATGTCATATGAAATGTACATGACCTTTTATGAAAAAAGTGCTTCCATTGATGCTTTTGCAATCTGCGGAAATGTTGTAGTCGGTTACAGCAGTGATCCGAAAATCAACGTTTCTTATATGGAAAAAGAAGCTCAGAAAATTCTCCGCGGAAACGGTTTCAAGGTCAATGTAAAAATATTTACAAGACTGGAGCAGTTTCTGGAGCGTCTGGATTCCATGAATGAGCATAGGGAATCACTGGAAGAGGGCATCAAATTCCGTCCGGATGAGAAGTATCCGGATCTTTCCAGAGATGAACTGATCAAACACACAATTCTTGCAATCTGCCTGTAAAGGAGCCATATGAAAGAATTTCAGATTACAGATAATGAAGCGGGGCAGCGCTTTGATAAATATCTTGCCAAACTGCTCGGGAATGCGCCCAAAAGTTTCTTTTATAAGATGCTCCGCAAGAAAAACATCACTTTAAACGGCAAGAAGGCAAGCGGGAATGAAAAACTTAAAAACGGCGATCAGATAAAGCTTTTCTTAAGCGATGACACATTTGCAAAATTCAGCCAGCAGGAGCAGACCGCAAGAGCCGTTACAGACCTTGATATTCTTTATGAAGACAGTGATATTCTTTTAATCAGCAAACCTGTCGGCATGCTTTCTCAGCCTGATGATACAAAAGAACCATCACTCGTAGAATATCTGATCGGATACCTTTTAAATAATGGTTCCATTACAGAAGAAGGACTGCGTACTTTTCATCCGTCTGTATGCAACCGCCTGGACAAAAATACAAGCGGTATCGCCGCAGCAGGAAAGTCCCTCGCCGGACTTCAGGAATTGTCCTCCCTGTTTCACGACCGCACGATCCATAAGGATTATCTCTGCATTGTCAAAGGTATCCTGACTGACAACAAACAGATCCGCGGATATCTTTACAAAGACACAAAGCTTAATAAAGTAACCATATCAAAAATAAAAATAAAAGACGCCCAGCCCATAGAAACACGCTATGAACCGCTGGGGCATACCAGTCATATGACGCTTCTGCGTGTGCGTCTGATCACCGGACGGACACATCAGATTCGCGCCCATCTTGCCTCCGAGGGGCATCCCCTTGCCGGCGATATGAAATACGGTCAAAAAGAATTTAACCGTTATTTCCATGAAAAATATCATCTGAATCATCAGCTGCTTCATGCATACAGGCTGACTTTCCCGGAGCTTACCGGAAAACTCGCCACATTGTCCGGCAAATGTTTCCTTGCACCTTTGCCAAAGCAGTTTTTAACCATATTAAAAGAAGAACACTTAGAGGAGAGTTATTATGAAAATCTGGAATGAAATCTGGGATTATGTAAAAATGATCATTATTGTCGTTGTCGTTGTTCTTGTAGTAAATAACGTAGTTCTTATCAATGCAAAAATTCCTTCTGAATCCATGGAAAACACGATCATGACCGGCGACCGTATCTTTGGATTCCGCATGGCATACGGTCTTAACTTTGATTTCTTCGGCAAACACATCTCACACAAAACAAAAGATCCGGAACGTTTTGATATCATTATCTTCAAATTCCCGGATGATGAAAGTCAGTTATTCATCAAACGTCTGATCGGACTTCCCGGTGAAACTGTTGAGATCCGTGACGGAAAAGTCTACATAAACGGTTCTGATGAGCCATTGGATGACAGCTTTGTACCGGAAGTGCCGACCGGAAATTATGGTCCGTATACAGTACCGGAAAACAGTTACTTTATGCTTGGAGATAACCGTGAATATTCCAGAGATTCCCGATTCTGGCAGAACACCTTTGTTTCCTTTGATGAGATCGTAGGCAAAGCGATCGTTCGCTATTATCCATCTATTAAACTTCTGAAATAAGAGGAATATTTATGGCAACATGGAACAGCCGGGGTCTCCGGGGATCTACCCTGGAGGATCTCATCAATCGCACAAACGAACAATACGCCGAGAAAAAACTTGCCCTGATTCAGAAGATTCCCACACCGATCACTCCGGTCCGTATGGACAAAGAAAACCGGCATATCACACTTGCTTATTTCGAACAGAGAAGTACCGTAGATTATATCGGCGCCGTACAGGGGATTCCTGTCTGCTTCGATGCCAAAGAATGCAGTGTTGATACGTTTCCATTAAGCAATATCCACCCGCATCAGGTCGAGTTTATGAATGCATTCGAACAGCAGGGGGGCATTGCTTTTTTTCTTATCTTTTTCAGTCATGCTGATTTATTTTATTACCTGCCATTACGTGATCTGATGATTTTCTGGAACCGCATGAAAGAGGGCGGGCGCAAAAGTTTTCGACGCGAAGAATTAAATAATATTTATTATCTCCAGAAAAAAAACGGATTTCTGATCCCGTATCTTGACGGAATCCAGACAGATTTGAAATTGCGGGATTGACAATTTGGGTTTTTCCTATTATAATTTCTTTGTTTTATATAGTAGCATGGTAGCACGTTAAAGTATTCTGCCTACAATGAGGAGGAACCGATTATGCAGCGAATTTTTCACACGCCGGAAGGTGTACGCGATATTTATAACGGAGAGTGCAGTCAGAAGCATCATCTTCAGACAGAAATCCGCAAAGTATTTGACTCCTATGGATATGAGGAGATTGAAACTCCTTCTTTTGAATATTTTGAAGTTTTCAGCAGAGAGGTTGGAACGATTCCATCCAAAGATCTTTATAAATTTTTTGACCGTGAGGGAAACACTCTGGTATTACGTCCGGACTTTACCCCATCTGTTTCAAGAGCCTGTGCCACTTATTTTAATCCGGAGCAGGAAGTTGTCACACTTTCCTATACCGGAAATACTTTCATTAATAATTCCAGTTATCAGGGACGTCTGAAAGAAACGACACAGATGGGTGTCGAACGTATCGGTGATGATTCTGCCGAAGCAGATGCAGAACTTCTTGCCATGACTGTAGAATGTCTTCTTAAATCCGGCCTGAAAGAGTTTCAGGTCAGTGTCGGACAAGTGGATTATTTTAAGTCCCTTTTACAGGATGCCGGACTGGATACTGAAGCAGAAGAAAATCTCCGTTCTCTGATTTCCCAGAAGAATTACTTTGGAGTAGAAGATCTTGTACACAGCCAGAACATTCCTGAAAACCTTGAAAAAGCATTTCTGGAGCTGCCGCATCTCTTTGGTTCCGCAGAAGTCCTCACAAAAGCGCGCAGCCTGACAGACAATACCTGCGCGATCAAGGCAGTCGAACGACTGGAAGAAATCTATGAGATTCTGAAATTCTACGAATACGAAAAATATATCAGTTTTGATTTTGGTATGCTCAGCAAACTGCAGTATTATACCGGAATCATTTTTCAGGCATACACCTACGGAACCGGTGAACCGGTCGTAAAGGGCGGTCGCTACAACGAGCTTCTGAAACACTTCGGAAAACCTGCCGCCTCTATCGGTTTCGGTCTTGCCGTAGATAATCTCCTCATGGCATTGTCCAGACAGAAGATCAGCCTTCCGGAAAAGAAAGCACCGGTTATCCTGACTTATACGGAAGCCAACCGCCGTGAAGCCATCCTGAAAGCTCAGGAACTCAGAAGCAAGGGGACATCCGTTGCCCTACGCCGTGAAAAGGAGGACTGCTGATATGAGATATCTTACTGTTGCACTTACAAAAGGACGACTTGCCCAGAAAACTCTGGATATGTTTGAAAAAATCGGTATCACCTGTGAGGAGATGCGTGATAAAGATACGCGCAAACTTATTTTTGTCAATGAGGAACTGAAATTACGGTTTTTCCTTGCAAAAGGTCCTGACGTACCTACCTATGTTGAGTACGGTGCCGCTGATATCGGCGTTACCGGCAAAGACATCATCCTTGAAGAAGGACGCAAAATGTATGAAGTTATGGATCTCGGTTTCGGAAAATGCCGTATGTGCGTCTGCGGACCGGAAAGCGCCCGTGAACTTCTGCAGAATAATCAGCTGATCCGCGTAGCAACAAAATATCCGAATATTGCAAAAGATTATTTTTATAATAAGAAACATCAGACTGTAGAAATCATCAAACTCAATGGCTCCATCGAACTTGCTCCGATCGTCGGACTGTCCGAAGTGATCGTTGATATTGTAGAAACAGGAAGCACACTCCGCGAAAACGGATTGAATGTTCTCGAGGAAGTCTGCCCGCTTTCCGCAAGAATGGTCGTCAATCAGGTCAGCATGAAAATGGAAGATGAACGAATCCGCAATCTGATCCGTGATCTTCGAAATGTAATTGATAAGTAAAAACAGAAGGGATGAGCACAATGCGTACAGTAGCACTCACAAAAGAAAGCACAAAAGATATTCTGGAAAATCTCCTGAAACGAAGCCCAAATAACTACGGCAAATTCGAATCTGCCGTTGACGAGATTCTCCACAAAGTAAAAACCGAAGGCGATTCCGCCCTTTTTGCCTATACGAAAGAATTCGACAAAACCGAAATTACCGCAGATACGATCAAAGTCACCGAAGAAGAGATCAAAGAAGCTTATGAAGCTGTGGATCCGGCACTGATCGATGTCATCCGCAAAGCACTGGTCAACATCAGAAGCTATCATGAAAAGCAGAGACAGAACAGCTGGTTCACCAGCGAAACAAACGGAACCATGCTCGGTCAGAAAGTAACTGCCCTTGAAAGAGTCGGTGTATATGTACCGGGTGGCAAGGCAGTATATCCTTCCTCCGTTCTTATGAACATCGTACCTGCCAAAGTTGCAGGTGTTGATCAGATCGTTATGACCACGCCTCCGGGAAAAGACGGTAAAGTAAACCCTTCCACACTTGTCGCCGCAAAAGAAGCCGGTGCTGACGAAATTTACAAAGTCGGCGGTGCGCAGGCGATCGGAGCTCTTGCTTACGGTACAGAAAGTATCCCGAAAGTTGATAAGATCGTAGGACCTGGAAACATTTTTGTTGCTCTCGCAAAGAAAGCCGTATATGGATATGTCAGCATCGATTCTATCGCAGGACCAAGTGAAATTCTTGTGCTTGCCGATGAAACAGCAAATCCGAGATATGTAGCCGCAGACCTCCTTTCTCAGGCAGAACACGACGAACTTGCTTCCGCAATTCTGATCACCACAAGTAAAGAATTGGCTGCAAAAGTCAGCGAAGAAGTGGATGGTTTTGTCAAAATTCTTTCCCGTAAAGAAATCATCCGGAAATCCCTTGACAATTTTGGCTACATTCTGATTGCTGAAGATATGGACGAAGCAATTGAAGCTGCAAACGCCATTGCTTCCGAACATATGGAAATCGTAACTGCCAATCCGTTCGAAGTCATGATGAAAGTACGTAATGCAGGTGCTATCTTTATCGGAGAAAACAGTTCTGAACCTCTCGGTGATTATTTTGCAGGACCAAACCACGTTCTTCCTACAAACGGAACAGCTAAATTTTTCTCCGCACTTTCCGTAGACGATTTTGTCAAAAAATCAAGCATCGTATATTATTCAAGAGAAGCACTGCGTAAGATTCACACGGATATCGAGCAGTTTGCTACATCCGAACAGCTGACCGCACACGCAAATTCCATTGCGGTACGATTCGAAGACGAAGAACAGTAGGAGGAAAAAACATGGCAAGAGAAGCTTCTGTAGAACGAAACACCAAAGAGACTGAAATCAAATTAAAACTGAATCTCGACGGAATCGGTTACTCAGATATTGAGACAGGTATCGGATTTTTTGATCATATGCTGGACGGTTTTACCCGTCACGGACTTTTTAATCTGGCTGTACGGGTACACGGTGACCTCGAAGTAGACGATCACCACACGATTGAAGATACCGGTATTGTGCTTGGTTCCGCGATCAAAGAAGCCATTGGTGACAAAAAAGGTATCCGCCGCTATGGAAGCTGTATTCTGCCAATGGACGAAGTTCTGGTGCTGTGTGCCATTGATTTATCCGGACGTCCTTATTTTTCATGGGATGCAGAATTTACCTCTGAAAAAATCGGAGACATGTCCTCTGAAATGGTAAAAGAATTTTTCTATGCCATTTCTTATTCCTGTGGAATGAACCTGCATATCAAAGTACTTACCGGCGGCAACAGTCACCATGTCGCAGAAGCAATGTTCAAAAGCTTTGCAAAAGCTCTGGATCAGGCTGTTTCTTATGATCCGCGTATCACAGATGTACTCTCTACCAAAGGAAGTCTTGCATAAGGAGGAAATTCAGCCATGGCAGATAAATTATTGATTCCCTGTCTGTATCTGCAGTCAGGAAAAGCAGTCACAGGTTTCGGTCAGAGAAACCTGTTCGGTGACGGAAATATAGAAAATCTTGTCCGTTTTTACAGGGACAATGGTGCCGATGAACTTCTGGTTTTTGATATCTCTTCCGGGGACGCAGAGCATGAGCAGGCCATCTCCAACATTAAGAGCATCTGTTCTGCTGCCGAAATTCCTGTTATGGCAGCAGGAAATATCAACCGCATGGAAGATGTCAAAAAACTTCTTTATGCCGGCTGTACAAAGGTTGTCCTGAATTTTTCAAAAGCAAATAATATTTCCCTTCTTGAAGAAGTATCCAAACGTTTCGGCAAAGAAAAAATGGCAGTCTGTATTTCTTCTACGGAAGAATTCACCGCAAACCAGACATTGATCGAGTCATTTGCAGATGAAGTCCTCGCACTTGATACCATCCAGGATGAAATTCATGCATGTTCCGCTATCAAAATCATCCTTCATACCGAAGTAAGTAAGACTGCCGCACTTAAATCTCTGCTTCAGAAGGATTCTGTGTATGCTTTAAGCGGTGCTTATATCAGCTCTCTTGATATTTCTCTTCAGGCTTTCAAGGCAGATTGTAAAGCTGACGGAATTCCTGTTGTTACCTTTGAGAGTGCCATTGCATGGGCTGATTTTAAACTGAACAGCGACGGCCTGATTCCGGTAGTCGTTCAGGATTATAAAACGGATCAGGTACTTATGGTCGCATATATGAATGAAGAAGCTTTCAATAATACACTCAAAACAGGAAAAATGACTTACTGGAGCCGCAGTCGTCAGGAACTCTGGCTCAAGGGACTTACCTCCGGTCATTTCCAGTATGTCAAGTCACTTGCTCTTGATTGTGACAACGACACGATCCTTGCAAAAGTAGATCAGATCGGAGCGGCCTGCCATACCGGAAGCAGAAGCTGTTTCTTTAAGCCTCTGGTTCAAAAGGAATACAACGACACCAATCCACTTCATATATTTCAGGATGTGTATGATGTCATTGCCGACCGCAAACTGCATCCAAAGGAAGGTTCCTATACCAACTATCTCTTTGAGAAAGGCATCGATAAAATCCTCAAGAAAGTAGGAGAAGAGTGCGCAGAGATCATCATTGCCGCCAAGAACCCTGACAAAGAAGAAATCAAATACGAGATTTCTGATTTTCTGTACCATGTCATGGTTCTTATGGTCGAAAGGGGAGTCACCTGGGAAGAGATCACCACCGAACTTGCCAGAAGGTAGGTAATTGCCAATGAACAATTTCGACTATCATATGCTCGCCAATTTTCAGGATTTTTTTATCCGACACAGGGGAGTGTATATTTATCTGATCATCATAAATCTTGTCACGTTCGCTGTGTTTGGAATTGATAAGTTTAATGCGATACATCATCGTTCAAGGATACGGGTTGCCACACTTTTCAGACTTTCTCTGATCGGCGGCTCCATCGGCGGACTGTCGGCAATGTATCTGTTTCGCCACAAGACACGAAAGCTTAATTTTACATTGGGTATCCCCCTCATCCTTTTTGTACAGATAATTATATTGTTTTTTGCAGCAAATACCAGATGGCAGATCTGATCTTATTGCATCTGGCAAATTGTTCCTTTATGTGATAAAATAAAGCAAAAACAACGAGGGAGGATTAATAATGACTTATACAGAAAAAAAACGTTCCATGTTTCTGGGATTACCATGGACTTTTACCTCTTATACCGTGACAGATGAGATCATAACAATAAACAACGGATTATTAAGAAAAGAGGAGAATGACTGTTACCTGTATAAAGTGATTGATGTACGTCTGGAGAGTACTCTGCTGGAGCGTATGCTGGGACTCGGAACCATTCATTGCTTTACAGGAGATGTTACAGATCCGGATCTCAAACTGTGTCATATCAAACATTCCAAAGAAATCAAGGACTTTATCCTGAAACAGTCTGAGGAAGAGCGGATGAAAAGAAAAACATTAAACATGCAGCATCTGGACGGCAATCCAGCCATGAGCCAAATGGCAGAGACCGACAGCTGCAGATAAAATCTCTCTAATGGGCAGGTCTGCTACAGACCTGTCCTTTTTGCTTACAATTGATTGCTTTTTATCCGCCGAGAAATATTTTCGAAAACCGGCAGTTGCAGTGAGGGATGCCAACAGTCTGGAAGACATTGTAAAAGATTTTAATGCACTGCTTGCCAACCTAAGAGATGCAGGAATACTGGAACGTTGATTCTCCTTTCTCACCGAAAAATCAAAAAATCTGTCATGCCGAATTATTGCTTGAATTCCCCATGCAAACCATATATAATAGGAATACTGTGAAGAAATATCATTATGTCTCGGAATACTACCTGTGAACAGTGGCAGATATCTCTTCATGTAACCTGTTATATATGAACCTTTGAAAGGAAAACTATGAGAAAACTAGCATTACGCGATGAAATACTCCTGCAGATTGACAAGGCCGCGCGTTACATCGGCGGGGAAGTCAATGCAGTTATGAAAAACAAAGATGACGTGGACATCCGGTTTGCGATGGCATTCCCGGATGTCTACGAGATCGGTATGTCAAACCTCGGTATGATGATCTTATATGATATGTTTAATAAGAGAGACGACGTATGGTGTGAGCGTCTTTTTTCTCCGTGGACAGATCTTGACAAAATCATGAGAGAAGAACATATTCCTCTGTTCACTCTGGAATCTCAGGACCCGGTAAAAGATTTTGATTTTCTCGGCATTACTCTCGGATATGAGATGTGTTATACAAATGTCCTTCAGCTTCTGGATCTCAGCGGAATCGCACTTTTGTCAGCCGACCGCGAAGAAAATGATCCTATCGTGATCGGCGGTGGTGCCTGCGCATACAATCCGGAACCTCTGGCAGAATTTTTTGACCTCTTTTATATTGGTGAAGGTGAAACTGTTTATGACGCACTTTTTGATGTATATAAAGCAAACAAAAAAGCCGGCGGCAGCAGATCGGATTTTCTTTTGAAAGCCGCACAGATTCCGGGAATCTATGTACCTTCTCTTTATGAAGTTACCTATAAAGAAGACGGTACGATCGAATCTTTCCATCCGACATGCGAAGGTGTTCCGGAAAAAATTGAAAAGCAGCTGATCATTGACATGGATAAGGATTATAACAATCTGGAGGCTCCGGTCGTTCCTCATATCAAAGCAACACAGGACCGTGTCACTCTGGAGATCCAGAGAGGATGTATCCGTGGATGCCGTTTCTGTCAGGCAGGTATGATCTATCGTCCAACAAGAGAACGCGACGTGGAAAAACTGAAAAAAGCTGCAAGAACCATGCTTCAGAAAACAGGACACGAGGAAATTTCCCTAAGTTCTTTAAGTTCCAGTGATTACAGTCACCTGAAAGAAATCGTAAATTTTCTGATTGATGAATTCCGTGATGAGGCAGTCAATATTTCCCTGCCGTCACTCCGAATTGATGCATTTGCACTGGATGTCATGAGTAAGGTACAGGATGTCAAAAAAAGCAGTCTGACTTTTGCACCGGAAGCAGGTTCCCAGAGACTTCGTAACGTTATCAACAAAGGACTTACGGAAGAAGACATCCTTCACGGTGCCGGAGAAGCCTTCAAAGGCGGATGGAATCAGGTAAAACTTTATTTCATGCTCGGTCTTCCAACTGAGACAGAAGACGATATGAAGGGTATTGCACATCTTGCTCAGAAGATTGCAGAAACTTACTATGAAACCGTTCCGAAGGAACAGCGCAAAGGAAAGGTTCAGATCAATGTCAGTACCTCATTCTTTGTACCGAAGCCTTTCACTCCATTCCAGTGGGCTCCTATGTTCCGTGAAGAAGACTTTATCGAAAAGGCAAAAATTGTCAAAAATGAAATCCGCTCTCAGTTAAATCAGAGAAGCATCCGCTACAACTGGCACGAGCCGGACGTTACTGTACTTGAAGGTTTTCTCGCAAGAGGTGACAGACGCTGCTCCAAAGTTATTCTCAAAGCATACGAAAAAGGCGCGCTTTATGATGCCTGGTCCGAAAGTTTCCACTATGATATCTGGAAAGAAGCTTTCAAAGAGACAGGTATTGACATTGAATTTTATACACTGCGTGAACGCAGTACAGATGAAATTCTTCCATGGGACTTCATTGATGCAGGTGTGACCAAGAAATTCCTGATCCGTGAATGGGAGCAGGCCAAAGCAGAAACTGTAACACCAAACTGCCGCCAGAAATGCTCCGGCTGTGGTGTTCTCAAATACAAAGGAGGTGTGTGCTGTGAAAGTAAGAATTAAATTTGCCAAAACCGGACATATGAAATTTGTCGGCCATCTGGACACCATGCGCTATTTCCAGAAAGCAATCCGCAGAGCAGAGCTTCCGGTTGCTTTTTCCGGCGGCTACAGCCCACATATGATCATGTCCTTTGCAGCGCCACTCGGTGTTGGTACGACCAGTCTCGGAGAATATTTTGATATGGAACTGACAGACACTGTTCCGACAAAGGAAATCGAGGAACGACTGAATGCTGTCATGGCAGACGGTGTTTCCGTATGTTCCGCCCGTCAGGTAGAAGACGGCAAAGCAAGCACAGCCATGGCTCTGGTAGCAGCAGCAGACTATTTTGTACAGTTCCGTGAGGGAAAAGAACCTGCTACATCCTGGAGAGAGAAACTGGACGGATTTCTTGCCCAGAAAGAGATTATCGTGACCAAGAAAACAAAGCGCAGCGAAAAGACCATAGATATCCGTCCATATATTTATGAGATGCGTCTCGATGGCGAAGGCATTTTCATGCAGCTCGCTTCCGCAAGTTCCAACTACACCAAACCGGAACTTGTCATGGATACATTCCTTCGATGGATGGGAGATGAGCCGCTTCCGTTCGCGTATATGATCGAACGCCGCGAGATCTATGCAAACAAAGGCGATGAGGAACATCTGAAACTTGTTTCTATGGAAGCATTAGGTGAGAAAGTTGAATAAGCTTGTAATTACAGAAATGTATCTTCGCGAAGTTCTGTGTACTGTCTGCGCAGTTGTAAAAGATCAGAAAGTCATTGAACTTCGTCTGGAACCTTCCGGAAAGAAAAATATCTTAAATAATATTTACGTAGGACAGGTAGAAAAAATTGCAACCAACATTCAGGCAGCATTTGTCCGCCTGAATGATTCTGTCAATGGTTATCTGCCACTGAACCAATGTGAACATGCCATATTCGCAGACGGTCACAGGGAAGGACAGCCGCTTCGTCCCGGTGACCAGATTCTGATACAGATAAACCGGGATGCCATGAAGGGCAAACTCCCGGCGCTTACCGCCAATCTGAATTTTTCCGGCAAATTTCTGGTTCTTACCACAGGCAATCGCAAAATCGGAATTTCCAACAAACTTTCCAAAGAGGAAAGCAGTAAATTGAGTAAATGGCTGGATGAGGAAAGAAATATTCCTGACCGTGGATATGGACTTATCGCCCGCACAAATGCCGCCGATGCTTCCAAAGAAGAATTTTTTCATGAACTGGATATGCTTAAGAAACAGTACGAAAAGGTTGCCGTATATGGAAGAAACCGCACCTGTTTCAGCCTTCTGTATGAGTCCGAGCCTTTTTATCTTTCTGCTGTGCGCGACATTTACGGCAGAGATCTGGATGAGATTGTTACAGATATTTCGGAAATGCACACAAAAATTTCTGATTATCTGAATGAATTTCAGCCTGAAAAACTGGCAATACTTAATTTGTATCAGGACAAACTCCTTCCATTATATAAGCTGCATAGTCTGGAAAGCGCCATCGATGAAATCTGCCATGAAAAAATATGGCTGAAGAGTGGAGGTTTTCTCGTGATCCAGCAGACAGAAGCATTTGTATCCATTGATGTCAACAGTGGCAAATACACCGGTAAGAAAAAAGCAGAAGAGACCTACCGCAAAATCAACCTCGAGGCAGCAGCAGAAATTGCCAGACAACTTCGCCTTCGGAACCTTTCCGGCATCATCCTGATTGATTTTATCAACATGCAGAATACCGACCACCAGGACGAACTTTTCCATGTTTTACAAAAACATCTGCGTAAGGACCCCGTCAAATGCACAGCAGTTGATATAACCCCACTTCATATTCTCGAGATGACCCGCCAGAAAGTCCGCCGCCCCGTAATCGAAGACATCCACAGCCTTTAAAGTAATTGACACTTTCTTCATAATTACTTTTTATTTAATTCTCTTCTCCATACCCGCCATTCGCTTTTCAGCGGTGGCCAAAAAGGGGGAGCGCGAGGGGGAGATTCGGCCGTTCGCAACTCTGAGATCCTCCCCCTCGCATACCTTTTCCATTTTTTTATTCTTTTTTACAAAAAAAAGAAAAATCCCTCTTGACGCATCCCAAAACCCATGCTATTATATAGCAGATGCCGCACAGAGAGGTTTAAGCGCATGAGATTTTATCATAAATCCTCATCCACCATATCTGGCGAGTAAAGATTATAGGAGGTGCCACAGATGTACGCAATTATTGCAACAGGTGGTAAACAGTACAAAGTTGCCGAGGGCGACGTAATCAGAGTTGAAAAGCTCGGTGTTGAAGCTGGTGAAACCGTTACTTTTGATAACGTTCTTGCAGTTAGCAACGAAGGTTTAAAAGTTGGAGCAGATGTAGCTAATGCCAGTGTTACCGCTTCTGTAGTTGAAAACGGAAAAGCTAAAAAAGTTATCGTTTACAAATACAAAAGAAAAACTGGATATCACAAGAAAAACGGTCACAGACAGCAGTTTACAAAAGTTAAAATCGAAAAGATCAACGCTTAATCTGGTGTTTGCATGATTACAGTGACAGTCAGCAGGAAAAATAATTCCTATATCAGTTTTGTTTCTGAGGGACATGCCGGTTATGCCGGGGAAGGGCAGGACATTATATGCGCCGCCGTTTCCGCTCTGGTTATCAATACCGTCAATTCTCTGGAACAGCTGACAGGGGATTCCATTAAAGCAAAAGAAAAGGACGGTTTTGTTTCTTTTACTTTCACAGCTCCGATTTCGGAGGGTGGAACACTTTTGATGGATTCATTACTTCTTGGTCTGACAGAAATTGAACATAGTTATTCAAAACGTTATTTAAAAGTAAAAGTCAGGGAGGTGTAACGACATGATGAAAATGAACCTTCAGTTATTCGCACATAAAAAAGGTGTTGGTTCTACAAAGAACGGCCGTGACTCCGAATCCAA
>OLNC01000493.1_pt1 | contig 38268 bp, 35 predicted proteins | sample 1672011 | NCBI WGS metagenome assembly OLNC01 (sample SAMEA3136636, study PRJEB25190) | human gut metagenome | biome: human gut; feature: human-associated habitat; material: faeces | place: Austria | collected 2013
ATAATAACATAATAACTTACATAGCTTAGATTACAGGCACGAATGCACAGTCAGCTTTAGGGCTGACGAGAACGGATGCTTGACGGAAACGTCATGATGTGAGGGATGTGCAATAAGGTTCAGCCTTAGACCACGTCAGGTGATGGCAGAGATGCTTAAACCGTGCATCTGGTTATATTCAGGTATAACACTATCAAGACCGCAGATGAGCGATGGCCCGACGTAGACGGACTACATCTTATCTGACATAGTTTCTTTCTTCTTCCGCGTGGACGCCCCGCTATAGGGGTAGTCTGCGCCTGATGCAAAGGAGAAACTATGCCAATTCGCTCCGGCACCTCAGTTCCGGACTGCATCACCGCGAACGAAACTTTATTGGTAAGATTGAGATTTACTGGCTCAAGAAGTATATTGGCAGCCAATGCCACGAAAGGTGATGAAGGCAGGAACGAAAGAACGGGATGTAGTACAACTACCAGTACATAAAATGGTATTGGAAAGCCGGAGCGAAATCGCGAAATGATGTAGTACAGTAAAGGCTTTATAAATCTTAGGTGATACCGTGAAATGACTGCCTGGTGATGCAGCAGCGGTTTCGCATAGGCTTGAAAATACTGGCGATACAGTAAATGCGAATTGGCAGCGCCGAGCGCCCCCGAAACGCAGTACTTTTAAGGCGTCCGATAAGGTTTAAGTAAGCGCCTCGAGCAAGTAGGACGGCGGATATCTTAAGGGCGCGTTAGGCGGCAGCGACAATCCCTCGGCCGTAGCGTGGAAAAGAGTATGCGGCAGCGATAACCTTCAGAGCGTCCGGGAGAGACGGAGTAGAGGGATGGAAGCCAGCGAGAAAAAAGTCAGTACCAGAGTTCGAGGCGCCGCATGGCGCCGAAAGGACGCGCCGAAGGCGCGTGGTGTGTCTTTCCCTGGAAGACACGGAGGGTTGGAAGAGATGAAAGAGTAGAGAGAGATGAGTGAAGGAATGCCAGGGAAATATGAGAGAGGATGCCTGCAGGAAAAGATGAGAAGCAATAGGAGAAGAACCAGGAGAGAGGAGTGACGAAGATGGTAAGTATGTCTGATATGATTTTGGAGCATACGTTTGATGCGTATGTGAGACGCATGAATAAGCCAAAAGTGTTCTTCGGCGGTAATGATGCCAAGACAGCAGAGCACACCAGAATGAATTGGGGAGCTGAAAATGATAAACTAAAGAACCGGGTGCGGCGTGTTAATATAGAAGAAGCGTAGGCTTCTTTTTTTTGTTGCTTTTCTCGCAAAAAAACTCAAAAAATATGCAAAATCTGATATACTGTATATAAGATAATAAACCCTGAGAAGCGCATGAAAATATATAGAAAAGGAAAAATGACAATATGGGATTAAATGCTATTTGGGACGAAGCTCCCGTTGATATAACCGCTGAGGCGAATTTTATTTGGAGTATTGCCAATAAGCTCCGCGGCTCTTATATGCCGGATAAATATGGTGATGTTATCATTCCGATGGTAATCATCAGGAGATTTGAGTGTACACTGGAAAAGACAAAGCAGGCTGTTGTTGATATGTTTGAAAAAATGCCGACATATCCATACAAAGCCATGTGTAAGATTTCAGGATTTCAGTTTTACAATACCAGCCAGTTTGATTTAAGAGAATTGTGTAACGATGCGGATAACATTGCAAAGAATTTCAATGCATATGTTGCGGGATTTTCTGGTAACGTTAAAGATATCCTGAATGAATTGGAGATTGAAAAACATATTGAAAAAATGGATAAGGATGGCTGCCTGTTTTCCGTTGTGAAGGCGTTCTCGGAACTTGACCTTGACCCGGAGACTTATGACAGCATCAAAATGGGGTATATCTTTGAAAACCTGATTGGCAGGTTTTATCAGAATGTAGACGCCGGACAGTTTTACACGGGCAGGGATATTATTAAATTGCTATGTTCTGTCTTACTATCAGAAGGCTGTGATGACATTTTTGATGACAAGAAAATCATTACTGTATGTGACCAGGCCTGCGGCACTGGCGGTATGCTTTCCACTGCATTTACATATCTGAAGCACTATAACCCTTCAGCTGATGTAAGACTGTTCGGCCAGGAGTTTATGGGGCCGTCCTATGCAGTCGGTAAGGCTGAAATGCTCATCAAAGGGCAGAATGCTGAAAACTTTAAGCATACAGACACATTGAAGAATGACTGCTTTCCGGATACAAAAATGCGGTTTCTGATTGAAAATCCTCCATTCGGTACTCCGTGGAGTGGGGATAACGCGAAACAAGGTCAGGAAGATGCGGTTAAAGCGGAGTTTGTAAAAGATGACAGCAGATGGGGAGCAGGCCTCCCGGCTGGAAGCGATTCTCAGTTATTGTTCTTACAGTCAGCAGTCGCAAAGATGGATGACCATGTTGGACGTGCAGCAATCATTTCTAACGGCTCTCCGTTATTTACCGGCGGTACCGCGTCAGGCGAATCGCAGATTAGACGCTGGTTATTGAAGAACGACCTGGTTGAGGCGATTATCCAGATGCCAAATGATTTGTTTTACAATACCGGCATCAGCAGTTTTTGTTGGATTCTGTCCAAGAGTAAACGCCCGGAGCGTATCGGCAAGATTCAGCTGATTGATGCTTCATGTATCTGTCATAAATTAAGAAAACCGCTTGGAAGCAAGAAGAACGAGTTTACACCGGAAGACCGCGAGATTATCACGAAACTGTATTGCGATTTTGAGGAAAATGAGTTCTCTAAGATTTACAACAATACGGAATTCATTTACCGTGAATATACTGTAATGCAGCCGTTGCAGAGGCGGTATGAGATTACAGACGAAAGCATTGAGCGATTGATGCAGAGCGGCGTGCTGTCAAAGCTCTACGACGAAGCAAAAGTTCTTGAGCTGGAAGAAAAAGGCGAAAATATGACAGCAAAAGAGAGGACAAAGCTGGAAGATTTCAAAAAGTCCAAGCAGCAGTACGACAGCATCCTTGATGCGTTGAATGCGGCAAAATCAGAAGAGAAGTATATGTCGCCGGAAGCATTTTTGCCGGTAATCAATAAAGTATTACCGGATGTTGATTCAAAACTTGTTGACAAGATTGCCGATGCCTTATCTGTAATGGACAAAAATGCAGAAATACAGAGAGAAAAGAAAGGCAAAAATAAAGGTGAAATCATTTACGACAAGGACACAAAAGACACCGAGATTGTAAAATACGACGAGGACATTGAAGACTATATGGCACGCGAGGTGCTGCCTCACATTCCGGATGCCAAGTGGTTCTTTGAAGAGAACCTGGCAGCGAAGAAGCCTGTAATCAAGACTGGCGCGGAAATACCGTTCACCCGATGCTTCTACAAATACCAGAAGCAGGCAAAATCAGAAGACATTGAGGCAAGGATGGCAGCTCTGGTGAAAGAAGCCGGAGAGATTGAGAAAAGACTTTTCGGGTGAAAGAAAGAGAAATAAGGGGCTACCCGCCCCTTAAAATCCCCGGCAAGGGATTTCATCCCTTGACCCGGAGCAAAAACTGCGTTTTTGCATGGAATTGATATGGTTTTAAAACTTGTTTAAGTAATATGTATAGAAGAAGTTAAAAAAGAAGTGAAAACAACGTAACAAGGAGACACTTAACATATATGGAAGAAAAAAACAGCGAAAAAAAAGAAAGAAAAATGCGCGATTCCGGGATTCCGTGGATTGGGGAAGTGCCGGAGGGGTGGGAACTAGTTCCATTAAAGTATTTGTTGTCAAATGAAGTAAATAGTTTAAAAGTTGGACCGTTTGGAAGCCAATTATCTGGAAGTGATTTTACTGATGATGGATATTGGGTATATAATCAAAGAAGTGTATTAGATAAGAATTTTGATTCAAATGACACCTTCATTTCAGAATCAAAATTTAATTCCATGAATTCTTTTAAGGTAGAGGAAAATGATATTTTAATTACAACAAGAGGAACTATTGGTAAAATTTGCAGAATTCCACAAAACTATCATAAAGGCATCATACATCCATGTATAATTAAATTTAGAATAAATGAGTCATTATTAATGTATTCTTTATTGGAAAAAATCTTTAATGAATCTGATTTAGTAAAAAAGCAATTTGAAATAAACAGTAATGCGACAACTATAGATGTAATATACGGCAGTACATTAAGAAATATTTTAATCCCTGTCCCACCAGTTTCAGAACAACACCGTATCGCCGATTTCCTTGACTCCAAATACTCCGAAATTGACACCCTTATTGAAAATCTCCGTGCCCGTATGCAATCTGCAAAAGAATACAAAAAAGCAGTTATAACAGAAGCGGTAACGAAGGGGTTGGATAAGAACATAGACTTGAAGGAAACAGATTCATTCTTTTGGCATAATATACCAAAGCATTGGGACTTTGCAGATATCAAATATGTATTTGAAATTGTTAAGCGTATTGCCGGAAAAGAAGGATATGATGTTTTATCTGTAACTCAGAAGGGTCTTAAAGTAAAAGACATAACTTGTAATGAAGGACAAATTGCAGCAAATTATAAAGGATATCAATTCGTATACCCTGATGATTTTGTAATGAACCATATGGATTTACTGACTGGTTGGGTTGATTGCTCTAAAATGTTTGGAGTGACTAGTCCTGATTATCGAGTATTTAGATTGCAAGATAAAAATAAGCATGATTTAAGATATTATACATATATTATGCAGTGTTGTTATACAAATCGGTATTTTTATTCATTAGGTCAAGGAGTTTCAACTCTTGGAAGATGGAGATTACAGACCTCTTCATTTATGAATTTTCAGATTCCGGTTCCTCCAAAAGAAGAGCAGCGGCGCATCGCTGATTACCTTGACTCCAAATGCTCTGAAATTGACGCCCTTTTACAGAACTACGAAGACCAAATCACAACCCTTGAAGAGTATAAAAAATCATTGATTTATCAAGCATAAAGAAAGAATACTCCTTCCTCTATAGGAAGAGAGATGATAACTCGCCAGCTTTATCTGACTCGTTACCAGATTAACAATGAATTCCATTGCCTTTTAAATACATAAGAATATCACATTGCGACATTTTAAATTCACGCTAATCGGCGTGAATTTTTTTTGTAAAAAAATCCGCATAAAATCACTCCTTTTCGAAAAAATTCGGCATATTAAATATGTACAGATAAAAAAGGAGGTGACTACATGCAGACAGCAGTAGAAGTGCATATGGCACAGAAATACCGTATCAGCGATAAGAATGATAAAGAAGTATTTGACTTTTTAAAACAGAATTTTGGATGCAACCGCAAAGTATATAATCTGTGTGTAGACAGCCTTTACGCACAGCTGGAAAAAGCTGGATATCAGGCAGGAGATGATATCCCTGGCGTTAAATTTCCAAAAATTACAGACCTGAAGAAAAAATTTGAGTATCTGAAAAAAGCAGATGCTCAGGGACTTTCAAACTCAATCATGGATTTTAAAAGCGCATGGGAGAAGTATATCACAAAATGCGACCACATAACTTATACAAAACGAGCTATCAGAAGAAGCGAATCCGGAACCGAAGCCCTGTCATTCAGGGGTCTTAAGGGCATGCCTAAGTTTCACGCAAAAGTGAGGGGTTATAATTCGTATCGCACCGTTGCGCAGTATCCAAATGAATCAAATACAATCAAGAATGCGACAGTAAGACTTGCTGGCGATGTTTTGTATGTACCTAAAATGAAGAAAGGAATGAAGCTGATTATCCACCGAAGCCTTCCAGAAAACGCACATATCTGTAATGTTACATTAAGCCTTGATACTGATGGCCATTTCTACGCGAGCATTGCTTTCAGCTATGTAATGCAGATGGAAATGGATTTGCGAAACCTTGCTATAACTGGCGGAACGCTTCCGGAAAATCTTACATTTCTTGGATTAGATTACTCTCAGAATGATTTCTATGTCGATAGTGATGGTAAGAAAGCCAATTACCCACACTATTACAGAAAATCAGAAGAGAAACTTGGTAAGCTTCAGGCGCGTTTGGTAAAGAAGCAAAATGGCAGCAGTAATTACAAAAAACTGCAGGCTAAGATTCAGAAGCTCCACGCTAAGATTAAGAATCAGCGCAATGACTTTCTGCAACAGGAAAGCACCAGGCTTGTAAGAAAATATGATGTGATTGCTGTTGAAGACATTGACCTTCGGGCAATGGGTGGAGCATTAAAGCTTGGTAAGAACCTGCATGATAATGGTTTTGGAATGTTCAGAACTATGCTTGCCTATAAACTCGAGCAAAAAGGTTCATGCCTTGTTAAAGTTGACCGATGGTTTGCTTCTACTAAAACATGCAGTCATTGCGGACATGTTCAGAAAGTCAGTCTTGATGAACGTACATATGTTTGTGAAGAATGCGGGTTCACTATCGACAGAGACTGGAATGCTGCAATCAACATCAGAGAAGAAGGAAAACGTGTTTTCTTAAACTATTTCAAAACATTAATTGAAGAAAAACAGGCCGCGGCCTGATTACCTATATATCGAACCCAACCGGTGGAACACCGGGGCTTGCCTGTGCAACATTGACAGGAAAAAAGATGGTCTTTGACCAGAAGCCCACACTTCAGCGTGAGCAAGTGGCGGGTAGTTCACGAATATGTAACCGGTAAAAAAAGTGCTGGCAGAGTGAAAGTGTTGACATTTTAGAGATTATGACATATAATATAAGCATAGAAAAAGCGGTGCGTCTCCACCAATTTAAGCGAGAACTGAAAAAAGCGGTGCGTCTCTACCAGTTGAAAAACAAAACGAGAACCTAAAAAAGCGGTGCGTCTCCACCAGTTGAAAACAAAGCGAGAACCTAAAAAAGCAAAGAGATGACGTAGTGTCATCTCTTTTTACATATAGAGGAAAAAATGGATATATACAACATAAAGGATACATATATAGAATTTATAAGGACTTATGACAATCGGGTTGCAGATAATAAAAATGAATCACGCCCATATATTGGCATCATATTACTGATTGGCAATATTAAATATTACGCCCCTTTCACTTCGCCAAAGCCTAAACATAGAAGAATGCATAACGATAAAGATTTTCGTAAAATTGATGGTGGACGGCTTGGAGCAATCAATTTCAATAACATGATTCCAGTTCCTGATGAGGCAATTATTCCATTATGCATCAGAAACGAGCAAAATCCACAATATAGAAGACTTTTACAGAACCAATACAATGCGATACTATCAGATTGGGAGTCAATACAGAATACTGCCGAAACATTACACTCATTGCTCTTTATGCCTGAGACTGAACTGTCACGAAGAGACAGAAGTATTAAAGCCCGTTGTTGTAATCTTCCATTGCTAGAGTCTGTTTATAATAACTGGCAGCCTTAACGCATAAATTTAACCGCATGATGTAACTTTCATGCGGTTTTTCTGCATACTGATATTGCAGCCGGACGATGCGGCCTTGTACAGAAAAACGAGCGAAGCGAGTTTTTCGTAGGGTGCAGGGCGATTGCCCTGCCGGGGTGCGGGTTGCTGCGTGCCAGTGACAACTCGCCGGACTCTTCCGGACTCGTTGCCAAATGTACATTGGCACGCGTTTAGCAACGGTTCACAGCATCCGGTGGATGCTGGTTTTGAACCGACCGAAGCGGAGCGAAGACGGAGCGGAAGCGGAGACCAGCGCCCCGCATAATCTCCGCATACCATACAGCCCGCAACATCTTCCCGGCAGAAGGAGACCTTGATGAATAACATATTGTCAGAAAAAGAATATCAAAAATACATACTAAAAAAACTTGCTGCCAGCGGCTACGAAGTCCAGCCGGCAGACCACTACGACAGGCTTTTTGCTGTCAGCCGCCAGGAATTGATGCGGTTTTTGGAAACTACACAGCCGGATGAGATGGAAAGCCTTAAAAAAATATATAAAGAAAAGACAGAAGAAGTGATTGTGTCGGCTATCAATGCGGAAGAGACAAAGAAACGCGGCAGCAGGCTTGACGTCCTGAAACATGGCGTGGAGATTGCCAATGTACCGCTGAAACTGATGTATGCAAAGCCGGCTACAACATATAATAAAGAACTCAATAAACTGTATAACGAAAACATCTTTTCTGCATCAGAAGAGGTGTGGGCGTCGGACGAAGAAAGAATTGACCTGGTCGTGTTCCTGAACGGCCTTGCGATTATGGCGTTTGAATTAAAATGCAACGCAGCCGGCCAGAACTACGAGAACGCGATTCTGCAGTATAGAACAGAGCGAAATCCGAAGACAAGGCTTTTCAGATTCAAAGCCGGCGTCCTGGTGTCCTTCGCGATGGATTTGGAAGAAGTGTATATGACAACCAAGCTTGATGGAGAGGCCACATTTTTCCTGCCGTTCAACATGGGAAAGGGAGAAGGTATTAATACCGGTGCCGGAAACCCTATCTTAAAAGACGAGTACAGCGTCCACTATATGTGGGATAACATCCTTCAAAAAGACTCCGTGCTTGAAATCATCAGCAAATTCATGTTTATTGAAGTAAAAGAGAAAAAAGAAGACGAAAAAAGAGCAGCAAAAGAAGGCAGAACGCCGAGAAAGAAGATTTCAGAAACGGTCATCTTCCCGAGATTCCACCAGCTGGACGTTATCCGTAAAGTACTTGACGATGTGATGACAAACAAGAGCAGCCAGAACTACCTGCTGCAGCATTCTGCCGGCTCCGGAAAGACAAATGAGATTGCCTGGCTGTCATACCGCCTGGCGTCACTGCATGATGATAACAATAAAATCATCTTTGACAGTATCATCATCTGTACTGACAGGGTAGTAGTAGACCGCCAGCTGCAGCAGGCTGTGCTTTCATTAGAGCATAAATCCGGGTTCATCCGCGTTATGGATGAAAAATGCACATCTGCAGACCTTGGCCGGGCGCTGGAAGGTAATACGAAGATTGTTGTGACAACTATCCAGAAGTTCCCGTATATTGTGGGTAATGTAAAGGCGCTGAGAGATAAACATTTTGCTGTTATTATTGACGAAGCACATTCATCAACTGCCGGTAAAAACATGAAGGCCGTGACCGATGTTTTGAGGGAAGGCGAAGAGGTAGATGCTGAAGACATCCTGGCAAAAGAAGTAAGCAAAAACGGCAAGCCGGAAAACGTGTCAGTGTTTGCATTTACCGCTACGCCGAAACCGACAACGCTTAAACTGTTTGGAAGAACCAATACAAAGGGCAGAAATGAGGCATTCCACCTGTATTCCATGAAGCAGGCGATAGAAGAAGGTTTCATCCTGAATGTCCTGGAAAATTACACAACATATGACACATACTTCCAGTTGAACAAAGAGATTAAAGAAGACCCGGAATATCAGACCAATAAGGCAAAACGCCAGATTGCAAGGTTTATTGACCTGCATGAGACTAATATCATGCAGCGTGTGGAAATTATAATTGAACATTTCCGTACAACCGTAATGACTGAACTGGATGGACAGGCGAAAGCAATGGTCATCACCGCATCACGAGAAGCGGCAGTCAAATACAGACAGGGCTTTGAAGACTATGTGAAGAGAAAAGGCTATACAGACATTCACGCCCTGGTTGCATTCTCCGGAAAGGTAAAACTGGAAGACAAAGAGTATACAGAACCGGGAATGAACGGCTTTGCAGAAAAGAAACTGCCGGCTGAGTTTGACTCTGACAACTACAACGTACTTATCGTTGCTGATAAATATCAGACAGGCTTTGACCAGAAGAAGCTCTGTGCCATGTACATCTTAAAGAAACTGCATGATGTATCAACCATCCAGACGCTGTCACGCCTTAACCGTATCTGCCCGCCGTATGACAAACATACTTTCATTCTTGACTTTGTAAACAACTATGACGACATCATCAAGGACTTTTCCAAGTTCTACACTGTCACAGAGTTATCCAACTCAATAACTCCGTCTGCAATGTATGATATTGAGGCAAAACTGGACGGTTATTATGTGATTGACCCGGATGACGTGGACAAATTTAATGACTTACTGTATTCCGGTGATATATCTGCAAAAGCAAAGAAAAATATGACATACCTGCTGCAGAAGACCAAAAAAGCAATTGAAAGCCATCCGACAGAAGAACGCAATGAAATCATCCTGACAGTTAAACACTTTGTAAGGTTCTACGAATTCCTGATTCAGGCTTCTTGTTTTGAGGACAAAGAGCTTCATAAGAAATATAATTTCTTAAACTATCTGAAGTCATATTTAAAGATGGGCGGCTCCGGCGGCGGCTTCAACCTGGCCGGCAAGATAAAGGCTTCCGGTTTTGTACAGAAGAAAAAAGAAGAACATAAAACAGACACTATAAAATCGGACCCGGTCGTAAAGCTGCCGACCGCAGAGCAGATTGCCCTGACGCCGCAAAAGACCGAAAAACTCTCTCAAATCATCGCTGAAATCAACAGCAAAACGGGTAAGTCGTACGACAATGACGTTGCAGTGAAGGCGATGCTGCAGATTAAAGATATCATGATGAAGTCAGAAGAACTAAAAGCAAGCGCCAAAAATAATACGGAAAAAGACTTTGAATTTGCTTATTTTGACAACATTGACGATGCTTTGATTGAGGGGCTGAACCAAAACCAGGATTTCTTCTCTCTGCTACTTGGAAATGATGAGATTAAGAAAGAAGTGCTTGGCATCTTTGCGGAGGAAATTTACAGGGGGCTGAGAGTGGGAGAGTAGAAAAGACTGCCTGCAGCAGATGCTTGCGTAATGGCGAAAGATTTGGGTTGGAGACGGGAGAAGAAAACAAAAAAACAAGCGATAAAAGCAAGCGATAAAAACAAGCGAAGAAAATAAGCGATAAAAAAGAAAGGAAAAATAATGCCATGAAAAAATTTAATGTATCGCACAACACTTACAAAAACTTTAAAGAGATTGAAAAATTGCCGGAAATCGGTGATAACTATGACGGCCGAAAGGTAATTGCAATTAATGAAATCGGGATGGACTGCGAACAGCCGTTTGACGACAATTTTAATTACGATTTGTATGAGATTGTATGTGAGGATGAGGATGTGAATACCGTGGAATGGTATGTGTGCGTAAGGAAGGACGTATAAGACATTGCTTTTGATAAGTAGTATAGGGGCGTGAGTTCACATCTCGCGCCCTAAAAAATTGCAACAATACACAAGAATTTCTTTACTTTTATTTTTTGATGATATTTTTCATATTAAGATTGAACAATTATTACTGATAAATAAGAAAGGAAGATTATTATGATGAATTTTGATGATTTAAGATTAATTGATAAAAAGAAGATTGTTTTTATGCCAAGCAATCTTAGATGCAAGTTTTCAGAAATCCTTGCTGAAAAGAGACCTGATATTGAACAGGAATCTATTGGCAGAATGTCCATCACTCCAGGAAGTAAAGTTTATTTACAGAGAGCCGATTTTTATGAAAAACATAAAGACTTATTTTCTGATTCAATATACGAGAAAGATTATCCTGTGGAGAGATATGAAGCTTTCATTTCAAAAATAGAACCAAAGCAAATATTTGAGAAGCTGAAATATTTCTATCTTGGAAAAGAAGACGAAGAGTTTCTGGAATGGGATAAAAAATCATCTCAGCCTTGCTTAACAAAAATTTCAGAAGAAGACGATGATGTAGTGGTGCTTCCATTAGATTGTACAAAATTTGCTACAGTAGGTGACTTTGAGACTCTCGAAAAACTTAATTCACTAATGGATAAAAAAGGATTAACTGAAGCTGATATTGAGTTGATTTTTTCTGCAATCAAACAAAAAGATTCAACAGGACGCAATTAAACGCGTCCTTTTTTATTTTTTTTTGACAATAATATTTTTCTGCATTTTTAAAAGTATAAAAAAGAAAAAAAGAAGGTGATAAAAATGTACAAAACATCGCCAATTAATAAAAATAAGGTACTAAGCGGATTGCAGAATTTCACATTTGATGAAATTGAGAATTATAGAACTCATGTATTCGAGAAGCATTCTGTGATGGATGATACCAAAAATTTAGACTTAGTTTTACGTGGAAAGAAACAGGCACAAAGTTGTTTTATTGCAGACATTAATAATCCAGGTGATACTAACGCAAATGTTAAATATGCAAAGGAAATTATTAATAATGCTATAATGGATAATAGCAGTAAAGTCGTTAATTGGTTGGATGGCTCAGATAACGGAGACACATTTGAATTATCATATGACGCATGTCAAATTGTAGGTGTTGGTTTCTTCAATAATAATAAAAACTTGATAAAAGAATACTCTTCGAATAATGTCATGGTTATACTTGAACGAAATGACGCAATGAAGTATGGCTTCAATGTACTTACTGCATACCCAGTAACTAATAAAGGAGAAAGAGAAAGAACCGAAAAACGTCTTGACGAAATTGCAGCAGAAACAAATGCATATAAATGTTCAGATAATGTTGAAAAAGCATATCTAATATACAGAACTGACCCAGCCAGTAAGTTTGAGATTAATTGTAAAGAAGACAGAACTACAGGAAATTCTACAATTTCTGTAACATTGAAATCAAAAAATCCAAACATTATTAGCAAAATACGAATATCTGATAATCAATATTCTTTAACGACATATCGAAAGGAATACAATGGAATATCATCAAATCCATCGTTAAGGCCAATAGAAACTAAGTATACACGATTATCAAGTGAAAATGGACACATATCTTTAGTTGCAAATCTGCATAAGGAAAAAGTCTTTAACCAACTTAAAGAATCATTGCCGATTGTTGCGCGAGACGTTCAATATATTTATGACCTTATAAAAACAAATGGAGAAGCACGAAGGAATGTTTTAGAGGCAGAGCTGAAAAATGATATGGAAAAATGAAATTTAGCACCAGCTATTTTAAGCTGGTGCTAAATTTTAAGCCCGTAACAGTCTGGCTTTGCTGGTTAACCATCAATATTTCCTCCATACCTTCAGCAAATCGCCAGCGGTAAATCCATCCAATTCCAAATCGTAGTCTTTCAGCATTTGTTTTACAAATTTTGTATCAAACTTATCATCTGGCCCCCATGATACCGCGAGCTGCACTCGCGTGTACCAGACGCGGGCGGGGTTTCCCCGCCCATCGATGAGTGCTTGCATTCAATTTCAATGCAATACTGCCCCATAGTATCCACAAAGCCTTTGTGGTGCCTCATCCAGTCTTTTATCAGTTTTTCTTTTGCTTTCTTTGCTGCATCCTTACTTCTGTCTCTCGTCTTGTAGTTCCATGCGGCCATTGCCTTCTGTTTGGTTTTGTATCCATACCCCTTGGAATTGTCCAGAATCTCTCCGGTATCAATGTCAATCACTACAAACCGCCATTCATATGGCTTTGAAAGTGATTTAGGTTTAACTATTCTGACATTCCTTTTTTCGCATTTCCCTTGCTCTGTCCTATTTGCTCCTCCCGTTTCGGGCTTAGTTCTTCTTCGGCTTCGCGAATTGCTTCTTCAATATCAGGCTCAATTGTTCTTCCTGGCATTTCTTTTCCTCCTTTTTTTTTGTTGTTTTTTTTGTTCTCTTTTTTCTTATATTTAATATGCCGGATTCTTTTGAATGTTTTTGTCAAAAACATATTTTTTTGAAAATATTTCGCATATTAGACATACAGGCATAAAGCTGAGTTTTTAGCAGGAGGATAGACCAATGTATAATACGGTTGACGTAAATGACAGTTGAAAATGGAACTAAAAAATAGAGCTATATTTACAGGCGCATTGATGCTGTTTACGGGAATGCAAGTATTTTCGGGTATCCGACCTGTTGATGCAGCTGAGACACAATCTGCGAGCGTTTATGTGTTTAAGGACGCAAAGAAGGACGGTACCGTTACATTTACTAAAAAATGGAAAGACAACAAAGATAACGACGAAAGACAGATTCCTGATATAGAAATCAGCACTACAAAACCGGAAGGAATGATTGTTAAATATAAAGTAACATTTCACGGTAACGGACTGGCTTTTGATGACGGGACGACAGAAAACGAAATGACGTATACAGAAAATGGGCAGATTCTTGATGGACAGTATAAAATGCCAAGTGGAACAAACGTATGCTGGTATACAGATACTTCATACAGAAACAGAGTAGTAGTATCTAATGATGGAACACTGAATACTGAAATAACAAAAAATATTGATTTGTATGCAAAAGAAGCGACATTTGTTCTGCAAAATGGAGATGATTTTAATTCATTGATTCCAGATGAAGCAACGGTTGTTTATTTTACAGATGAAATAATGCCAGAAACAGCAGGCCTGATTGATGTTGATAATGATAGCGATTGCGGCGTTGTGGCATGGATGGATGGAACTGTTATGAAAGTTTCATCGCAAATCAGTGATGTCAGTGTGATTGCAAATCAAAATTGCAAAAATATGTTCAACAAAAAAATAAATCTTTCAGAAATATATTTTGATAATATAGACACTTCAAATACGACAAATATGCAGTCAATGTTTTATGGGTGCAGTGGATTACAAAAATTGGATTTGGCGTCATTTAATACATCAAAAGTAATTTATATGAACAGCGCTTTTGCAAATTGTAATCAATTAAAACAAGTAAATGTAAAGAGTTTTAACACATCAAGCGTGACCAATATGAACAGTATGTTTTCCGGATGTGAAAACCTTGAAAGTATTGACGTATCAAACTTTGATACGAAAAACGTTAAGAATATTGGATATATGTTTGTGTCATGTAAAAAACTTGTAAATATAGACTTGTCCAGCTTTAACACAAGCAATGTAATCAATATGGATAATATATTCCAGAAATGTAGTGGACTTAAATCTGTAAACATTGAAGGATGGGATACTTCAAAAACTACATCCATGCAATGTATGTTCTCTGAATGTGGTAGCTTAACAGATGTTGACTTATCTCATTTTAACACATCTAATGTCGTAACTATGCGAAGAATGTTTCATAGATGTGGAAAGCTTGTGAGTATTGATGTAAGTAATTTTGATACCGCCAAAGTAACAAACATGGAAGCTATGTTCTATAGCTGCAGCAATTTGCTCCAATTAGACATCAGTCATTTTAACACCAGTAAAGTAACAAATATGAGTATGATGTTCTTATCATGTTCAAAACTGACCACGCTTAGCGTGAAGAACTTTAATACAGCATTGGTTACAGATATGTCTCATATGTTCTCATCCTGCCAGATGTTGACAGATTTGGATACTTCGTCATTTGATACATCAAGAGTCAAGAATATGCAGCAGATGTTCTATGATTGCAATAAACTTGCTAATTTAAATATGTCTTCATTTGATACGTCAAATGTAACAAATATGAACAAAATGTGGTATAACTGCAGAAGTCTGACACGATTGGATTTATCAAACTTTGATACTTCAAAGGTAACCGGAATGGATTGCAGTTTTTATGCCTGCCATGGTATGAATACACTAATCCTTGGAGAAAAATTTGCTTTTGTTGGAAGTACATATTCAATCCCATTGAGCAGCTGGAGAAATTCAAGCGGAGAAACATTTGATTCTGATGGGATAATGAGTAATATTCCAAGTAACGTAGCTGATGTTTATTCGAAAATGTAAGAAGATGGTCTTAATGTTAAGGCCGTCTTTTTTTGCTTTGCGTTGTAGTCGGCATATTAAAGGAAACCAAAAAAAATACCAAAAAAAGAAAGGAAACTTGAAAATTAAGCCGTCGCATTCTCGTGACTTCAGTCGTAAGTTAGACGGCTATCGCTCTTTAAATACATGAAAATATCGTTTACAACTTTTTATTTCTCTACGTTTCGGCATAGAGAATTTTTTTATTTTCGTCAAAATTTTTTCGTAAAAAATCGCCTCGTTTTTAATTTTTTCAGCATATTAAATGTATAAGAAATTTATAGAAAGGAGATGCACGATATGGCAAACTCAAACAGAAAGAAAGCCCGTAAATTACAGGCTGCCAAGAAGGCGAAAGCTGTCGAAAATGATAAGGCCGTTAAGAAGGTAAAGCCTGCCGAAGAAAAACCGATAAAGTACACTGTCACAGCAGAACAACAGGCTGACGGCACTTTTAAGTTTCGTGGTGGCAAAGGTGGATTCAATATCATCGCGCAAAAGAATAAGGCATTAGAGCCTTACGGAAAATGCATACATAATTACGGTGTCATTTTAGAGCTGGTTCCGGAGGACAAACAGGCTGCAATTAATCAACAGATTGGAAATGCCAGAGTCGTACATAATGATTATCTTTCTAAACGTGAGGAATACTACAAGGAAACCAAAAAGACATTAACGGTTTCACAGTATAAAAAAGAATACCTCCCGGCATTAAAAAAGGAAAAGAAATATCTCAAGGATGCAGACAAGTTTGTCTACGAAAATGCCTGCCGGAATGTAGATGATGCATACAACAGATTTTTTAAGGGGTTATCTGGATTCCCGAAATATGCTTCCAGAACGAAGTCGAACGGAAACAGTTTCACAACCAACTTCACAAACAACAATATTGAGCTGAAAATGATTGACGGCATCCCGTATGTCAAGCTTCCAAAAATCGGATGCGTCAGATTTATCCTTCCAAAAGGAAAAATACTGACAGACATCCAGCCGCATGGAGTTACAATCAAGGCGGCAACCGTAAGCATGGAGTCCGATGGCTCATACCGTATCGCACTCAGGATGGAAAGCGTGATTGATAAGCCTGTATTTCCAACTGTTATCAACGCAAGGGAGATAATCTCTGTTGACCTTGGGCTGAAAGAGTTTGGCGTTTTTGGAAACCTGGAAGAGTCAATCCCCGTGCCAAACCCGAGATGGATTAAAATTCATGCAAAGAGATTACGGAGATTCCAGCAGAGTCTTTCAAGAAAACAATATGACCACAAAACACATACCGGCTCAAAGAATTGGGAGAAAGCCAGGGCTAAAGTTGCCAAAGAGCAGCGTAAGATTGCTGACCAGAGAAGGGATTTCCACCACAAACTCTCAAGAATAATTACGGATAACTGCGTCGCATTCATATGCGAAGACCTTGTGGCCAAGAACATGATGAAGAACCGCCGTCTGTCAAAATCAATCGCGTCTGTCGGCTGGTCTCAGTTTTTAACGATGATACAGTATAAGATGGAGCGTGCCGGTAAGTATTTCAGGAAAATCAGCAGATGGTATCCATCATCACAAACCTGCGGCTGCTGCGGGTATAAAAATACAGATGTTAAGGATTTGGGCGTCCGGAAGTGGATATGCCCAAAATGCGGAACCTGGCATGACCGCGACATCAACGCTCAACAGAATATATATAAGATTGGAGCAAAGATGCTCCAGGACGAAGGGATACAAATTACCGGTCTCCCTGTAACAAACAAATCTGCAAACTGATTCTTCAGAAATAACTGTTAACCAAGCAACGGGTAAAACCGGTCACATATAAACAAGCACTCCGGAAACGGAAATAACCAGATAACGAAGCAACGGTACCTCGGGGAAGCGTGGAAGCCGTGGTGAAAGTCCACTTAGAAAGCCTGCACCGTAGTAGGACTGTCAGTGTAAGGACACTGACAGAGAGTCTGAGTAAGACATGGCCGGAAGGCAATGCATCGGACAGATGAAGCAGGAAAGAAGACAGAATGGAAGGTATAACCGGGTCGCAAGACTAGAAAAGCCTGACAGACTGTTGGAAGTCTGTGACTTCAGTCATGGGTTCTTCACTATGTCTTCATTTGATACGTCAAATGTAACAAATATGAACAAAATGTGGTATAACTGCAGAAGTCTGACACGATTGGATTTATCAAACTTTGATACTTCAAAGGTAACCGGAATGGATTGCAGTTTTTATGCCTGCCATGGTATGAATACACTAATCCTTGGAGAAAAATTTGCTTTTGTTGGAAGTACATATTCAATCCCATTGAGCAGCTGGAAAAACTCAAGCGGAGAAACATTTGATTCTGATGGAACAATGAGCAATATTCCAAGTAATGTAGCTGATGTTTATTCAAAAATGTAAGAAGATGGCCTTAATACTAAGGCCGTCTTTTTTGTTCTGCGTTGCGGTCGGCATATTATAAAAAATTAAAAAAATACTCAAAAAAAAGAAAGGAATATATAAATATGAATGAAGCTCAAAAAATATGTGTAGCAAAAAGGGAATTTGCCGATGCACTATATAGCAGTAATGTTTTCCCGATGTGGCAGAGGAACAACTATGGAACAGCTATACGCGTCAGAGTCAGCCTAAACAAAAATAGTAAGCAGATATGCGTTCGCGCGTCTGATATTTTTCTCGTTTTCGGTGAACAAAACATCAAGCCGGCAGATGCATATCGGTTTAGTCGTGTAATGATGAAACCGGTTTCTGAAAAACTGGAGGTGACTAAGATTTCCGGCACCAAATATTCAGCCGAATATATCGCTGAATATGTGGTACCGTTTGTATCCATGTCGGCTTCTGATATGTCTGCTGCCGCATATTCTCTTGCTTAATCCCCGTGCTTTGCCCGGAGATTTTTTTGTGTAGAAAAAAATAAAAAAAATTGTAAAAAACATTACAAAAAATAAAAAATCCTGCATATTAAATATGTAAGAGATAAAGCCTGCGGAGCAGGAGCGGTAACAGCCGTCCTGCACCAGCGTATGCTAGCGTATCGCTGGAAATATGGGTGTTGCCGAAACGCGGATACTTAAGTTCTCTTCATGCTTTGCAGCGAGAAATTTCCGGTAAGGTTGGATGTGTGGCTGGAAGCCGGCATAACCGCCGCAGGTGGTGGCGGATTGCACACTGGGCTTCGTGTAACCGGGGCTGCAAAAAAAATATTTTATTTTTTTCAAAAAAACGTTACACTTTTTAAAAAATTAAGCATACTATATATGTAAGCGTTGATGGAGGCTGATTCTGGTTTCCTGGCGCTGGCGAAAATTTCGGCTTTCAGCAGACCTGGCATTCGTGCCGGTTTAAGGCGGTTACTTCAAATGTTATTGGTTACTGTTTCTTATGCAAATCTACCGCCGCGGCTCCTCGAAATTTTTTAAAAAAATTCGTAAAAAATGTTACACTTTTTATTTTTTTAAGCATATTATATATGCAAGCGAAAGAGCGAACGAACCGCGCCGGTAGGATTGGCGAAAGCGGGGATTGTAGTCTCTGGATACTTGCATATGTGACGGGAATCTTTTTACGCTGGCGTCTGCCGGACGCCGCCCTTTGTGGAGGCACGGCAGGAGAAGTACAGACTTAAAGAAACCTGAAAAATTAAATCGTATTTCGGCATTTTTGTAAGCGTTACTTCATTCTTATATAACAAATAACTACAAAGAAAAAAACTCCCGAAATATGCTGCATATGCGGCAGAAATGGTGAGATATAATTTTACGCTTGCCGTAACTCGAAATACAAAAAAAAGATAGCGGCGAATGAACTTGATTTATTGCTAGTTCTGGTTCGGTTACTCCATAATAGAAAACATAAAGCTGCCAGCAAACCTGAGCGGCCGGGCATACCGGCAAGTGCTTGTGCATGCAGGCAAAAACAATTACTTTACCGAATCGTATACTCGCGAAGATTTCTCTTCCTGTGCTGATGCAGGATACACACAAAACGAAAAACCTGAATTTCGGATATGGCATGCGTGTCATATAAGCGGTTGCATATTTGCGGCGAAAACTCCGATACTGAACAGTGGAATTGAATTTAAAGCTGCATAGCATAAACAACAGGTGGGGTTGACTATGCCCTCCTCATGCTGGAAACAGTATGAAAAGCGTCCGATAATACGACAATCCTTCGGGATTGCCTGGACGTAAAGTGAAGATGCTCTGACAGAGAGCTTCATCGGAACCCCCGCGGGCTTGCCCCGGAGAGTAGTCAGTTCTTTGATGAATCAAATACTGAACAAATTGTTTTTTACCGCTTAGCCTACTTGAAATTCAAATTTTTGCGGCTTAACCGGGAAACGGGAATTTTCCCACCGGTAATTTGGTTACTCCGAAAGTAGAAGAAAATGGCGATGGCAGTTCTGGAAACAGGATAGCTGTGCAATGTCGCTGGTATGTTATACATGCGGCAAATTATAAATTAACTTATTGAAGATGTCGCGCCTCGCATGATATACGGCAGGCAACAACACATCTTCAAATAACAACAAATTTTACCAAATTAATCACTCGCAAAAACAAAAAAAATAACAAAAAAAATAGCGGCAAAATTGCTTGGTTACTACTTATAAAAGAAATTACATATTTATAATACTAATGCCTTGCGTAAGGCTTAACAGCTGCGAAGACAGCAAAAAATATGGTTCGGTGTAGCCGCCTGATGCACCTTAAAATATACAGGCGGAAACAAAGACCATACCGGATATACCGGCATGGCACGATGCATTTTGAAATTTATACGGCAGCGGTCTTCATTGGCCGCAAAAGAATTTAGCGTGCGAAGGCACCTCCTCCGATTTAAAAAATTAAATTCTTAACTAATTTGTGCACCAAGCAGGTCACTCGCTAAAATTATGAAACGGCATGCCAATTCACAACTGGCATGCCGTTTCTTGTAATATACAAAAAATGAGGTGATAAATATATGCGTTATGAAATTAAGGGTGAGACCCTTCCGGTTGTGATTTGTTATCTTGATGCCGGAGAAAAAATAATAACTGAAAATGGTGGTATGTCATGGATGTCTCCAAATATGGAGATGAAGACTTCGTCTAACGGAGGAATCGGTAAGATGTTCGGCAGGATGTTTTCAGGCGAGAGGATGTTCCAGAATATTTATACTGCTAAGGGCGAAGAGGGTATGATTGCTTTTGCGTCATGCTTTCCGGGTTCCATTAGGGCTTTTGATGTATCAAAAGGGGATATGGTTCTGCAGAAAAAAGCATTCCTGGCAAGCGAAGCTGGAGTGGAACTGTCCGTGTTCTTCAATAAGAGAGTGGGTTCCGGCCTGTTTGGCGGGGAAGGATTTATCATGCAGAGATTGTCAGGCAAAGGTATTGCTTTTGCTGAATTTGATGGACATGTGATTGAGTATGACCTGGAAGCCGGCCAACAGCTGGTTGTGGATACAGGACATCTTGCGGCCATGAGTGCTTCCTGTAAAATGGAAATTAGAAGTGTGCCCGGAGTTAAGAATATGTTGTTCGGGGGCGAAGGGATTTTTAATACGGTTATTCATGGCCCCGGTAAAGTATGGCTTCAGACTATGCCAATCTGTAATATGGCCGGTGCGTTGATTCCGTATCTGCCGACATCTGGAGGAAACTGATAAAGTATGATAACTAGCAAGAAATATTAATTGCAAAAAAAACCGTCAGCGTAAGTGCTGGCGGTTTTTTGTAGTTTAGCAGCAGATTCCTGAGGCTTCGACATTTGCGTCCTTATGGATAATCGTCTGTTTGTGTACATCTTTAGCAGCAATTAAAATCTCTGACTCTGAACGCCTGGAAAAGTATGCCAAAATATCATCTTTATTAACAATGCCTCTGATAACGTATCCTTTCCCAAAGCGATTGGCAAACCATTCGGCTTTATTAAAATCATACGTCCAAGACATTCCTTTTGGATTTCTTCCCCTTGATACACCACGATATACCTCAAGTACATTCGGGAGAGAAGAGTATGTCTCGTATTCGTCTGGATTCATCAATGCTTTTTTATCAAGTCCTTTGAACCATTTTTCAGACAATGATACCGGCACATTCACATCTCCGTTCGGATTCTCCTCTTCAACCCAGGCCTCTGAAAGAGCTTTTGCAAAATCATCAGCTGACCAGAAGCGCCGGCTGAACTTAAGAAAAGTCAGGTAATAAGAAGAACGGAATGTATACATCAGTAAAAGCGGTTCTTCTGTCTTGTCTATTTTCTGCTCGTATGCAGCACAGGCTTTCTCAAACGCCTTTTCTGAATCCTTAATGTTAATAATTTTTTCGTTGTCAAACCAATATGGCGATTGAAATACCGGATGGTTCACGATGAAATCGAACTCTGTCTCTGTCATTGGAAGGTGAAGCATCATTTTTGCCACATCCTTCAGTCCGTTAATGTCTGTTGTTTTTCTCATGTTAAAATTCCCCTTTCTTGTTTTGTGTATATACACAATATGCCGAATTTTGTATGCATCTAAATGTCGAAAAAGAACGGTATTTTACGACCTGTTTTTGTGGAGATTAAGGCATGTGTGGTGTATGATATATGTACACACAAAAACACATAATAGGAGGTTACACATGAACACAAACACGGTATACGAAATGGTAATAGGGGCAATTGCAGAAAATGAGGCCTCAGAGGAATATGCAAAAATCCAGAATGAATTCTCAGAAGGCTCAAAATGTGACAAGTTGTACGAAGAAGTGTATGAGGCAAAGCAGCGTATCAGTCAAAAATTGCATAAAGCCGGAGAAGAAGACGCTGATGTAGAATTGATAATCAATCATATGTTCGACATCTGCCGTATAGTTAGCACCAAAATGTTTGAGTATGGCGCGATAACTGCGTAAAAATGTATACATATAGGCAGCCTGACAAAGCAGGCTGCCTTATTTTTCGCCATTTTTTATTCGTTTTGAGTTTTTTTTCATGTCTTAATTTTGGCGCCCGGTTGGTAATCTTGCTTACCATATATAGACTTTATTTTGGGTGTTTTCTCAAGAAGAAAAATAATAAAAAAAATATTATGTAAAAAGTAATAATAATGTATAAGATGTTTACTTTTAGTTTTTTCTTTTTTTTGCCTTTTTTTTGTAATATTTATTTTTATTAATATTTTTGCCGATTTTGTTTAATTTATTTGACATTATACTTGTTTGACGGCTTGGAGGTAAATTTGTATGTAGTTATATTTTTTTATTGCTGTTTTTTTTATTTTTTTTCTTATTTCTTTTGGTTTCCCGCGTTTTTTTTGGTGTGTTAGATTTCTTTTTTTTGTGTTAATTCTTTTTTATTTTTTTTGTGTAGTTGTTGGCGGGGCATGGTAGTAGGTGATTGGATAGTAGTGGTTGAATGCTGCAGTTTTTTACTGTGTAATGCCGGTGATGGTTTAGCAGATGATAAGAAGCCACTGTTTAGAATGTGCTTTGCGTAGCATTACGGCTTATTTTATTGTTCTTGAGGATTATGGTAAATCTGGCAGCGATAAACCAGGAGAATATGCCTGCTACTAGTAAAGCGGCTCTATTATATGTTTTGCATACAATCTTACATTTTTGTTTTGAATAAGCTTTTCTTATTAACAGTTTTGCCCTCTATTCGTGTTGATTTCAAATTCTCTGTAAAATGTATCGTTTAGTTGAACTTTTGCTTGTTAAAATTGTACGACGATACATCTCTGTCACCTCTGCCTTCTTAAAATTTCCTCCAAGTCCTGGTTCTGCCTGCCATATGTATATATATTACCTGATGCACCTAATGCTCTTTGCGCTCTGTCGGATATTCTGCCGGCAAAAATCTTTTGATGTATTCTGGATTCTGGATGCAATATTTCCACGGTATTTGTAATCTCAATGTGTATATATATTGTATACACTTTTCCATATAAATATATAGGTATATATAGTGTATGCACCTTTTGCTTATATCTCCTGCTTTCTGCGGCTGACAAGTATATGCATTTTATTGACGCCGCCTGAATGTATATATAAGTATGTACGCTTTTTGCGATGTCACGTTCTTGTATGCATATAAGTATACGCATTTTTTGTGTAAGTACTGTCGAATAACTAATACTTTACATATACACTTTTTGCAAAAAAAATTGTGTATATATATTATATACACAACAACCACTTTCTGCATACTTTTTGCCGGTTTTTCTGTACTGCTGCCGCACGCGCATACTTTCATTCCTTTCTTTTCTCGGCATATTAAATGAGATTAAAAAACAAGAAAGGAAGAAAAAATAATGAGAAAAAAATTAATCGCAGTAATGACAGCAGGAGCAATGATGGCTATGGCTGGGGCACCGGTTCAGGCAGCAAAAGGAGAAAAAGATATTGTTGTTGCCCAGGCCGATGGAAATGTTAGCCAGGATTCAGTGGACAGAGCAAATGAACTGCTTAATGCGATGCCGGAAAAGGTGCTGGAAGGTTTTTGTGATAATGGGTGGAAATTCTATGTTACAGACAAAAACCTGGCAAATACATTTTATGCCGGTGTCTATAATTCAGTGAAAGGAGTGACTGATTTTGATAATCACGAAATTTTCATTGAACAGCGTGAGGCAGCAGTAGAAACGGCAGTCGTCCATGAGTTTGGCCATTACCTTGACTGTATAAACGGATACCAAAGTAATACTGCAGAATTTGCTGATATATTCAACAGTGAGAGCAATTCTTTTGTTCAGACGTTTAATGTTGATTTCCATTATGATGTCGGAGAATTCTTCGCTGATGGTGTTTATCGGTATTACGACAGAGAGCAGGAAACGCTGACTCAGGCATGCCCGAGGCTGGCTGCGTTTATAGAAAATATCGTGTCAGAATCCTGATGTCTCAGGAAAGGCTTTCGCGCGTAAGCGCGAAGGCCTTTTTTGTCCTCCTTCAAAATCCTGCATATTACAAATGTAAAAAATATCAATAAAAACACCAACAAAGAAAGGAGTCAAAATTATGACAAACAATTTTCCAAATTCAAAAACCGTAGAAAGGCTGCGGAAAAGATATCCGGAGGGATGCAGGGTCAAGCTGATTCAGATGGACGATATTATGGCGCCGCCAGCGGGGACATGCGGAACTGTCAGCTATGTTGACGATATCGGTAGTATACATGTCAACTGGGATACCGGAAGTACGCTGGCAATTGTATATGGTGTTGATTCATGTATGAGGATAAAAGAGGAGTAAAAAGATGCTAGACGAAAAAGAAGAAAAAAGACAGAAAAGAAACGTCGAGTTCGGCGTGCTGTTGATGATTTGTGCGGTAATTATCGCATATGAGTATAATCTGCACGGTTATGCATTGGTTCTGTCGTTCGTAATTGGCCTCAGTATCATGTGGACACCGGTTGCGTTGTTCTGGATTGCGTATTACGTGAGAGCAGAAAGAATCATCAGAAAGAATCTGGATGAAGCGGAATATATGATATACAAACTGATGCGGAAAGACCCGAATCATGTGTATCTTATTAACTATCCTGACCAGAAGAAGCTGAAAGAGGCAAAAATGGATATTAAAATGATATTTGAGAGGCACCGTTGGATGCGTAAATTCGGCGTGAAAGTTGAGTGGTAAGATTTAAGCAGGCGTGTATCGCCTGCTTTTTTTGTCTGTGGGGCGGAGACGTGTATGATTCGGTGAACTTACGTTCACCTTCACCAAGCCCGCAAGGGCTGACAAACGACGGCGAAGCCGGAGTGCAGAGCGTGGACGGGGTTTCCGGCTCCCCGTGCACGTCCAGCAACCTTCGAACCGACGGATAGCCGAAGGTTGACCGCGGTCTTCCGTCCATCGATGACAGGAATGGCAGCCATATATTTTTACAAAAAAATTCCGAAAAAGTAAAAATTCGGCATATTAAATCTGAAGACAAATAATGAGGAGGATTTTTAAATGATTTATTATACTTCAGATTTACATTTTGGCCAGAAATCACTGCTTGCAACGGGAAAATGGAAGGAGCGCCCTTTCACAACCCTTGAGGAAATGCATGCAGCTCAGATTAAGAAATGGAACGATAAGGTTACAAATGGCGATGATGTCTATATTGCAGGAGATGTAGGTGCAAGAGGATATCATAATATGTTCCCGGAATTACTGGCACAGTTGAAAGGCAGAAAGCACCTGGTTCTTGGAAACCATGACGACGTAAGTGATTTGAGAGTGCGTCAGCAGTTTGTGGAGATTGTAAACTATAAGGAGCTCACAGATTACAGCAAGGGAGAAAAAGGTAAGGGGAATGAAGCCCGCAAGGTTGTTGTTTCTCATTATCCGATTCTGATGTGGAATGGACAACACAAAGGCGTAATCCTGCTGTATGGTCATCTGCATAATACGGTAGATGAGAAGCTATTTCAGCAGTTTCTTAAAGAATATAATGAAGCAAGGACGCCGAAGGCATCACGCGGTGAGACAGAATGTCGTGCATTTAATGTCTGTCAGTGCTTATGGGGTTACGAACCAGTATCTTTTGATGAGATTTTGGCAAGAGACAATAAGAATATTATAATAAGGTAATGAAGAGCAGGCCGTACGGCCTGCTCTTTTGTTTGCCCTGCAAGTTTTGCATATTCTATACGACTATTAATTTTTTTCTATTAAGAAAGGTGGCTATCGTTATGGATAAAGAGCTTACGGGCTACAGCAAAGGAGAAAAGAAGGTTGTTGTTTCTCATTATCCGATTATGTGGAATGGACAACACAAAGGCATAATCCTGCTTTCCGGGCATCTGCATAATACAGTAGAGGAAAAACTGTTTCAGCAGTTTCTTAAAGAATATAATGAGGCAAGGACGCCGAAGGTATCGAGCGGTGAGACAGAATGTCGTGCATTTAATGTCTGTCAGTGCTTATGGGGTTACGAACCAGTATCTTTTGATGAGATTTTGGCAAGAGACAATAAGAATATTATAATAAGGTAATGAAGAGCAGGCCGTACGGCCTGCTCTTTTGTTTGCCCTGCAAGTTTTGCATATTCTATACGACTATTAATTTTTTTCTATTAAGAAAGGTGGCTATCGTTATGGATAAAGAGCTTACGGGCTACAGCAAAGGAGAAAAGAAGGTTGTTGTTTCTCATTATCCGATTATGTGGAATGGACAACACAAAGGCATAATCCTGCTTTCCGGGCATCTGCATAATACAGTAGAGGAAAAACTGTTTCAGCAGTTTCTTAAAGAATATAATGAGGCAAGGACGCCGAAGGTATCGAGCGGTGAGACAGAATGTCGTGCATTTAATGTCTGCCAGTACTTATGGGATTACGAACCAGTGTCTTTGGATGAGATTTTGACCAGGAACAATAAGGATATCGTGATAAGGTAATCGAGAGCAGGCCGTAAGGCCTGCTCTCTTTGTTTGCCATGCAGTTTTGCATATTATCGAATGGCGCTAAAATCGCTGCCAAGCAGACTGCATATAAATAAGACTTATGCAGTCTGTTGCCCGTCGGATATAAGCGCCGGTTTTATTTTTTCTTCTTATATCTGCCAGTCTTCTCATACTTACGTTTATGATACTCTGTGTGCTGAGAGTCCACATATTCTTTAATTTTATCTAATGTAACTCCGCCTGTAGTTGCAATAAAATAAGACGGGCTCCATAAAGATACGTCACCAGACAGATATTGTTTTACATATTTGTCATATTCTGCATTTAAATGTACCTTCTTAGATGTCTGCGTTTTTAATACCCGTATGATATCTGACGGCCGTTCCTGTGGCGGCATGGATATCAACAGGTGCAGATGGTCTATATCCGATTCTGCAGATATCATTTCACCACCGTGCTCTTTACATATCTCGGAGCATAGTGTCTTCATAAAATCCCCAATCTCATCAGATATCACCGGTTTCCTGTGTTTTGTAACAAATACAAGATGGTAAGTCATTAAGTATACAGAATGCGCTTTTTTCTTATATTCCATCGAAAAATCGCTCCTTAATTTTAAATTTAATTCAACTTTACTATGGTTACAGTATATGATATAATATATGCATAATCAAGGACTATATATATAAATTTAAATCAATGTATTTTTGGAAGAAAGGAGGCATATATTATGCGCACATGGAAAATGATAATCAACCCTAAGAAAAATAAACAAGACGCTGCGTTCTGTCAGTACTTTAAGACAAATACCGCAGATTTCAAGTGCATGTATAATGTTGCTAACTTCTATATCCGGAATACAATGACTGGTCTTAAAAAGTCCCCAGAAGAACGCACGCATCTGGAGACTGAAGTTCTGCACTATGTTTTTACAGGTATCCAGAAAGCCAATGAAGTCATTGGGCAGAAACGAATGAAAAAGAAATTTGAAGATTTAAAGCTCGCTCAGGTTGGTGGTATGAACTGCGCTGTCATTGCTTATTCTCTCGCCATACAGGAGCCATTCCAGTATCCAACAGCAAAAAAGTGGTTTTTATCGTATAATACACTGGATGCTATTTTTAAATTTACGGGTCATCCGGTGTATAAAAGGATGAACAGCCAGGTGAACCAGAATGCTATCCGGAAAGTGATTGCTGCATGGGAGGGATATTTTGAATCTTTAAAGCAGTATAAGACAAACACGGCAGGATGCACAGGAAAACCAAAGATGCCAGGATACAAAAATACAGAAGAATTTACTGCATGGTTCTCCAAGCAGGCAGCGAAGCTAAAAGAAGAAAACGAAAAGTTCTATCTTCAGTTTGTTAATCAGAAAGAATGGTTCTGTATTGGCAAGGCGTCATTATATAAAGGGATGCAATATGTAAAAACAGAGATTAAGCCAGTCTATGGAAGATATTATCTGCTGGTAACATTTGACGATAAAGTAAAGGCAACAGAGCCACCAGTAAGTCCTGAGCGGATTCTTGGTCTTGACCCTGGAGTGGATAACTTCCTTGGCGTTGCAAATAACTTTGGAGCTGTTCCTTTTGTCATCAAAGGCGGAGCTATCAAATCTGTGAATCAGAGATTTAATAAACGGCGGTCAGTACTAATGTCTGCCCTTACAAAAGGAAGCGACAGCCAGCATTCTGTAAAATATAGTGAGCAACTAAACACTTTAAGTAAAAAGCGTGATTCTTTTATGCGTGATTACTTTTATAAATGTGCATGGTATATCTGCAGATATGCGCAGTCTGCCGGGGTAGAAGTGATTGTAATAGGACATAATGAAGGCCAGAAACAGGAAATCACTCTCGGGGACAAAAATAACCAGCATTTTGTGACGATTCCATATTTAAAATTCATTAAAATTTTAAAAGCGGTTGCTGCTAAGTGTAGTATCGCCGTGGTTGTCAGAGAAGAAAGCTATACTTCAAGGGCAAGTCTGCTGGATATGGACGATATCCCGACATATAAACAGGGAGACGATGCCAACTATCAATTTTCAGGGAAGAGAATCCACCGTGGATTGTACAGGTCCGGGAACGGGATAGTTATGAATGCTGATATCAATGGGGCGTCAAATATCTTACGCAAAGAATACCCCCATGCCTTTGACAATGTGAAAGATTTTACATATCTGTATGAAACAACACTTGCTATTGAATATAAAGACTTGTATAACAATGCCAAGACTATATCTAAAAGACCTGATGGGTATCATTACCACAAAGCAGGGTTTGGAAGTAAGGTCTGCCATAAGTATAGAAAACAGAGCCGCATGGAATATCGTAAACTTTTTGGTAAAAGTAAGTTTGTATGGAGGGCAGGCAAGAATGATAAGACGCAGGTCGAACCTGCTGCATAAATAAAAAGGTAATCCCCGTAACAGGGGGTAAAGGGATAGTGTTAGTCCTGCGAGGCGCTTTTCGGCCTCGCAAAGAAGCCGCGGTCAACCTCTGGTTGCCCGTCGGTTAATCACGAACCCGTATCTTTGGATGAGATTTTGGCAAGAAACAATAAAGATATTGTAATAAGGTGAGTGAGAGCAGGCTGTAATGCCTGCTTTTTTTTGTTTGCTTTTCGGCTTTGCATATTAAACGTGACTATTAAAATTTTTTATTATGAAAGGGGATATTGTTTATGAATAACAATAAAAAAGACGGAAACTGGTTAACTGAGCTTCTCGAAGAGATTAAATTATCACTTGTAATCTCTTATCTGGAACTTTTTGTCACATGTGCCGACGCAAAAGAGTATGTCCAGAAAAACAGGGACAACTTGACTCCGGCAGCGCTGAATAAACGCGAAATGAAGAAAGTAAAAGCCGCTCCGTGGCTCAACTTCTTCAGCTCGTTGTTCTTCTTGCTGGCGGTCGGGTCGGTTATCGCAAGTTTCGTATTACATATGACACTTTCGCCGCTCGTGTTTGTGGCTGCAGATGTGTTGTTTGTGATACTGGTTGTGATGCTTCCGGTGTCAGCAAAGAGAAAGGAGGTTTGCAAGAATCCTGACGATTATGAAGATATGCTATACATTTCCCTGACTGGATTGGGGTTTACACTGGCTATTATTTTCTGCGCAGTCGTCGGATAGCCGTAAGACAGGAGTAATCCTGTCTTTTTCTTTTGCAAAATTTCGGCATATTGTAAGCAAAACAAAAAAGAAAGGTGGAAAAATAATGACAAAAAAATTAATCGTAGAGACATGGGATGACGTTAAGCGGCTGGCTCGCATGCTGTGTATACAGCTGCAAATACTGATATGTGACCTGAGACTATTCCAGCTTAAAGAACAGAGGTTCTTTATAAACCGCAAAATAGATGTGGCGTATGCAAAGCTTACAGGGGATACTGCGGAGGTTTTTAGGCTGCAGTTGTTCCGGCTGATGATGGTGTTGTTTAAAGCTGCAAATTTTGTCTTTGTAGCAATCTGGGCGTCGTTGTTTTTGTGCAGGATTACGGAATATAATATTTACCCGATGCACGGCGAGCTGCTTGAATGTACATACAAGACTTTTGTGTTTTTGGTACTTTCCATCCCGGCGATACTGACAACCTCGGAATGCGAGCCTCTGATAAAAAAGAACGGGCTTTGGCTTACGTCTGCGGTATATATTTTTGCATATACGGCGGGGTTGTTCTTAATACTGGCATTTCTGATGTAGACGGCAAAGCAGGCGAAAGCCTGCTTTTTTGTTTGCTGTTGGTTCAGGCATATTAATGTTGCTAATTTAAAACATTTTTGTTGTGCCGACTTGCTCGGCAAGAAAGGAAGGAATTGTTATGATGTCAAAAATGAGACGCCGTTTGGCGCGTAAAGCAGCAATGGAGAAATTGATGATGGTGGCTTCTTGGCTGCCGCCGGTTATCGTTTCCGGTTTGGCGTATTACGCCATCGGGAAATGGCTTCTGGCCGCCATTAAAAGCGGTCTGGTTGTCAGGACTCTTTTGACAGTCGCCAAGGTCTATGCGGCCCTTTGGGGTTGTGCTGCGCTTATCCTTGTGATAAGTGTAGTATCAGGTCTCGCTCTTGACCCGTTGAACCGGGTTTGGCGAGAACTTGAAGACCGCCGGGACCACCGCCGCCGCTGACCAGGTATTAGCAGGTTGCATTTTGCAGCCTGCTTTTTTTGTGTGCTGAAATTCAGCATATTAAACCTGAAACGTAAAAAGAAATTTAAAAAGAAAGGAATTAAAAAAATGAATAATGAATACGAACACATGGAAGAAAAAACTCAGGAGGGCGTATGCTTTCAATGGGATGAATCTCACGAAGACATTGTTGATATGAATGTGGAAGCCGGAATCAAAATTGTTGAACTTCCTTCAAATATCAGGATACCAAAAACGGAAAAGGCATTTCCTGATGTTGAAGAGCTGGTAATCGCAAAAAATGCCAAGAATATTCTTATACCGAATACTCTTTTTCCGAATGTTAAGAAGGTTACTTCTCACAGTTTCCATTTTGTGTCTGGAAAATATCTTGTTAAGAAATATCGTGGGATGTATGCAAAACTACTGAATGTGTTTTGCACGTCTAATGACATTAATTTGAAATGTGATTCCGGTTATGAAAGAGTGTCATTTATTGCTAATTATGCATTCGCTGGAAGTAAAAGCACTGTACTGTTAGGAACCGATTCTATTTCATCATGTGACGAATTTGCATTTAAGGGCTCTACTTTTGAAAATCAGCCTTTTATAAATGGGGTTAAGGAAGTCGGAGGGATTGTTTTTGATATAGATTATGATGCTGACGAAGTAATCCTCCCTGATGATGAAAAAACATTGCGGGCGTATGCGAATAACATAGACTTATCAAAAGTTAAGAAACTTGTTGTTCATAAAGCTTACAGCCTGAATTATTTCATGACATCAAAGGTACCGCCTGTGATTGTTGTTGATTCAAACAATGTTTATATGGATGATATGGTAAAAATAGCGCATAGTTCAAGAGGGGATTCCGTGGTGAAAGATATACAGCTTACAGATAAAGTAAAACGTTTCGTTATGCATGACGGAATTGTTTACACTTCTGATATGAAAACTCTTGTTGCCGGGCTTCCATTTAAGAAGGAAGTTGTCATTCCGGAAGGCGTTATGGAAATCTACGCGAATGCGTTCTATCGCTGTAATATTGAATCTGTAACAATGCCGGATTCGCTTGAGGTCATTGATACATGTGCGTTTCAGGAATGCAAAAATCTGAGTACAGTCAAGTTTGGCAATGGGCTTACAAGAATTTGTGAGAGAGCTTTTTCTTATTGTAAAAATCTGAAAGAAATTGTTCTTCCGGATAGATTAGAGAGGATGGATTCATATGCATTTTCTTATGCCGGACTTGAATCAGTAACTTTTGGTAGTGGATTGAATAGCTTGTCAAACGGCGTTTTTGCGAATACTCCGATGCAGAAAGTTCATATTCCTAATACCGTAACACGTATTGCACACGTTGTCTTTGGTGAAGATATTAAATCCATCATTGCGGATAATTATATTCAGGACATTGAATCCGTAGCATCTTGTATAAATCGGCGTAACGCAGATGACTTCGTCATTATTTCATGTGATGGAAAAAAGGCATATATTCCTAAAAATGTCAAGCCGTCAATGTTCGATACCCTAAAATCAAGAGCAAGCTTTTTCTGGTCTGATGAAGGAGAGGAAACATGTGGCTTCTGGGATTGCTCTTATTCTGCAAAAGGCCGTGAAGATGAAGCTTTGGCTGAATATCTGGAATTTGGATTCATAGACGCAAAAGAATACTTAAAAAAGAATTCAAAAAGGATTATCACGAGACTTGTTGAGGAAGGTGATGAAGACAAAATCGTTCAGTTCTTAAACCTTGGATTTGTTTCAAAACCTACATTGAAGTCATTGATTCCGAAGGCAGAAGAAAAGGAACTTGCAATTGTGTCATCGTATATTTTAAAACAAATTGGAGACAAAAAAACGTCTAACAGGTTTGCTTTGTAAATTGTTGATTTGCTGGAAGGCTGGCGCTTCGCGCCAGCCTTCTTTTTCGCATGGATGGATTTTTCAGCATACTAAATAGTAATTTACATAATGTTATTATTGTCAACTATTTTTCTTATTTCGTATAATTTCGTCTGTAATATTTTTCAGCATCTTATATATATACAAAATTAACGAAAAGGAGATTAAATACATAATGCATAATATTGGACCATTTCATGTTAATGGTAATGTATTAACAAAGCACGGAAGAACAGTAGGGGAGCCTGCAATGCTGATAATGAGAACGGAGGATTTTTGTGTCCCGGTAAAAATCGGAAGTAAAGAGTATATCTCTGTATCATATCAGCGCTTCATTAGGACTCGCAAAGACCAGGCGCATCAGGTGCATTTTCTGGTGTTTGATACAACAAAGCTTTCTATTGATGCGGTTTGTACAGTTTTTAATGCTGCGATGAATAGCGCTGGTGAGGGTGTCCTTGAGATGCTGCTTGATGAAAATGCTGCCGGTCTGATGCAGTATGTAGAGGTTTTGCAGAAAGCCGGGTACTGACAACCTGCTCAGCATCTTGCCTTGCTGGCAATTTGCAAGCAAAGCTGGACTTTTTGCCAGGCTTCGTCAAAAGCGCCTTTCTAGGCGCTTTTTTGTGTACTATGCAAATTACAAAAAATCCTGCATAATATGATAAAATACCTTAAAAGCTGGAGGAAGTACAATGTTAAGAAAAATATGCGAAGTATTTACAAAAGAATACAGAAAAGAAACCGAATACAGAGAATTTGTGTCAAAAATGATTCATTGTTTCAAGTTAAATGATAATAGCGAAGATATTGAAAATTTAGCCGTTGCATTCTCGTGACTTCAGTCGTGATGCAGCGAGCTTACGCTCGCTTGCACCAAGCCCGCAGGGCTGACAAACGACGACGAAGTCGGAGTGCAGAGTACGGACGTGGTTTCTAACCCTCGTACGTATCCAATTACCTTCAGCCCGACGGGCAAGCAAGTTTGACCGCGGTTTTCCGTCCGTCGATGAGTTAGACGACTCTGTTTTTTAAGTACATAAAAATATCGTTTACGACGTTTTATTTCTCTACATTTCGATGTAGAGAAATTTTTTATTTTCATTAATTTTTTTCGCAAAAAACTGTCCCGTTTCTGATTTTTTCAGCATATTAAAGATATAAGAAATTTATAGAAAGGAGATGTACGATATGGCAAACTCAAACAGAAAGAAAGCCCGTAAATTACAGGCTGCCAAGAAGGCGAAAGCTGTCGAAAATGATAAGGCCGTTAAGAAGGTAAAGCCTGCCGAAGAAAAACCGATAAAGTACACTGTCACAGCAGAACAACAGGCTGACGGTACTTTTGAGTTTCACGGAGGCAAAGGCGGATTCAATATCATTAAGCAGAAGAATAAAGCATTAGAGCCTTACGGAAAATGCATACATAATTACGGCGTTCTCTTAGAGCTGATTCCGGAAGATAAACAGGCTGCGATTAATCAACAGATAGGAAATGCCAGGGTTGTACATAATGATTACCTTTCTAAACGTGAGGAATACTACAAGGAAACCAAAAAGGCATTAACGGTTTCGCAGTATAAAAAAGAATACCTCCCGGCATTAAAAAAAGAAAAGGAATATCTCAATGATACGGACAAGTTTGTTTACGAAAATGCCTGCCGGAATGTAGATGATGCATACAACAGATTTTTTAATGGGTTATCTGGATTCCCCAAATATGCTTCCAGGACGAAGCCGAACGGAAACAGTTTCACAACCAATTTCACGAACAACAATATTGAGCTGAAAATGATTGACGACATCCCGTATGTCAAGCTTCCAAAAGTCGGATGCGTCAGATTTATCCTTCCAAAAGGAAAAATGCTGACAGACATCAAGCCGCATGGAGTTACAATCAAGACGGCAACCGTAAGCAGGGAGCCCGATGGCTCATACCGTATCGCGCTCAGAATGGAAAGTGTGATTGATAAACCGGTATTTCCAACTGTTATCAACGCAAGGGCGATAATCTCTGTTGACCTTGGACTGAAAGAATTTGGTGTTTTTGGAAATCTGGAAGAATCAATCCCCGTACCAAATCCGAGATGGATTCAGGTTCATGCAAAGAGATTACGGAGACTCCAGCAGAGCCTTTCAAGAAAACAATATGACCACAAAACGCATACCGGCTCAAAGAACTGGGAGAAAGCCAGAGCTAAGGTTGCCAAAGAGCAGCGTAAGATTGCTGACCAGAGAAGGGATTTTCACCACAAACTTTCAAGAGCGATTACAGATAACTGCGTTGCATTCATATGCGAAGACCTTGCGGTCAAGAATATGATGAAGAATCGCCATCTGTCAAAGTCAATCGCGTCTGTCGGCTGGTCTCAGTTTTTAACAATGGTGCAGTATAAAATGGAGCGTGCTGGTAAATATTTCAGAAAAATCAGCAGATGGTATCCATCATCACAAACCTGCGGCTGCTGCGGGTATAAAAATACAGATGTTAAGGATTTGGGCGTGAGGAAATGGAAATGCCCGAAGTGTGGAACCTGGCATGACCGCGATGTCAATGCTCAGCAGAATATATATAAGATTGGGGCGAAGCTACTCCATGACGAAGGGATACAGATTGTCGGTCTCCCTGTAACAAGCAAATCTGCAAAACTGATTCTTCAGAAATAACTGTTAACCAAGCAACGGGTAAAACCGGTCACATATAAACAAGCACTCCGGAAACGGAAATAACCAGATAACGAAGCAACGGTACCTCGGGGAAGCGTGGAAGCCGTGGTGAAAGTCCACTTAAAAAGCCTGCACCGTAGTAGGACTGTCAGCGTAAGGGCACTGATAGAGAGTCTGAGTAAGACACGGCCGGAAGGCAATGCATCGGACAAATGAAGCAGGAAAGAAGATAGAAGGGAAGGTGTAACCGGGTTGAAAGACTAAAAAAGCCTGACGGACTATCGGAAGCCCGTGACTTCAGTCATGGGTTCTTCACGATAAGGTCGCACGTTTGCAGAAGAAAGGGTTTTAATCAGGCAGAATATATACTTTATTTTTATAAGCACAAAAAATCTGCATAATATGATAGACTATTATATTGTTTTCGTTAAGAAAGGAGATTTTTGTTATGGAAAAAATTGGAAATAACGATAAAAAAATAGAAACAAAGAAACAGGTACCATCAATGAAAGTTAATAAGCTTTACAGTATATGCAGTGCCGTATATATGTTCGCTGCTGTTGTGATAATGTTTGGTACAGGTGTTGGAGGTATTGAATTCCCGTCCTGGGTAAAACAGGCTGCATTAATGGTATTTATGGTTCTTGCGCTATGGATTCCAATGGCGATAAAGACAGAAAACCATAAACTCAGAACCTGGCTTTTGGAGCTTGGGTCTTTGACCATGGCATTTTTGTTGATGCTGTAAATAGAGGCAGACATTTGTCTGCTTCGTTTTTTATTGCTGATTGGAAAAATCATATTAATCTTGGTAAATATTATACCAGAAAAGAAAATAAACAAAAGGTAAGGCCAATTTGGTCTTATTTTTTTTACAAAAAAATACAGGAGGTGTCCGAAATGGCATCAGTTGCAAAATTTAAATTAAATGAAGCTCCACGGTTACTGACTCATTGCAGCAGAACACAGAAGACGCCGGGTAGTCATATACATCAGGAAAGAACCTGCCTCAATTTCAATATGGCAGCCGGAAGGCATGAGGGGGTTTCTGATTATGAATTTGTTAAAGATAAAATACATCAGGATGATGTAAGGATGTTAAAGAGGGATGATGTCAAGACTGTGTGCAGCTGGGCGGTCACAATGCCAAGGGAGCTGTGCCATGAAGTCGTTGATTCTGACGGAGAGGCGTTTTACGTTCCAAATGATGATGAAGAATGCCGTGATTTTTTCAAATATTCATATGATTTCTTCAAAGAAAAACACGGTGAAGAAAATATAATTTCAGCATATGTACATATGGATGAGAACGTACCGCATATGCATTTTACATTTGTCCCGATAGTAAAAGATAAAAATGGTGGTTTAAAAGTATGTGCAAAAGAAGCGCTTGCCGACTGTTATGGAGCTAAATTCCAGATAGCACTTCAGGATTACGTGTCTGAGCGGATGGGTAAAGAGTTGAATATGGTCAAGAAAGATACTGTTGACTATGAAAGGAATGTAAAAGAATTAAAAAAGAAAACTTTAAACGAAAGATGCGCTTATCTGGCAAGGCAGATTTCAAGGTCTGAAGAAGAACTTGCGAGAAAGGAAAGAGTACTGAAGACGCTTGAGAAATCAGAAAAAGCAAAAGAAAATATTGATAATATAAAGACCTCTACCTCAAACGGTTATACGATTATAAGTAACGCCGACTGGCTGCAGGTAAAACCGTTGATTAAATCAATCGCTGCAATGAAAACAGAACGCGCTGAGCTGATAAAAATGCTGAAAGAATTTGAAAATACGAACACCGTCAAGGAGAACCAAGACCTGCGCTCCCAGGCTGAACAGCTTGCGAAGGAAAACCAGGTGCTGGAAAAGGAGCTGGAAAAAGTGAAACAGTTTATGGAAGAGACAGAGGTTGGAAGCGGGCTGACCGTTATGGACTTGTACACGATGAACAGGGAAGCTGAAAAAGAAAAGATGAGACAGGATAACCGGGATTTTTCCGGATATTATCACGCTGACCGTGAATAAAGAAAGCATATCAAAATTTTTCGGTGCATTTTCTCTTTGCAAAAATTCAGCATATTGTAGGAAAATATAAAAAAAGAAAGGAAGAGGATTATCACAATGGCTCGTAAAACCGCGGCCAATCTAAATACGCATCACTTAGATTTACGTATTTAGTTGTCCGTCGGATGTAAGCGCCGGTTTTATTTTTTCTTGTATTTACCTGTTTTCTCATATTTTCGTTTGTGGTATTCTGTCTTTTGTGATTCTACATATTCCTTAATTTTTTCAATAGTAACACCGCCTGTTGTTGCAATGAAGTAAGACGGGTTCCACAAAGACACGTCACCAAAAAGATACTGCTTTACATATTTGTCAAATTTCTCATTGAGGTGCACTTTCTTCGATGTCTGGGTTTTCAATACCCGTATAATATCTGACGGCCGTTTCTGCGGAGGCATAGAGATTAAAAGATGCATATGGTCAGCATCTGTTTCTGCAGATATAAGTGCACCTCCATGCTGTTCACATATTTCTCTTGACAACTCTTTCATAAATTCCCCGATTT
>OLNC01000495.1_pt1 | contig 38102 bp, 33 predicted proteins | sample 1672011 | NCBI WGS metagenome assembly OLNC01 (sample SAMEA3136636, study PRJEB25190) | human gut metagenome | biome: human gut; feature: human-associated habitat; material: faeces | place: Austria | collected 2013
CATTTTATAGAACATGTATTTACTCCCGTCTTTAAAATGTATATTATTATTTTTTCTCAAAGCACAAATTTTTCACTTTGAATCACGTTTAATATGCAATTCTGAAATAATCCAAAAACGCTTTATATCGATCCTGTGCCGTCAGACAGGTATCTGTCAGATAGCCTTTCTCATTGTCCCATTCCTTCAATCCTCTATAATAGAACATCTTCAGGTTATCCTCAATAATGAATGGAACGATATTATATTTCAAACATTCCTTGAACATAATCAGCCTGCCCACACGACCATTACCGTCTTGAAACGGATGGATTCGCTCAAACTTTACGTGGAAATCCAGAATGTCTTCAAACGTCTTTTCTTCTTTTTCATTATACGCTGTCAGCAATGCTTTCATCTTACCGGCAACTTCTTCGGGCAGAGCAGTATCCATACCGCCCACCTCATTCGGTAATTTCTTATAATCCCCCACTGCAAACCAGTCTTTTCTTGAATCGCTGGTCCCGCTTTTTAAAATCAAATGAAGCTCCTTAATAAACTTCTCAGTCAAAACAATTTTTGCATGATCGATAATCATATCAATACATCGAAAATGATTTAAGGTTTCAATCACATCGTCTACGTTGAGAACTTCATTCTCTACACCGATAGTATTGGTTTCGAAAATATATCTGGTCTGATCATGGGTCAGACGACTTCCCTCAATATGGTTTGAATTATACGTTAAATCAATTTGTGTTTTATGGTAAATACCGCCGGAATATTTACTTGCCTTTTGTTCCTGCAAAATATCCAGCAGTGTGGGTGAAGGTTCTTTCTTTTTGTTGGAACGCTCTGGTTTTTCGGCGTTCTCCGGAATATTCCAGGTCTTTCCGGTAAGAAAAGCACCCTGCACACGCCCATGAGCACAGTAGTTTCTCACACTGCGCTCTGATATATTCCATTTCTTTGCTATTTTAGCAACTGAAAGGTATCTCATCTGCTCTCCTCCGTTATCAGTCAAATCAAATACTACGCAAATCTATACTATAGTATATCACATTATCGGCAATAAACCCATCAGCTTTCTGCATTTCACAATATATTTTTGCCGTTTTCGGAAGTTTCAATTATTAGTAAGTTCCCGATATATTATTGCTCCTTAAATCCGACTCTGCTATCATGAGAGCATAGACACAAAGGCCGCCCCATACCTGCTGCAAATTTCTTTGTGTTCAAAAAAGGAGGAAACTATCTTGAGCCAAGATCATAAGATAAAAATTGCCCTGTTACAGATTGCCCCCGGAAGTACACTGGAGGAGAATCTTGAAAAGGGGCTTCGCTGCTGCAAAGAAGCCAAACGAAAAGGGGCTGATATCGCCCTGTTTCCCGAAATGTGGAGTAATGGATACCATATTTATGGGCGTCCTGTAAGTGAATGGCAGGCAGAAGCACTCTCTGTAGACAGCGACTTTGTGAATGCTTTCGGACGTTTGGCCAGGGAGCTTGACATGGCTATTGGGATCACCCTACTTGAAAAATGCGAAACCGCACCCCGCAATACAGTTGTTCTCTTTGACAGATTCGGAGAGCGGAAATTTGTATATGCCAAAGTACATACCTGTGACTTTGGCGCCGAGCATGATCTTACACCCGGCGAGGATTTTTATGTCTCAACCCTTGACACAGCGTGCGGTCCGTTGGAAGTTGGCGCTATGATCTGTTATGATAGGGAGTTTCCTGAAAGCGCAAGGATTTTGATGCTCAAAGGAGCAGAGCTGATCCTGATTCCTAATGCCTGTCCGATGGAGATTAACCGGCTTTCCCAGCTCCGTGCCAGGGCCTATGAAAATATGACGGCGATTGCCACCTGCAATTATCCAGAAACGGTCCCCGACTGTAATGGACATTCCAGTGTTTTTGATGGAATCGCCTATCTTCCCGAGTCAGACGCTTCACGGGATACCTGCATTTTGCAGACAGATGGGCAGGAAGGGATATATATTGCAGAACTTGATCTGGAACAGCTTCGCAGCTATCGAGAAAGTGAGGTTCACGGCAATGCCTACCGGCATCCGAAAAAATACGGACTTTTAACAGACACCAGGATTCGTGAGCCGTTTATCAGAAATGACTACCGGGAATAAGATACTGATATGAATACCCAGACATACAAAAGGGGAATACCGGCGCCTGCCTGTATTCCCCTTTATAAATCCTATGTTCTTTGATCAGACTATTTTACCTCAACCAGCTCAATCCGGAAGTTTAATTCTTTTCCGGCCATCTCATGGTTTGCATCAAAAGTGATCGTCGTCTCTTCCTTTGCCACCACTTTCACCGGGAAGGGCTGTCCATACTGATTGGTCAGATAAACCTGCTGCCCAACCTGTGCTTCTTCGGATCCCGGAAGCTGTGCGATCTGGGCGGTAAATACCGCATTTGGATCCGGCATGCCGTAGGCTTCCTCCGGCATCAAATGCACATCCACGATCTGTCCCACTTCCATATCCGCAACGGCAGCATCAAATCCCGGGATCATCTGTCCGGCGCCGCAGACAAACTCCAGCGGTTCCCCACGGTCATAAGAAGAGTCAAACTGGGTTCCATCGTTAAAGGTTCCCTTATAGTGGGTACGGCAGGTCTTTCCTACGTTGCGTCCGGTCAGTGTCGGCTGTGCGCCGCATCCTCCGCCGCAGCTGCTCCCACAGCCGCCTCCGCAGGAATGGCCCTCTTCATGATCTCCACAGGAGTGGCCTTCCTCATGGTCTCCACAGCTGTGGCCTTCTCCGTGATGATGGTCACAGTTCGCTCCTGTAGACACCAGTTCTCCCTTCAGATAAGCTTCTACTGCCTGATCTGTATCTCCTTCTGCTCCGGAACATAATTCCACACCTGCCTCTGCAAGAGCTGCCTGGGCTCCTCCGCCGATGCCGCCGCAGATCAGCACATCTACTTTCTGCTCCGCCAGGAGTCCTGCCAATGCGCCATGTCCTACGCCATTAGAACCGATCACTTCACTGGAAATGACCTGATTATTTTCCACTTCATATACCTTGAAAGACTCGGTTCTTCCAAAATGCTGAAATATGTTTCCATTATCATAAGTCACTGCTATTTTCATATCTGAAACCTCCCAAATATTTTCCTGCTTATTTTAACACATACAGGAAACTTTTTGAATACAACGCTTTATTTTTATTCTGCCCCTTATTTCATCACCAGCTCCGGATGAAAGTTCAGGTAATCTCCTGAGACCAGCATATATCTGACGCCGTGAAATTCTCCCCTCAAGCTGTCCCCGAACCGGCTTTCTCCATGGCAGTGGGAATATACAACTGCGGTGACCCCGTATTCTTCCGCGATCTCTGTAAACGGCGATGTTTCCTCCAGGATACTGGTCGGTGGATAGTGAAGAAACATGATATATTTCTCATACCCCGCTTCCTTTGCCTGCCGGAAAGATTCCCTGAGGCGTGCCGTTTCCCTTTTTACAAGCTTTCTGGCCCGGGCCTCCTTTTCCTCGTCCCATCCGACCACTCGTCCCCGGAAATCCAGATAGAAGGGGCCCTCAAAAGTATATCCCTTTGTTCCTACCAGCGCATAATCCTGATAGGCAAAAAAATTATTTTGCAGAAAGAAGAGTCTGTCTTTAAATTCCTCATTTAACCGGTCTGTCTTTTTCGCATCCCAGAACATATCGTGGTTGCCTCTGAGCAGGATCTTACGCCCCGGCAGCTTCTCTATAAACGCCAGATCTTCAAGGCATTCGGATAATCTCTTTCCCCAGGAATGGTCTCCTGTCAGCACCAGTGTATCCTCCGGCTTTACAATCTTACTGACGTATTTTTCAATTTTATGTTCATGATTCTTCCAGACCTTCCCAAACTTATCCATGGATTTATCTGACTGAAAGCTAAGATGCAGGTCTCCCAATGCATACAGCGCCATAACCTTTTCTCCTTTTAAAGCCCATTCCGGTAAACATCGTTCATCACTGCCTGGGCCTGTTCCATCTCCTTCTTCTGAATGATCTGCTGCCTGTCGCTTAAAATCGCCAGCATCTCATCCACCAGATCTTCCACCCGGGGATTGCTTACCCGGTACAAATACCCCAGCATCCTGGTTGCCGTATAATCTGTATTCATATGCTGATATGCAATCTCCCTGCAAAGTTCCTCCTGATACCCTTTACTTAGCAGAAGTCTATAAAGTTCCTCTGTCCTTTCTGATGTCATAAGCTATCCCTCTCCTCCGCACGCAAAAATAATGATCCGCTCACGCGGGTCATCTCCCGGGAACAAGTCCCTGCAGTCAATCTCATCCAGGAAATCCAGTTCATCTACCGTCATCAGATAAGAAATATATTCATCTGACGGATAATAGAAAAAGAATAATATTTTCCTTGGCGCCCCATACCAGGACTCTAAAATACGACCAAAAACCTTCCGGAGCAGTTCCAGAGAAAAGGGATTGAAAAAATAAATCCTGTCCACAGACTCCGGCACTGCAAAATGTTCTGCATCTGTCAGCTTAAAAGTTGTTCTTTCAGCCGAGACAGCCGTCTTCTGATTTTCCACTGCTTTATCGTAGATCCGCTCATCATATTCAACTCCAATGGTACGGCACCTTAATTGCCACGATAGAAAGAAGTCTACCCGGCCTTTGCCGCAGCCGTAATCTAAAAGTGTATTTCCTTTCCGGGTATATCCGCTATTCGCCAGCCTCTCCAGCACAGGATAAGGCGTGGGCTCATAGGGATACCGGTACTGGTCTGCACCGGTATCATCCCTACCCGTCGTCCGGATCTGCAGGAGACGGTCCCATTTATCTTCGTTTTTATTCATGCTTCCTATCTCTCCGCTCTTCCCAGCTCCCAGAAGGCCACCGCACTGGCTGCCGCCACATTCAGTGAATCCACTCCATGAGCCATGGGAATCTTAATCGTATAATCAGAAGCCATGATCGTCTCATCCATAAGCCCGTCACCCTCTGTTCCCAGGATGACTGCCAGCTTCTCTTCATTTCTCAAGCGACCGTCATCTATGTCCACCGACTCATCATGCAGCGCCATAGAAGCAATGGAAAATCCCAGGCTTTTCAGGTAACGCATCCCATCTTTCGGCCAGCCGCCTGTTTCCTCTTCTGACATAAACGTCCAGGGAATCTGGAACACCGTCCCCATGCTGACCCGGATAGCTCTGCGATACAAAGGATTACTGCATCCGGGTGTTAGAAGAACCGCATCCATGTTTAATGCTGCCGCCGAACGAATGACAGCGCCTACGTTAGTAGGATTCATGACATTTTCCAGGACAGCCACGCGTCTTGTACCCTTACAGATGTCTCGTACCTGCGGCAGTGGTCTCCGGCGCATTGCACACAGAAGACCTCTGGTCAGATGATAACCAGTGAGCTGCGTCAGAACTTCAAAAGGAGCCGTATAAACCGGAATCTCCGGACACCTTTCGATCACCTCCCGGGTTGCTGTACCCTCCCTTGACTCTCCGCAAATATGCCCTTCTTCTGCCAGGATGGAAACAGGCTCATAGCCCGCATCCAGAGCTCGCAGGACTACCTTGGGACTTTCAGCAATGAATAGCCCGTCCTGCGGACAGTCTTTATTTAAAAGCTGAGCTTCCGTCAGCCTGGCATAGATATCCAGCTCTTTTGCTGAAAAGTCTGTGATTCCTATAATATTTTCCATGTTTGCTATCTCCCTTTTCACTAAAAGAAAATAAGAAGCACCGCCTGCGCCGCAAATAGCACCGGAACCGCTCGGAACAAAAGCTTTTTTGTCTTATGGTGAAAGAAATACATTCCTGCCAGAGCCCCGGCCGCCCCGCCGATCAGGGCCAGTCCCAGAAGCGCCTCCTCGCTGATCCGGTACTGATGCTTTCTGGCTCTTCGCTTATCAATGCCAAAGGCCGCAAACGCCGCCAGATTTACAAAGATAAGATAATACGCAGTCCATTCAAGTCCCATGCCCCGTCATCTGCTCCTTCCTCCGGTTCTTCCATATCATACAGCCAGATTACTTCTCTAGCCCAGCAGCGCTTTCACCATATCTGCGTCAAATGCGACCGCCTGCACATGGTCTACCTCGATCTGATATAAAGCGTTGGCGGCCAGATGCTCCGCAGCCTGCTCTAAATCCCGGATTCCACTGGTGTGTTTATGCAATTCGATCACCGCATCCAGCCCGTCCTTCGTAAGCGTACATTCGTTTTCCTGCATACCGATCCTTTTCAGGACTTTAGGAAGCGCATACTGCGAGAAGATCACCTTCTTTTCCTCCGGCGTATAGTCCGGAATCTCAATCACAGCAAACCGTGACATCAAAGGCGCACTGATCTGATCTTTATCATTTGCAGTCGCAATGGGGTATACACCTACGGTGGGAATCATGCACTCGATATAATTGTCTGTAAATCCCAGGTTATCAAGCAGGGTTAAGAGAACGTCCGCCGGGTTCCCGTTGCCTTTTCCGGCCGCCGCCTTGTCCAGCTCATTGATAATAAATACCAGATTCGATTCTCCTGCCATGGAAAAGGCATCCATAATGATTCCCGGTTTCGCATTGGCATAGATCCTGGAACTTCCTGTCAGCTGCTCCGGATCGTTGATGGAGCTCATATCCAGCGTGGTCCATGGCAGTTTCAGGATCCTGGCTACCGCATAGGCAATCTGAGACTTTCCGGTTCCCGCCGGCCCCACCAAAAGAAGACCATAAGCCGGCAGCGTATGGGTCCGGTTGATCTGGATGATGGTCTCGATAATCCTTTGTTTCACCTGTTCCATGCCATAGAGTTCTTCATCCAGGATCCTTCGTGCTTCTTTCGGATCAATGGACTGGAAATAGTCACTCTTCCAGTGGATATTCATCATGATAGAGAGGGCCCGCTGCGCATGCCGCCTCTCTTCCTGGGACACCTCATTCGACCGGGCCACCGCAAGGTTTCTCCTGGCCCAGAGGCGGATGTTATCCGGCAATGTCCTTCCCGCACAGTTCATGAAGTCCGTAATGCTCTGGATGCTGGTCAGCTTCATGCTGTCGCCGCTTTCTTCCTCATCCTCATCCGGCAGTTCCTCTGACGGAGCGTCGCTGGACAGCAGACGTTCAATCATAAACTGCAAAAATCCATCCTCTGCCGAGAGCTTAGAACCGCCTCCAAACGCAATCTCCCGGATCTTATAAACAGCGTATCCATCCTCCCGGGATGCCCCTGAGAGGCGCACATTGATATGATTTTCTCCCAGCCATTTCAGAAGGCTAACGAATCTGGCGTCGATCTTCAGGATATCTGCACTGACGGTTCCCGCCTCGCCTTTAAATTCAAAGGCTGTCTTCCGGATAGGATTGGTAAAGGTCCCGTTGGAATGATGTTTAAGCTGTCCTTCCCTGTTATCCAGCACCAGCATGGGATGATCTGCGGAGGCCTCCGGATTGCTGGAATAAAATATTTCATACGTACATTCTGGAGCCTGCGACTCCTCTGGTGAATTATTAAAATCAAAAACTGGCATATGCTCTGTTCCTTTCCCTACTCATCTATGATGTATTTTCCATAAAATATCTTCTATGGAACATTCTATCTGATTCGGGCCGGACAGGCAATCCGTTTTTTCCGCTGATATCCATCTTTTTTCATCCAGTCCGCCGCCAGCAAAAAACCTGCTATGGCTGTAACCGCCAGTCCGGCCGTTTTCCCCTGCGCATGGTACTGGATCTCTACCTCATGTTTACCCGCATCCACCGGAACCCCCAGGAATCCTCCGTTCACCTTCTCTGCTTTTTCCTCTTGCCCGTCCACCAGCACAGTGAAGCCGTCGTCGTAGGGAATGGAAGTGATGAGATATCCGTCTGTGTCTGTAGTAAAGCTGCCCGCAAGGCTATCTCCATCCGCACGCAAAGAAAGATTTGCGTCTACAATCTGCTCCCTGCTATCCGCAGCTGTGCTGTTTTTCCCTTCACATCCCGCGCTTCCATACCAGGCTTTCACATGAGAAATTTCATAGGATCCTTCTCCGAAGGTGATCTCCAGTTCATCTGCGTTTTCCAGGCTGCATACATAATAAAAGGTCTTGTTTCCATTTGGATAGGCGTAACCCCTGGTAGCGCTCTGCTTGTTGGTCTCGCCGTTCACCGTAATAGATACGTCCGAAGACTTGTGATGATTTTCCACATCAAAGCACAGGAAGAGATACTGATCGCCGTCCTGCCGGTCTTCCAGTGTGATCGTCTGTGTTTCCCCGCCTTTCGAAATGTCGTATGTCTGCTCCAGAGATGTCAGATCTGTTTCCCGTATATCAGAGGACAAAGACACGTTGTCACGGTCCCCGGCCACAGAAAAACTTGACAGAGCCAGCTGCCTTTCCGGCCAGGAGAGGCTCTCAAAAGTCTGATCTGAGATGATCTGATCTGTCACATAACCCACCGGGGTTGTGCTTTCATTTTTATAAATGTCTATATTCCCCTTTTCTCCAATCTTTTCATATCCTTCCGGCGCTACTTCCCCACTGTCTTCCCTGACCAGAAGGTATTTTACACCCATCAGATCCAGAAAGATCGGATTATCTGAAGATTCCTGCATCAGACTATTCCTGGCTGGACGATTCAGGTGGAAGATTTCTTCCCGAAATGTCTCATAATCCGCATTGCTGATAGAGGAATAGACCGTAGTCACGTTCTGGCCTGATACCAGCGACTGATTATCCGCCGCCTTTTCCTGGGCTCTGGTTCCCCGAACCTCCATCCGGTACAGTCCCGTATCCTCCTTTCGGATCTGCTGCATGGCTTCCTTCAGGTCACTGTCCTGAAACTCCTCCATCCAGTCCGCTTCTACCAGATACTCTCTCGCCATCCGGACCTGGCATACCGAAGAAACGGCCATACAGGCCAGAAGTCCTGCACACACAGCCCTTTTCCACAGGCGGACACCGATCAGGATAAACAATCCGCACAAAACCAGATCCGCATACACAACATACCGCTCCAGATCCGTGATCCCTTCATCCTTGCTTCCATAGACCAGGACAATAGCCGCCAATAAGTAACCTGCCAAAAGTCTCCGGTTTTCCAGGCTCTTTTCCCGTATTCTTTTCAGGAACGCCGCTGCCAGCCAGGCAATCAGGGGCAGGAAGGGAATATATGCCTTTGTCCGCAGATAAAGTCCTCCGTTCAACAGAAATTCTGCTGCCGGGAACACCAAAAGGAGCACGATACAGACCGCCAGATATTTTTCCTTACCCCGGCGGTAAAACAGGCTGACCGCAAGGATCACCACTGCCATAGCCGTAAGCCCCATGCCATAGGAAGTATAAAGAACATTCCACAGGCTGATCTGAGGCGTCAGAAGCTCCTTCAGGCCATAACTGCTTCCTTCGCTTCTTCCGCCCAACATAGCGCAAAACACAGGCACCAGGTAAAAAAAGGACAACAGGCCGCCAAAAAAGGCCGGATAAAACTGCTTCCAAAGAGAGCGTATCAATACTGCCGGGGACGATGCCCATTCCTTTTTCCATCCGCACAGTCCATAGATCAGAAGAGCGGCCACCCCGCCCACCGCAAAATAAAAGCTGGTCAGCACCATACAAAACACACCCAGAGTCAACAGGGCATATTTGCCGGTGCGACAGTACCGGTCATATCCGATCAGCGTCAGCAGGAGGAATGGCAGATAGCTGACAAACATAATCTGCATGGAGGTATGGAATACGACCGGCCCCGCCATGATCATGATGAAAGACGCAAAAAAGCTTTCTTCCTCCCGAAAATCTTCCCTGAGAAGCCACAGATAACAAAGCAGACCGTCTGCGATCCATGTCGCAAGCATCATACCCTGCACATAAACTGCCATATCCACGAAAGGGAGCAGATAAGAAAGAAGATACAATGGATTATAGAGTCCATAGTATCCAAAATTGTAGATATTCTGCCCTCCGCCGATCTCCATGGCAAAATCCGGGAAAAGATTTCCCGTTTCATAAAAGCGCTGCCGGAAATATTCCGGAAATACAATATGCTGGGACAGCCAGTCTGTCTCAGAACCCGCCAGATATCCTCCGCTTATCTTCATCAGAAAAAACAGTATCGGTATCACCATGAGAATGAACGGAAACAAATGTTTCCTGCTGAATCTGATCTTCTTCATCACTGGAACTCCTCAAAATATAGATTGGCCTGTCTTTGATCTCGGTATAAGCCCTGGCAAGATACTGGCCCATAATGCCAAGACACAAAAGCTGGATACCGCCGATAAAAAAGATGACGCACATCATGGACGGCCAGCCTGCCACCGGATCGTGCCAGAAGATGTTTTTGATCACCAAAAACAGCATCATAACAAATGCCGCGCCGCAGAAAAAGATTCCGCCATAGGACGCAACGGACAGAGGGATCGTGGAAAAGCCCAGAATCCCGTCCAGGGAATACCGGAACAGCTTTCCGATCGACCACTTGGTGTCGCCTGCCGCTCTCTCTACATTATGGTAGGGCAGCCATTTTGTTTTAAATCCTACCCAGCCAAACAAGCCTTTGGAAAAGCGGTTGCGTTCTCCCAAAGATAAAATGGCGTCCGTCATCTTCCGGTTCATCATCCGGAAGTCTCTTGCTCCTTCTTCAATCTTCACCTTCGAAAGCCGGTTGATACATTTATAAAAAGCGCCGGAAAGGAATGAACGGATCCTCGCCTCTCCGTCCCGGTCTTCCCGCCGGGTAGCCACGCAGTCATACTCCCCTTTCTTCAATGTCTGCAGCATCAGCGGAATATATTCCGGCGGATCCTGGAGATCTGCGTCCATCACGGCCACATACTCTCCTCTGGCCGCCTGCATCCCTGCATACATAGCCGCCTCTTTCCCAAAATTCCGCGAAAACGACAGGTAACGATAGCTGTTCCTCTTTTTATGGAACTGGCCGAGGATCTCCGCCGTCCGGTCCGTGGAGCCATCATCCACAAAAATAATCTCCACCTCCGCAGTTTTCATCTCTTTGATAATTTTCTCCATTGCATGGATATAGATCGGAAGTACTTCCTCTTCATTAAAGCAGGGGACGACGATGCTCACCAGTGTTTTCCTATCCCTGTTCATATCATAACTCCTTTCCATTATCAAACTGTCCATTACTCTACACCTCAATTGTTATATTTTTGTGAAAAACAATCTTAAAGATTTCTAAAGATTCTATTGGGAATTATTATGGAGCCTGAGTTTAAATAAATATTCAGGAAAAGATAAACAAACCTTAAACAAAAACAGTCCGCCGCAAGGCTATACCTTTTTTGTTGAAATATTTTTCACTGCTCAGAATGATTGACTATATTCAAAAGAAAATCTATACTATTTGTCAGGAGTTCAACCAGAACACATATCATACAATTTTGGAGGTTTATCATGAAAGACAAGCAGTACAGCAAGGTGCCGGTATTTGAAAACGGACTGGCACAGCCTGTTTTCCCATTTACAGACGGAAAAACAGGTGAAAACTATGATCCATCCACATCGGATATCGTAAGATACTGTGTGTACGTGGAATCAGACTATGACATGGACGGGGACGGCAAGCGCGACCTGATCAAGGTGCTCGTGCAGGTTCCCAGAAGCGCAGTCGAAGGGAACTATAAAGCAGCATCCTTATTCGAGGCCAGACCGTATTGTGCCGGTGTTCAGGACGATGGCTATGATCATATGAAAGAAGTGGCGGATAAGGAATACCGCAAATTTGATTTTGCCGACCTGGATCACAAAGTGGCGCCTCGAGTTCCCACCGGCTCCATCAGCCCGATGGAGCTTGCACTGAAGGCAGATCCTTCCGACTGGTATTATCCGGATAAGGGAAATCATAACAGCATGGTTTACGAAAACCTTGATAATTTTAACTATTATCTCGTACGCGGCTTTGCCGTGATCGTAAGCGCCGGCTTCGGAGCGCTGGGCTCTGACGGTTTCAACTTTGTGGGATCCGATTACGAGAGAGACGCTTTCAAATTTGTCGTAGAATGGCTGCACGGCGACCGTACAGCCTACGCAGACAGAGAAGGTACGATCGCCACGAAGGCAGACTGGTCAAACGGCAATGTCGCCATGACCGGAAGATCTTACGCAGGAACCATGCCCTTTGCCGTGGCAACAACCGGTGTCGATGGCCTGAAGACCATCGTTCCTGTCGCAGGAATTTCTGACTGGTACAGCCAGCAGAACATGCAGGGCGCACAGCGCTACTGGCCGAAGGAAATGCTGAACAGCTATCTTGCATACTACTGTTCCAGCCGCTACAACGATGAGACATTGTCAGAAAAGCAGCTGGATGATATTGCTGCATTTCATCATGAGCTGAGCCTTCAGCAGCTGAAATGCGGATTCGATTATGATGCTGACTTCTGGGGAAGCGGAAACTATCGTTTACATGCAGACAGGATCAAATGCAGCGCTTTGATCGTCCAGGGATTAAATGATGAAAATGTATCCACCAAACAGTTCGAAATGATGCTGAAAGCATTCCAGCAGTCCGGACAGACCTTTAAGACAATCCTTCATCAGGGACCGCATATCACGCCTACCATGCCAAACAAAAACTATGGAATTCTGATCAATGGCAGATTCTATGATGATATCGTCAACGAATGGATCTCCCATTATCTGTACGGCGTAGAAAATGGTGCAGAGGCAATGCCGGAAGTTCTCGTACAGACAAACTATGATCAGAAGAAATGGGAAACTGCAGATTTCTGGGATACCGGACACTCCATGAAGCTTGAAAGCGAAGGCACCGGCACTACAGTCATCGATACTGACTGGGAAGCGGCAGGCGTCAGCGCCGAAAACTTCGATGATGTCATGGGCGTAAAGTCCACCAATATGGCGCAGCGGTATGTGACAGCTCCATTTGAAGAAGCTGTAACGATCCAGGGAACCGTATGCCTGAATCTGAAAGCAGCGTTAAAGGACGGCGATATCGAAAATGATTTCAACCCGGAAAACAGAAATGATGTAGATACTCTGACCATGCAGCTTGGTTCTTCTAAAGTTTCCGGAAGAATGGATGACGTGGAGATTGCAGTTCTTCTCTGCGATGTATGCGATGAAGAATTTGACAGTATCCAGACGGTGGATCCTGAGAGAAATATCATCCCGGTGGAAACGGTAAAAGAAGGCGGCATCATAAACGGCGGGGATCTTCCGGCATTTAATGAGGCTGAATTCTCTACAGTTCACAAAAAATACCGTGTCATCACACGTGCTTTCGCAGATCTTTGCAATCCGGAAGCAGGCTATGAGCCGGAAACAGCTGCAAACAGTATTGAACTGAAAAAAGGCGAGTATCACGATTATCACGTATACTTATGCGCGACAAGATATACCGTAGAACCAGGCCACAGCCTTGCCCTGGTGATTGCTACGGAAGATCCTGTCAACTGTATGATCCATAAAACATATTCGATCGAGATCGACAACGCTTCTGTAAATGCGGTTGTTCCTGTAACAAAGGAAACAAAAGACCGCTCTGTAAAACCAGACAGCTCTATCGGTTAATGTAATCAAAAGGAGAACGGCAATGACAACCGTTCTCCTTTTTGTTAAGCAACGCTTTCTGCCTATTCTTGTTTCCCGGTCAGATCCTGACATGCCGGATATCCGTATGCACTGTCCGCACTGGTGACCGCCCGGACAATGGCCTCGCTCATCACCTCTGCCGCCAGAGTTCCCACCAGATCCTGGTCTGCCTGCACTGTTCCCAGAGAAACCGCATAGATACTGTCTCCGTCTGCCGTCGTATGTACAGGACGAATAGATCTGGCATATCCGTCCTGAGCCATGCCTGCGATCTTACATAAAGAAGCCTTGCCAAATTCCGCATTGGTCAGGATCACACCGATCGTAGTATTCCCTGTAAACTTATTCTCCACCACCTGCGTACTCGCATACAGCAGTTCTTCCGTCTGCCGGAAAGACTTCTTGTCTTCAGAAAGGAGTCCGGCAATCTTCCTTCCTGTTTTCCAGTCATATATATCTCCCAGGGCATTAACTGCCACTACAGCACCCACCTGAAGGGCGCCGATCTCCACGGCATAGCTTCCGATCCCGGACTTCATGCAAAAGTCCATGCCGGCAAACTTTCCTACAGTGGCGCCGCAGCCCGCACCAAAGTTCCCGTCTCTATAATTGCCTTTTTCGGCGTTTTTGCAGGCCTCATAGCCCATCGCCCCATCCGGCCTTGTAAAGGGATCTCCAACGGTCAGATCAAAAAGATCCGACTGGCATACCAGAGGCACCCTGGTTACGCCTACGTCAAAGCCAATCCCTTTTTCTTCCAGATACTTCATAACACCGTCTGCCGCTCCAAGGCCAAACGCGCTTCCGCCTGCCAGTACGATTCCATGGATCTCCTGGGCTGCCGCCATCGGCTTTAACAGCTCTGATTCCCGGGATGCCGGTCCGCCTCCCCGCACGTCTAAACCTGCCTTCATCCCGTTCCTGGCAAGAAATACCGTGCAGCCTGTACCTGCCGCCGCGTTCTCTGCCTGTCCGATCTGAACCCCTTTGATCTTGCTGATACTGATCTCCTGCTTCATATCCTTTCGCTTCTTCTCCCTTCGCCTTTATCACTCGATACTCGCCATAAACAGCTCATAGAAATCATCTTCCCCCGCAAGCTTGGGCGAATTTTCCCCGCCGCCGTTAGTACTGCGCTTCATAGCCGCATGAAACTCTTCTCCCGCACACACCAGTTCCATCTCATAGATCTCATATCCCAGTTCTCTGCATGCGCGGCAGAAAGCTCCCAGAGAATCACTTTCCTCTCTGGTCGCCAGCAGCTTTTCTCTGATATCCTCTTCATGCAGGGCTCTGGTCTGCAGTTCATCTAACATCTCCACAATATTTGCCATAGGGATCTCCTTTCTTTTGAGTCCGTTCCCTTCTATCCTTGAAGGGCCTTTTCATAAACCTTCCAGGTATGGTCATCAAACAATACCCATTCGATCAGTTCCAGTTCTCCCGGATGTTCCTGTACAAATCGCTTTGCTGTACGGACCGCAATCCCGGCAGCCTCTTCCACCGGGAAATGATAGACGCCTGTGGAAATCGATGGAAACGCAATCCTGCGTGCGCCGTGCTGTATGGCAAGCTCCAGGCAGGACTGATAACAGGACGCCAGAAGTTCCCGTTCTTTTTTATGTCCGCCCTGCCAGATAGGCCCCGGCGTATGGATCACATAGCTGCAGGGAAGCTCATAAGCTCCTGTGATCTTTGCCTTCCCGGTCTCACAGCCGTGAAGTGTGCGGCACTCTTCCAAAAGCTTCGGCCCTGCCGCCCGGTGGATCGCTCCGTCCACACCGCCTCCGCCAAGGAGGCTGGTATTGGCCGCATTAACAATAGCATCTACATCTGTAACCTTCGTAATATCTCCGCGGATGGTGCGGAACATCGTTTCATTCATTACTAAAAGCCTCCTTTTCTGTTTTACAGGTATCTCAACTGAAAAGTCCCTTTTATTCTATCATATTTCCATAAAAATGAAAATCAACCCCATTGTGTCTCTCCTTACAACTGGTTATAATAGTGAGTGTTGAAAAAAATATACGAGGATGATGAGTCTATGCAATATACAATTCCACATTATTTTAAAAGCTTTCACTGCATCGGCGGCAAGTGTCCGGATACCTGCTGCGCCGGCTGGCAGATCCAGATTGATCCGGCTTCTCTGAAAAAATACCGTAAAGCAAAAGGCGCGCTGGGTGCACGCCTTCACAATGAGATTGACTGGAAAGAAAGATGTTTCCGCCAATATGAGGGCCGCTGTGCCTTTTTAAATGACGAAAACCTATGTGACCTTTATCTGGAAGGCGGCGGAGAGCAGGCATTTTGCAAAACCTGCCGGACCTATCCGCGCCACATCGAGGAATTTGAGGGCCTGCGGGAAATTTCCCTGTCCCTCTCCTGCCCGGCTGCTGCCAGACTGATCCTGGAATCAGAGGCGCCGGTTAAGTTTCTTCACGGAGAAACCGACAAAGAAGAGACCTACCCGGATTTTGATTTCTTCTTGTTTACCAAGCTGATGGACGCCCGTAACTTATGCTTCCGGATCCTTCAGGAACGGTCCCGCCCCATGAAACTGCGGCTTGCCATTGTTCTGGCCCTGGCTCACGACCTGCAGGTCCATATCACCCGCGGTACCCTTTTTAAGACCGATGCCCTTCTGGCCCGCTACGAAGCCTCCACCGTCTGGGAATGGTTCGACCGAAAGCTCTCTGGCATGGAGTTTACAAAGGATTCCGCAGAGCGTACACTGCAGAACCTGTTCGACATCCTGGATCAGCTGGAGGTCCTGCGCCCGGACTGGCCTCCTTACCGCAAGCAGGCTGAATCCATCCTTCGCTTTGCCATGCAGAAAAACACGAAAAGCATTTCGTCCTATGCGACGGCGGGCGCTCCTGTTTTCCAGGAGGTATTCTCTGATGTGGTCACAGAGCAGCTGATGGTCTATTTTCTCTTTACTTATTTTGCCGGAGCAGTCTACGATCAGGATGCCTGGGGAAAGATGAAGTTTTCCTTTGTATCTGTGATCCTGATCCGGGAACTGTTCCGCGCCGAATGTCTGATGAACCCGACGGAAGCAGACCACGAAAGACTTCTTCAGACCGCCTGGCGGTTTGCCCGGGAGCTGGAGCACTCGGATCCGAATAAAGAGCTGATGGAAAAACGGCTGGGAAATGAGCGTCTCTTTCATCTGAGGCACATGCTTTCTCTTCTCTTTTAGGAGAAAGCATACCGCCAGACGAGATCGTTACCTCATATTTAACCGGCCTGCATCCAGATATGTACAGCAAACATGACCCACAGCAGCACAGCTGTTCCACGGTGTAGAAAAAGCCATCCTCTTTCCAGCCGTTTTCTCAGAAACCAGGTAAGTACAGTCGCCAGCATAAGTCCCAGACACAGAAAACCGGTCACTGTATTTTCGTCAAACTTGCTTCAATCGGGCAGAAAAAATGTACCGCCCATTCAGGCGGTACACTGCTCTATGCTCTCTTCTACGCAGTCACTTTGCTGTCTGCGGCATATGATTTTTCTGATTCCTCTTCTTTCCAGCCTTCCTTCTGCACATTCATCACCAGCATCTGCAGCCTGTTTTCCAGGTTTGCGAAACTGACGTCCGGATCATAGTCCAGGGACAAAAGCTGTGCGTCCGGATACATCTCTTTCAGCCGTTTGACAATCCCTCTGCCCACAACATGATTGGGCAGGCAGCCAAAGGGCTGCAGAATGATGAAGGCCCGGCAGCCCTGCGCTGCATGGTGCAGGATCTCCCCGGGGATCAGGACTCCTTCTCCCGCGTCAAACGTATGAGGAATGATGGCATCACTTTTCTTCACCAGCTCCGGAAGACGGCAGGCTCTCTGATACAGCGGATGTATTTTTGCAATCCGGTCTGTCAAAGCATGGGCAGCCTCAAACACCCTGTTTGCCGTGGCATACCATAGCTTTTCCCGGAGCGGTTTCTTTACATGGTATTCTTTTACCTGGGAATCTTTATTAAAGTAAATCTTCCGGATCACGTCCGTCATCCTTGCCTCGATGATCTCAAAGCCATTTTTCTCCAGATAAGCTTCAATATCATGATTTGCACCCGGATGGAAATTCAGAAGATATTCTCCAACGATCAGCACCCCCGGTTTCTTCCGGGACCGGTCGTACCCGACGGCATCCATCACATGCATCGCTTCCCGGAAGCCCTTGGCCGCTCCACGGATCCCGTGCTTCTCAAGGCCGTGGATCACCAGATCCATTGCCTTTTCAAATGCCTTATCGGCGCTTCCCTCCACGGTCTCATAGGGGCGGATTTTCCGGAGCAGTTCCTCAAGCACATCGATCATCGGCATCGCAAAGGCAATCCTGAGCGACGCCTTAAGATTCATCTTATAACCCGGATGCAGGTTGTGGCTATCCTGATCATCATTAGTCAGGATCGGCACCTGCGCAAATCCCGCATCGTCCAGTGCTTTCCGAAGCAGAGCGCTGTAGTGGGTCAGACGGCAGTCACCTACATATTTAGCCATGGCGATAGCCGTGTTGTCCACATCGTATTTTCCGCTCTTCAATGCGGCAAGCGCCTCTCCGATCACCACCTGAGCCGGGAAACAGATATCGTTGTGCACATACTGCTTGCCGAGCCGGATGGCTGTCTCCCTGCCGATTTCCAGCGGTTCTGTTCTAAGCCCCTGCCCCTTCATCGCAGCAGACATAACCCGCGAAAATGCATGGGAAGTATTTGGCACCAATACCACTTTTTCTTTTCGGTCCCGATCCGTAAATTTCACCGGATAAGGCTCTCCAAGCTCTTTTGTCTGAAGCGTTTCTCCCTGCTTCTTCTTAAGCTCCCGCTTCATATTCAGAGTTTCCACAAAGGAACGCACACGGATCCTAAGCGGTCCCTGCACATCACTTTCATCCACCTTCAGCACCAGCGGCGTCTTCCCGGATATTTCCTTCATGACCCGGATGATCTCATCTGACAGGTACGCATCGTGGCCGCAGCCGAAGCTTACGAGCTGCACGTACTCAAGCCTTGGATCCCTGGCTGCAAGGATGGCTGACGAAAGCATCCTTGCGTGATAATTATTCACGATATCCAGCGTACTCTTCGAAAGATCGGTCTTTCCGGCTTCCGGAAGCGAATCTGCCGTCAGCACAGAAATTCCAAGGCTGGTAAAGAGGCTTGGCAGATCATGGTTTACCAGTGAATCGGTCTGGTAGGGCCTGGCCGCAAGAACCACCGCATACTTCCCGGTTTCCTCCATCCTGCGTAAGACCTCTTCTCCCGCCTCTACCATCTGTGTCCGGAAGCTTTCCTGCGCCGCGTCCGCGGCTTCTATTGCCGCCCGGGTCTCTGCTTCCGGTATCCGGAAGGTCTCTTCCATGTATTGGGTCAGCTGTCTTGTGCGGTCCTCTTTTGTGTACCAGAAGAACAGCGGCGCGTCAAACGGGATGCCAAAGCGTCTCTTCGGATCGTCAGAGTTTTGTATGATCAAGGGATAGCCTTTGACTACCGCGCACATGGACTCACTGGTCTTTTCCATATTTTCCGGCGGCACGGTGCTGATAGACGGCATGAAGATCCGGTCTACTTTCTGTTTTGCCAGATCACGCAGATGTCCGTGCACCAGCTTTCCTGGAAAACATACCGTGTCCGAAGTCACTGCTGACAGCCCGTTTTCATACATTTTCCTTGTACTTGGACGTGACAGCTTGACACGGAAACCTAACCCTTTGAAAAAGGTCGTCCAGAAGGGCATCGTATCCCAGAAGAACAGCACCCGCGGGATGCCGATAGTTACATTTCTTGCAGCTTTTGGCGCCGCGGCCGGGTACTCTTGAAACAAAAGCTGTTCTCTTAACTGAAAGAGGTTTGCTGTCTTCGCCTTTTCCTCCGTCTTCGCACGCAGCCTCGTCTGCACGCTCTCATCCTTCGGGTCTCCCAGGATTTCTCCACGCTCACACCGGTTATTGGTGACCCAGGAGCTGCCATTTGAAAAGCGGATAATGGTACGCTTGCAGTGGTTGGCGCAGAACGGGCAGGGCATATCTGCCTGCTGGGTATATGAAAATTCTTCCAGTGCGGAAAGGCCGATAAAGGTCCTTTCGCCCTCCCTCTCCCGTTCCTTCGTAAGAAGCGCGGCGCCAATGGCTCCCATGATTCCCGGATAAGGCGCGCGGATCACCTGTCTGCCGGTATATTGCTCCAGGGCGCGCAGCACTGCATCGTTCTGGAATGTTCCGCCCTGTACCACGATCACATCTCCCAGGCTATCCATATTAGAGATACGGATCACCTTGGTAAACACATTTTCAATGATGGATCTGCACAGCCCTGCCATGATGTCTCCCGGCAGCTTTCCGTTCCGCTGTTCGGTCACGATACTGCTGTTCATAAATACGGTACACCGACTGCCAAGCTTTGCCGGACTTTTGGAATCAAAGGCTGTTTTTGCAATCTCTTCCACCGGTATCTTGAGCGAAGCCGCAAAATTTTCCAGGAAGGACCCACAGCCGGAGGAGCAGGCCTCATTCACCACAATGTTGGTAATGATCCCGTCCTTCAGCCAGATCGCTTTCATATCCTGTCCGCCGATATCCAGGATAAAGGAAGCGCCCGGCACATATTTGGCCGCGGCCCTGGCATGAGCCACCGTTTCCACCACATGGCACTCTGCGGAAAATGCATTGGCAAAGAGCTGCTCACCGTATCCGGTCGTGCCTACTCCTAATATTTCCAAAGACGCACCCGCTTTTTCATAGCGGCGTTTCATATTTAAAAGCGCCTCTTTTGCCACGGCAAGCGGCGCCCCCTTATTTGATGCATAGAAGGAGTCCAGGATTTCTTCCCTTTCATCCATCAGTACAAACTTCGTGGTCGTGCTTCCGGAATCAATTCCCAAGTAGGCACGGACAATCTCTCCCTTCTCCGGCTGATAGGGCGTCCATTCCGGCAGAGCATGCTGTCTCTCAAATTCCTGCCGTTCTTCCACAGAAGCAAAAAACGGTTTCTGCCCGTCCTCTTCTTTTTCACTTTCCTTTAACCTGGTCAGACGCTCTGCCAAATGCTCCGGCCGTTCTGCCTTTGGAACTTCTCCTGCCAGACGCTCCAGGGAGAGCGCCGCACCGTATGCCATCATAAGCTCCGGATGCTCCGGAATCAGCACATCTTTTTTTGACAGTCCCAGCCGTCCTGCAAACACACGGATCAGCATCGGGTTAAAGGTCAGAGGACCGCCTTCAAAAACTACCGGGCTTTTGATCTCCAGGCCCTGTGCCAGTCCGCCGATGGTCTGCTTTGCAATCGCATGGAAGGCGGAAAGCGCAAGGTTTTCCTTGGAGACCCCCTGGTTTAAAAGAGGCTGGATATCTGTCTTTGCATAGACGCCGCACCGTCCGGACACATCATAAACACAGTCTCCCTTTGCCGCCATCTGATCAAATTCTTCAATAGACAGGTTTAAGACAGATGCGATCTCATCAATAAAAGCACCGGTCCCTCCCGCACAGCTTCCGTTCATCCGCATATCATAAACTTCCAGCTGTTCGTTATTTTCATTCTTACGGAAGAAGATGATCTTGGCATCCTGGCCTCCCAGCTCGATCGCCGTCCCCACCTTCTCGTACTTCTCGCACAGTGCCACAGAATTGGCTACGACCTCCTGTATGTAAGACATTCCCAGCGCCTCCGAAAGAGGCTTGGCTCCAGATCCTGTCAGCACCAGCTGCACTTTGGCTCCCGGAAAATTTTTCTGCATTTTTAAGAGTGCATCTGACACACTCTTCACCTGATCGGCATGGTGACGCTGATAATCAGAATATAAGACCTTCCGTGAATCCGGATCCAGCACAACGATTTTGGTCGTCGTGGATCCAACGTCAATCCCTGCCTGTAAGATCTCTTTTTCTCTCTTCATACAATGACTCCAGCTTTCTTTCGTAGAAATAGATTCAACAACATCTGGTTTTCAAAACCTAGTATTATACTATAGTACAAATTTGACAAAAAGTAAATTTATGCATTGACAATTTCTTTTGCTAAATTATAATTACTATTAGTAATTACTATTGATAATCATAAAAAACGGAGGAAATGCAAGATGGAAATAAAAGACGTTAAACTGTTTCTGGATTCCTGTCATGCCGCTAAACGAATTGTAGAGCTTATGCCCAAACTTCCTAAAGGACTGACTCCCAGACATATTCATGTTATCGAAGCAATCTGGCAGATCAGCCAGGAATATGGAACGGTAAAAATCAGTGATGTCAGCCTGTTTCTTCGGGTTACACGCCCCAGTGTAACAAAACTGATCAACGAGCTTGCTTCCTTGGACGTCGTACGAAAGCTGCCCGATCCTGTAGATCACCGCAGTACCCTGGTGGAACTGACCAGCCTTGGCCAGAAATACTATGACTTTTATGTAGACCAATACCATAACTGGCTGGCCGGACAATGTTCGGACATTGATCCAGAACACTTCCGCATCACAGCCGATACGTTGTTTCATGTATTTGAGATCTTAAGTATGCAGAAAATGGAGGTGCCTGAAAATGAATGAAGATAAAAAAATAGATCTGAAACTAATCCTGTCAATTGTAGCCACCGGCATTATGTCCTTTTCCGGCGTTGTAGTAGAGACTGCCATGAATGTCACCTTTCCTTCTTTAATGGAAGAATTCCAGATTGGAACTTCTTCGGTACAGTGGATCACAACCGGATATCTTCTGGTCCTGGCAGTCATCATCCCTACTTCTTCTTATCTAAAAAAACGTTTCCGTATGAAATCACTATTTATGACAGCAATCATCCTGTTCATCATTGGAACAGTCCTGGCAGCTGTAACACCTGTATTCTCTTTGCTGCTTCTGGGCCGTCTGATCCAGGGTGTTGGTACCGGTATTGCCCTTCCGCTGATGTTTAACATCACAATGGAGCAGGTGCCGGAGGAAAAGCTGGGGGTTATGATGGGAACAGCATCTCTCATCACTGCCATGGCGCCGGCAGTCGGCCCCTCTCTTGGCGGATTTATCGTTAATCATTTTGGTTGGAGAATAGTCTTCATCGCTCTCCTTCTCTTCCGGGCGACACGGCACTTGCCACACAACAGGGAAGCCAAGATGCCTTCTGTCTTTTGGCTGCTATCACTATCTTGATACTCATCTGCTCCTGCGGCGTCTTTCTCTCTATACGCAGCAGCGAGAAAATTGACATAGCCCATGTGCAATAAATCAAATAGGCATTATCTTTTAGTTCTCTGCAGCCTTATTAATGCAGGCAATGGCATTCAGGCTGCGGGGATAGCCAATATACGGCAGGCACTGGGATACTACCTTTGTCAGGAAAGCCGCGTCATTTCCCATATTCATATTGCCTTTTGCGTGAGAGGTAAGCTGAGGCTCGCAGCCTCCCTGAGCAGCCAGGAAACAGAATGTGATCATCTCTCTTTGAGCTAAGTCAAGTCCGGTCCTGGTATAGTAGTCTCCAAAACAGTTGGCTGCTAGCCACCGGTTGATATGCCCCTTTTTCCAGGCGTCTCTCATACCTTCCCCGAACATCTCAAGCTGAAGTGCAGCGCCTTTTTCCAGACGGTTTTCCATGGTAGTGGTCGCTTGTCCTTCAAGAGGGAGCTGCACTCCTCTTTCCTCCAGCACTTCATTTACTGCGCCAAGGAAGGGGTACATCCTCCCGATCCCCAGGTAGTCTACTGCCTGGTAGACAGTCTCTTTGATCATCACCGGAGAAAGACCTGAATCCAGCGCCTCCGGCAGTGTAGCCTTAAATACATCCAGGCCCTGACATCCAAGAAGCGTTGCTAGGATAGACAGATATCTGGTCTTCTCATCCAGGGTCTGCCCCTCTTCCTTCACCACTTCCTCATATGCAAAATGTTCAAACCTCTCCATAAACTCCGGATCGGTCTCATAAAGCTTCTGTTCTGCTTTCATAAAAGATTCCTCCTCTTTATTCCAGAAAAAATGTAGGTGTTCTTTTTAACACCTACATTTTATAAGGAATCAAACCCATTGTCTAATACTTGTTTCCAATAGTGAAAAATGCCTAAATAGAATGTTTCAGCGTTTCAATAAAACGGGTGGCTGCACTGGAAAAAATCTGGTTTTTCTTCCAGGCCAGCACCGCCCCCGTCTCAAGGCGGGGTGCAAGCGGTACAAAACGAAGGCCGTCATACTCCATGTCAAGATGGAAGCAGAATGCCGCCCCAACACCGTTTTTTACCATATTGGCAGCGTTGAGCAGTAAGTTAAAGGATGCCGCCACCTCCACTTCCTCATAATCATCACCAAACCAATTCGTCAGTACATTTTTTACATTCTCGCGGCTTGCCATGATCAGAGGCGTCCCCTTCAGGTCTGCCGGAGTCACCGCATCCAGGCGGGCCAGCGGGGAATCCTCTCTCACCAGCAGCTCCCAGTGCTCTTTCTTTGGCATCCGGATAAATTCATACCGTCCAATGTCCACAGGCTCCATCAAAAGGCCCAGATCCAGAAGCCCTTTCTCCATCCTCTCTTTGATGTCGTCCGCATTGGCGCTGTATATCTGAAACTGCACCAGTGGATGGATTTCCCGAAATTCTGCCATTTTCTTGGAAAGATAGGTCATATTCCAGGTTTCTCCACAGCCAATAGCTATCTCACCAGCCAGTTCTTCATCCCTATTTTGAAATTCCTGCTGTGTTTTTTCCGTCAAAGCCACAATCTCCTGTGCCCGCCGCTTCAAAAGCATGCCGTCATTTGTCAGCGTCACATGGTATTTTCCACGGTGAAAAAGCTGAACTCCCAATTCTTCCTCCAACTGGATCAGCTGCCGGGAAAGCGTGGGCTGTGTAATGTGAAGGAGCCTGGCTGCCTTCGTAATATTTTCTTCCCTCGCTACCATCAGAAAATACTTTAAAACCCGAAGTTCCATTTCCTTACTCCTCCTCTCCTTATCCTTGCTTTTTATATTCCAGATAGCATCCTGCTTCATGAGAATATATCACGCCTACCGCCTGAAGATAGGCATAAATAATAGTCGTCCCCACAAACTTCATACCTCTTTTCTTCAGATCCTCGGATATCGTATCTGAAAGCTCTGACCGGGAACATCCTTTTTCATAAATAACAGCTCCATCTGTCCAGTGCCACAGATAGTTCGAAAAGCTTCCATACTCTTCCTGAATTTTCCGGAAGATCCGGGCATTTTCCACCGCTGCCTGGATCTTTCGTCCATTTCGTATAATTCCAGAATTCCGTTTCAGCTCTTCCATCTTCTCCTTCCCATAACCGCATACAATTTCAAGATCGAATCCATCGAAGGCCTTTCGGAACGCCTCCTGTTTGTTCAGCACACATTCCCAGGAAAGTCCGGCCTGAAAGGACTCCAGCACCAGCATTTCAAACAGCTTCTGATCCTCATAGACCGGAACGCCCCATTCCTCATCATGATACTGAAGATAACGCTCATTTTTGGGATTTGCCCATCGGCACCGATGACTCCAAAGCTCCGGAAGCTCTGCCCCCTCCAGTTTAAGAAGTCTGGCCTTTACATGGGTTCCCCCCGCATAGCCTGTCAGGCTTCCATCGCTCCCAATGACCCGGTGGCAGGGAATGATGATAGAGATCGGATTGTGGCCGACCGCCCCGCCTACTGCCTGGCCGGACATGGAAGGTTTTCCCAGTACTTCTGCCGCCTGACGCGCCAGCGCTCCGTAAGTAGTCACCTGTCCGTACGGAATCTGGCACAACAATTTCCAGATTGTCTGTTGGAAAGCTGTTCCTGCGGGAGCAAGCTCAAGCTCACAGATTGCCGGCTTCTCCCCTGCAAAATACCGGTCCAGCCAGTCCTTTGTCTCCGTAAACACAGAAAGGCCGTCCCTTTCCGTCATTTTGCCGGAAAGGGAACCGCCGTAATATTTCTGTCCGGAAATCCAAAGACCCGCCAGTGCTTCTCCGTCACTGGCAAGGGTAAGTATCCCTACCGGCGACCGGTAAGTCGTAGAATAATACATAGTATCCTCCTTTTATTTTCGATTCAATGGCTCTCCATTCTCCCCCTCGTATTGTCTTCCCCAGCCTGTGACTACTGAAAATAACAGAACCAGGAACAACATCATACTATAGAACATACTGCCGCCCACCTGTGTCACCGTAAGCGGTTCGGCCATATCATAGCCTTCCGTCAGAGATGTTCCTATAAATACAAAGACACTCAGGAAAGGCATCACCAGCACGATGGCATTGGCAAACCCATCCAGCAGATTTGCACGTCTGTACGGGTGAAGTCCTACCCTTTTTCCGATTTCATTCTGTATCTTACCAAAAGTAGCCATGGAAGCGCTTGTCACACCCCCAAAGATCAATGTTGTCAGGGATATCCCAAGCATCATCGCGATCTCCGCACCCCTGACCGTCTTTCCAAGGCGGCTTCTCAAAATGCCGTCTGCAATCCGGTCCATAACTCCTGCTGCTGTCAGGACTCCCATGATTCCATATACCGAAAGTACCAGCACTACCGTTGCCATCATACCGCTGATTCCCGAAGTCAAAAAGCCGGCCGGTGCTCCGTCCGAAATAGACAGAATATCTGAAAACTTCAGTATTCCGGACGCCACGCCAAGCACACTTCCAAGGACAAGGCCAACCGTAATAGCCTTATAAATATTCCGGCTTTTCACTGCCACTGCCAGCATGACTACAACCGGGATCAACATGATCAGCGTAGAAGGATCCATATTTTCCGCCAGCAGCTTTTCGCCTCCGTTTCCTCCCGTGCCGCCGCCTCCGAACACCCAGAACAAAACAAAGGAAATAGAGCCCGCAGTCAGAGAATATTTGAGCCTTGTAGCCACGCAGCCTCCCACATCCGCAGTCCCGGGTTTCTTTGTGTACTCCTGGGTCCCTGCCGAAATAATGGTAGTATCAGAAATCGGCGCCAGGTTATCTCCAAAAATCGCCCCGCCTACAATTGCTCCCGCCAGTACCGGCGCACTGCTTCCCAACAGGATCCCTGCCGGATAAAAAATCGGAAAACAGGTAAACATCGTGCCAAGAGACGACCCCGTAGCGGTAGCGATAACACAGACAGCAAAGAAGGTAAATGCTGTAAACAGGCCGCCTTTTACATGAAATGAGTCTGCAAGCCATACAAACCCGGAAGACAGGTTCGCCGTCTTGATCATTTCCGCAAACATGCCGATGATTAAAAGCAGGATACCGATCGGAACCGCCTCGTCAGCCCCTTTATGGACAGCATCCCAGAACCTGTCATAGTGCCCCTTCTTTACAAAGAGCCCGCCGGCCAGCAGCCCCACAAATGCTCCCATTGCCAATGCATACATCTCAAAGGCCTTAAAAATAACAAAGTACAAGACACAAAAAAACAAGAAAATCACAGCCGGCAGAAAGGACATTCCCCAGCCGCCACGAAACTCCAGTCTTTCTTTTTGTTCTGTTCTGCGCTGCTCATCCATATGCGTTTCCTCCTTTTTATCTGTGCTGCTTTTTTACGTTTATCTCTATTCTTCTTCGTTCAGATTCATCCACATAATATTTCTGTATTTTGACCCGATCGTCCGTTCCTGTTCAAAAGGCTCTCCTTCTACCGTTGGATATGCCTCCAGAAACCTGCGGATTTCCATGATTTCTTCCTGTTCAAGCTCGAAAGAGAAAATCTTCAGATTATCTTCCACATGACGGCTGTTTCGTATGCCGATGATCGCAGCACCCACACCTTCCTGACTTAATATATATTTGGATGCCACCTGTGAAATTCCCACCTGATATTTCTCTGCAATTCCCTGCAAAAGCTTCAACAGCTTCTGATAGCCGTCCCATCCCAGCGAATCCTCAATAACCTGCAGATACTTAACCTGGGATCTGGTCTCCGGCTCTTCCATCCTCTTTCCGATCCACCGTTCTGCCAGAAATCCTCCCGACAAAGTACCATAACACAGCATAGGGATCCCCTGGCCTTTACAATATTCCAAATATCCTTTCTCCGGTCTGCGGTCAAAAACAGAATACTGCGTCTGAGTAGTAGTTACCGGAATTCCTGCATCCACCAGTTCTTTCAGATGTCTGGTGTCAAAGTTCGTTACGCTGATATTCCTGATCTTTCCTTTTTCCTTCAGCCTCACCAGGTATTCTGCCGTCTCAATGCAGCCCGGCACCTCGTAGTCCCACCAGTGAAACTGCACCATATCCAGGATCTCCCGATTCAGACGTTTCAGGCTCCGGTCAATAATTTTTTCTGTATATGCAAAGTCTACCTGGCTTAACAGATCAAGATCAGGCACATATTTCGTATGGATCTGGATCTGATCCGGCGAGAGTCCGCTTCCGTGTTTCAATTCCCGGACAAATTTTCCAAGGAACTCTTCCACCCCGGTATAGATATCGCCGCAGTCAAAGGTGGTAAATCCTCTTTCCGCCAGCATATGAAATGCCCGCATCACATCATCAAAATCCAGATCATTTTTAATGCTGTGCCCTTCCGAAAGCTGCCAGCATCCGTTGATCACTCTGTTAATCTGATAGTTCTCTCCTAAGTTCAGTTTCTGCTCCATTTTTCTCGTCTCCTTTTATTCTTGAACCGCGATTTTTTCCACGGTGCATTCGCCATGCCGGAATGTCCTTTTCCCAATCCGTGTGATTTTAAATTTTGCCCCGCAATTAGGATCCGGACAGGCAATCACACTGTCTGACAGCATCCAGTCATTTCCATCCAGCGGTCTTTGTTTGGCCGGAAGCAAAGGAAGAAGCGCCGCCAGTGAATACATGGAAAAGGAATGGGTCTGCGGAAACACTAGGTTTTCGCCGATCACCAGAAAATAATCTCCTTCTTTATGACTGCACACCATTGGCCTTTCAGAGCCAATCACTTCCACCTTCAGATCATATAATGTAAAACTGTCGTCCATCTTTTTCTCCTTTTTCCGAAAAACAAAAAACCTGCCCCTGAATCTCTTCAAGGACAGGTATAAAACCTGCGGTACCACCTTGTTTGGCACGATACTCCGTACCCTCTCATTCCAGAATGCCATCACATTCCTGACCGGATAACGCTGGTCTTATGCGTCTTGGCTACCAGGCTTCCTACCCTTCACCTCGCCCTCCGGGGCCCACTTGCCGCCACTGTCGTCTTTCCGGCTTCCACCCTCCCGGATTCGCTTTAGACCGTTTGACTGCCTAACTTCCCCGTCTTCGGTTTACTTTTGTAGTATAGCATCACAGCAACGCAATTGTCAAACTATTTTTTCCTGATTTCAACACCGTCGCACCGCTTTACGGATTACAGCTCCCGCAGGGATCATAGCCCTGGCTGATCGCTTCCCCCCGGGTACCTTCAAATTCCTGCCGGTTCTGAGGCTTCATATCTCCCACACTGCTGCAGTCTGGTTTATGAAATTTGTGCGTATTGGTATTCAGAATATACGTCTGTGTCTCTTCGCCACTGTCCGCCTGTACATCTTCGTTCCCGCCGCTGCCGCTCCTGGCATCGTCAGCCTCACTGCTGTTGCCCTGGGTATAATCAATCTCAATCCCGGGCTGTACGTTATAGACATAAACATTAAAGGACACGCCTTCGCCTCCGTCTTCTACGGACTCCGCTTCCATCCAGACACCGGAAGCCACAAGATTGTCCCCCTCGAACACCGGGGTCACCCGATACATCACATGGTAATCCGTCTCTTCCACATATTCTGCCACTTCATTTTCGAAGGGAAGCATCCCTTCTGTATTCATATACCGGGTTCCAGTGATCAGATTCTGCTCATTTGCATTTTCTCCGGTCAGCTGATAGCCGATGAGATGGCACCGGTTGTAAAGGGAACCGCCTTCTACATTATCGTACTGGACAGACTGCCATCCGGTAGGCTTCACCTCGCTGATGTTCCCCCGTTCTTCCTTTGGCATCAGATCTGTCCCGATACAGGCCTCAACCGTAGTACACCGCCCCAGCTCGTCAAGCTCCCCGTAGCTTTCATAAGACACCGCTGTCAGCTCTTCCTCTGTAAAGTCCGGTTCGTTTTCCTCTACTTCTATGTAAGGAGAACCCTGATACTCCGGGATTTCTCCCAGTTCTACCTGGGTGACGGATACGGATTCCTCCGGCGCTTCCTCTGTAAATGCCTGTTCGATACCGCAGGCCGTACAGACATTCAGCAGAAGAGTACAGATAAGAAGCGTCAGATATTTACGAAAATGTCCTGTCAAACCGTTCATCCAGCTCCTTTCTGGTCCAGATGCTCTCATCCAGACTTACGATCATCCGTACTGCCAGATCTACAGCCGAGTCAAACCGCTTCATCAGCTCTTCGTTGCTTACCCTGCACTTCGAATTATCTTTTCTCTGATTCAGCAGGCCTTTCATACCGGCATAATGCCCGGTCATCCGCAGTCCGGTGTTGACCAGGTGATACTTAGCCTTTCCGGGCGCCGTAAACAGGCGCTTTATCAGACGCAGCCACTTCAGGGACTTAAGTACGATCTTCCGGCTGATATTCTCATAAAAAGGCCAGATAGCGTCCGCCGTAGCGATATCCACCGGCACCAGACGGGCCAGCGGATAGGAAAAGGGATCCTTCCCGTCCTTACGCATCAGCTTTTTTTCAAACTCTTCTTCGATCTCCAGATGCTGTACACCGCTTTTCTCAATATATTCCTCCACATACGGATGACACTCGCTGTCCAGGATAAAATGGCATACAAAGCCCATCAGATAGGCATACTCCCGGCTGCTCTCTCCTCTCTTACGCACCACTTTCTGGGCGTGCTCGAAAAAGGGCATTGCGGAAATATCATGGAGATGATTTCCATATTTTGTCACCCGGTTCGGCCTGTATGGCTGGTAGAAGAAAAACAGATCCGGCCCCTGCAGTCCGATCCTGTATTGCCGGTAATGTCTTTTCACCGTCTGCTGCAGCGTCTTTGGCAGACGCTCCGCCACTTTCTTCCCAAATCTGTCATGTGCATAAAATGCAGGCATATTTATAATCCCCTTTCTTAATCTGAACCCTTATCTATTATTTGACTGCTGCTGCTTTGTTAAACAATACAAAGCCGATCACGAACATTACCGCGATGATCGCCACGCCGGCATTGGCTACGTTCGTGATCTGTGCCACGATACCCACTAAGGTCGTCCCCATAAAGGATGCTCCTTTCCCGCAGATATCGTAGATCCCAAAATATTCTCCCGACTTTTCTGCCGGAATGATCTTGGCAAAATAGGATCTTGCCAGCGCCTGGATCGCTCCCTGGAACATCCCCACCATCACAGCCAGGAACCAGAACTCCCACTGTTTATCCAGCTGAATGGCAAATAAAGCGATCAAAGTATAGGCTGCGATACAGACCTTGATCAGTTTCGTGGTCTCATACCGTTTGGAAAACCTGGAAAAAATCAGCGCACACGGAAATGCTACGATCTGTGTTACCAGAAGCGCCAGCAGAAGCCCTGTCGTATCCAGTCCCAGGGCGCTTCCATATGCGGTTGCCATCTCGATGATGGTATATACGCCGTCAATAAAGAAGAAAAACGCCAGCAGGTATAAGAAAATCTTCTTTTCCTTTTTGATATCCCTCAGTGTATGTCCCAGTCTAATGAAGCTGTCCTTAATCGGATGCTCCGGCGGCGCCGCAAAATTTTTCTGCCTGTAGTTTTTAAGAAGCGGCAAAGTCATTAAGACCCACCACACCGCATTGATCAGGAACGCCAGCATCATCGCTGTATTCATTGTAATCCCAATACTCTCATACATCAACACAAACACCAGAGAAATGATAAAAGGAATACAGCTTCCGATGTATCCCCACGCATAACCGTGGGAAGACACCTTATCCATCCGCTCCGGCATCGTCACATCCACCAGCATCGAATCATAGAAGATCAGGCTGGCATTATACCCCACTTTTGCGATCACAAAGACTACTAAAAATACGATCCATGACGCAGGAACAGAGAGCGCCGCACAGCCAATTACGCCGATCATCATGAAAAATACAAACAATGGCTTCTTATAATTCCTGGTATCTGCCACCGTTCCCATGGTCGGACCCAAAATGGCTACGATCACTGTAGAAATAGACGCCGCATACCCCCAGTATGCCAGATAATCCACTTCAGAAATCCCTGCATTTCCCGCCAGTGCATTAAAATAAATAGGGATAATGGTGGAGACCAGCAGTGTAAATGCTGAATTTCCCACATCATACAAAATCCAGTATTTTTCCATTTTTGTCAATTTATCATTTCCCATAGATACTTCCTCTTCCTTCAGACTTTTTTCCAATCATACCTCTGTCCTGTAAATGCAGGATCATTTTCTTGTAAAATACGAGTTAATTTTCCAGATCCTTTCTCCCCAGCCGTACATCCTCCATATGGGCTGCAAGCTCCTCATCCAGATGGTCGAACAGGAAATTACGGCTGCTGCCATGCCGCTCCAGATACTCTTCCCGCAGCTGCTGTTCCATAATCTTTACATCCTCCCGGAACTCCCTTGCCGAGATCAGAGTTCCCCCCTGCCCCAGAGTGACCACCTGCTCCACACCATCAGAGGTCACAACCGTAACATGGTATTTCCGCCCGATCTGATGGACCACCTTCTCGATGTACTGGTCCGCCGTCTCGGCCTCTTTCGTATAGACCACATGGATATTGTGGTATTTCATGATCTCCAGGTGTTCTCCTTCCACCTGATAGGCATCATACACCAGGATCACCTGGCAGCCCCGGTATCCCTGATAGTTGCAGAGCACATCCATCAGCTTGTGCCTGGCCCCCTCGATATTGACCTTTGCCAGTTCTTTTAAGTCTTCCCAGGCAAAAATCACATTATAACCATCGACCAGCAGATATTCTGTCTCCGCCGGATCCTTCTTTTTCTTTTCTCCATCATCCAGGCTCCGGACCTGCCGTTTCCAGCCATCCTGCCGTTTACGCTCCACTTTTCCGTAGGTACGGATAAAGATTTCTTCCAGCTCTTTTTCTTCCGCACCCCAGGCAGCGGTCTTTCGTCTCTCCATCGTCCGGCCTTCTTCCGGCCCCTTCGGTTCCCTCCCAAGACAGCTTGGCAGATGCATATGCTCCGGTACCTCCTGCCATGGCACGTAGTATCCTGCACCATGAGAGCAGAAGACAGAACCGGACGGATTTTCCTCATCCCGGTCCGGATCATAGGCCGCCGCCTTGATCACTTCTTCCTGGCTCTGACACTGATCATATCCCGAGAAGGTACAGGTCAGGTGCCCCATTCCTCTGGTGTAAGCCGCTACTTCCCGGGGATACTCCCGCATGGTCGCCACCGGAGCCCGGCCTTTTAAAACCGTCATCTCCTGTTCCTGTTCCGGCAGTCCACATTCGCCGCCCATGTTCTGGATATCGGTCAGGGCTCGTCCGGTCATTTCCGTGGGTACCTCCAGCAAAAATTCATAGTAAGGCTCCAGCAGGATACTCTCCGCCTGCATCAGCCCTTGCCGAACTGCCCGGTAGGTTGCCTGTCTGAAGTCCCCGCCTTCCGTATGCTTCAGGTGGGCCTTGCCGGACATCAGCGTGATCTTTATATCTGTAACCGCGGCTCCGGTCAGTACGCCCCGGTGAACCTTCTCTCCCAGATGGGTCAGGATCAGCCGCTGCCAGTTCAGGTTCAGTTCATCCTCACTACAGGCGCTTTCAAGCACCAGACCACTGCCCCTCTCTCCCGGCTCCATCAACAGATGGACTTCCGCATAGTGACGCAGCGGCTCGAAATGCCCCACGCCCTCCACCGTATTCTGGATAGTCTCTTTATACACCACACGCCCGGCATCAAAGGTGACATTTACGCCAAACCGCTCCTGGATCAGGCTTTTCAGGATCTCAATCTGCACTTCTCCCATCAGCCGTACGTAAATCTCACCTAACTCTTCTTCCCAGACTACCCGGAGCATGGGTTCTTCTTCCTCCAGCCTTCTTAGGTTCTGGAGCATCTGATGGACATCACACCCGGACGGAAGCTGTACCTTATATTCCAGCACCGGCTCCAGAGCCGGATCTTCCGCATCTTCCTCCCCGCCCAGGCCTTCACCCGGCCAGGCATGAGTAAGCCCTGTAAGCGCACAGACCATTCCCGCCTGGGCTTCCTGGAGCATCTCATACTTTTCTCCGGAATACAGACGGATCTGATCTACTTTTTCTTCCCATGGCTCTTCCTTTTGATCCATGCCGTCCAAAAGATCCTTGACCTTCAGCTTTCCGCCGGTAACTTTGATGTGAGTCAGCCGGGTTCCCTGGCTATCCCTGGAAATTTTATATACCTTCGCCCGGAAATCCCCCGGGTACTCTTTTTCTTCCGTATAGGCCGCTATTCCATCCAGCAGCGCTTCCACTCCATTGATCTTAAGCGCTGAGCCGAAATAGCAGGGGAACACCTTCCGCTCCCGGATCATCCGCCGGATCTCTTCTGATCTGACCTCTCCTTCCTGCAGATAATGCTCCAGCACATTTTCATCGCAGACGGCCAGCTCCTCCAAAAACGTTTCCCGGTACTGATCCCGGCCAAAGTCCACGAAGCCTTCACCAAGCTGGTTTTTTAGTCCGTTCATCAGCTTCTCCCGGTCCGTTCCGGCCTGATCCATCTTATTGACAAATAAAAAAGCCGGGATATTGTAGCGCTCCAGCAGCTTCCAAAGCGTCCTGGTATGCCCCTGCACGCCATCCGCCCCGCTGATTACCAGAACCGCATAGTCCAGTACCTGCAGGACACGCTCCATCTCTGCTGAAAAGTCCACATGCCCCGGAGTATCCAGAAGCGTAATCTTACTGTCCTTCCACTCCATCTGTGCCTGCTTGGAAAAGATGGTGATCCCACGCTTCTTTTCCAGCTCGTAGGTGTCCAGGAACGCATCCTGGTTGTCCACCCTGCCGGCCTTACGAATGGCTCCGCTTAAGTAGAGAAGCGCCTCTGAAAGGGTCGTTTTCCCGGCATCCACATGGGCCAGGACGCCAAGGGAAATCCTTTTTACCCGCTCTTTTCCATTTGTAATTTCTTTATTTTCAGACGTATTTTCCATGAAAATACCCCTTTCTGTTCGATAATACAATTTTTATCATATCACAGAAAGGGGGAGAAGTCGATAAAACATTATTTTCTTAAGCCGTATCAATTCTTTCACCAATTCACGGGCTCTTGTTTCTTTAATCCCGAGGACTTCTGCTATCTCAGCTATTCTATATTCTCTGTCCGCTCCATATATTCTATTATTTTTTCTAGCTGTTGTCTGGTTTTATTTGTAAGTTTTTTTTATCAGCACTTTTTATCAACACTTTTTTACAAACGACAATTTTTATTTTGCCACAATATCAAGTAATAATTTCAAGCTTTGTATGTCGTATCATACCACTTCAGGAAATCACCAAATAGCTTTTCTTCCGCTTCGGCTCTGGCTTTGGCCGCATCATCAATCTGGTCATAACCACCCAGATAATAGCATTTTTGCTTAAACATGATCTGGGCAATCCATTTATGGCGTTTCTTATTGTAATAGACCCCTCTCACTCCGCTGGTATTGTTTTTATACATAACATCAGGCTGGAGCATTTCCAGACAGGTTCCGTCTGCGTAATGGAGATTCTTCTGAGGATTACGAAGACACCCACAGCTTCTGGTCCATCCGTTTTGAAGATTGGACTGACGTACATCCAATTCTTTTCCACAATCACATCTGCAATGCCAGAAATGAAATCCCTCCTCTTTACGGGCATAAGACAGAACGGTCAACGCCCCAAAGCGTTTTCCCACCCAATCTTTTAAGGGTGGTCTTTTCCCGCATCCGCAACTTCTTACTCCGCCTGTGATCAGTCTCCGCTTTGTTGTCTCTATTTCTTTCCCACACTCACATTGACAGAGCCAGAGAGGATTCCCGTCTTTGGCTTTATTTCCAGACAGGCCTTTGACAATTAGTTTCCCGAAATGATAGCCCGTTAAATTTTTAACTCCTTCATAAGGAGACGGTTCACAACCGCAACTAAAGATTACGCCTGTCTTTAACCTGCGGCTTTCCACCAGGATTTCATTTCCACATTCACAACGGCAACGCCACACCACTGCGTTCCGCTTACGCTGTTCTGTTCGTTCCAGAACTGTCAATTTCCCGAAGTGCTTTCCGGTCAAATCTCCCCCTTTCAAAGCATCACCTCCATCAATTTCTGGAAATATTTCTCCAAAAAGGGATTTTCTTAAACATTTTTACCGCAATTCTTTCTGTATTCCTGTAAACGACGGTAAAAAATTGCCTCCGTCATACCGCTTTGTTTTATGGCTTCTTTTTCAGTAATTAACCTATTCTCCAATGCGTTTACAATGTCTACAAAATTATCCGGTGGCTCCACTTTGGACCGTTCGGATTTTATGCTTTTCGCTTTTACCGCCACAGACCGACTCTCCTCCAACAGTTGTACAGTCTTTTGGGTATAACGGCATATATAATCCGGCACCCCGTCATAGCTTCCGGTTTCTAACAATGCACATGCGGCACAGGTATTGCAGACTTCGCGCAGAGTACATTTCCCACACTTTTCGCTTGTCCTGATTTCCTCTGTTTTATTGATAATCTGATTCCAGGATTGTATAAATCCCTTTTCAAACGCATTGATAGACGGTTCATTCAGCATGACGCACGGTGTCATATTCCCCAGCCAGTTAATAATAAAAGAACTGCGGCCAGCCCGGCATCTGACGGAAAGATCCGGATCTTCCAAAGAAGAACTTTTTACCATATTCAGAATTTCTTCTCCGTACACTCTGAACTCATCTTCTGTAAGTGAAGATTTTAATATCTTCACTCTGGCCCGTGCGGCCTCTTCAGGTCCTAACCTTGTATCATAATGAAAACCGGATTTTCGTTCCCTGCCTGCGGGATACATATAAGTATCTATATGTATTGGAGCATCTAATTGTTTTGCCGTCTCTAAAAGCTGCGGTATATCTCTCCTGTTCTCTTTTGTAAGACTTCCATTGATCTTTACATCAACGCCACGCTCACGAAGCAGGCGGATTCCTTTCACTGTTCGCTCATATCCTGCCCCAAAATGACATAAACGTTCATAACTCCCGGCATCTTTGCCGTATAGTGTGATATTTAACCGCCTGGGCCGATATTCTGCAAAAAAGTCCGCCCACTCTTCATCGATCAATGTTCCATTGGAATTCACTGTCACAATCATCCCCATTTTCTTCAATTCACAGTAAATTCTGCGAAAATCAGAGTGTAACAAAGGTTCACCGCCTGTCAAAAGAATAAACAAGGTTCCTGCATCTCTCATTTGGTTTGCAAGTTCAAGCCATTCCTCGCCGCTTCTGATACGGCCTTTCTGTTCCATTTCTTCCCTGCCAAGACGCACATAACACATATCGCAGTTCATATTACAAAGGGGCAAAAGTTCCAGTGAGCCACCAAGCGGTATTCTCTTTTGTGTAGCTGTATTACATAATCTTTCTTCAACCCGAAGGGCGTTGCTCATTGCATCCATCAATAACACCACGCTTCTCTAAATCTGAAAAAAAGAGCCAGCTCGCACTGGCTCTTAAATAATGAAAATATGTATATTTATGAATGATTCGGGCGCTCATGAGTGTGAATACTGTCCATAGTCGATACATGAACATCATCAAAATTATAGACAGGTGTTGCCGAATGCACTTCCCAATGTCCACCTGTAGGAAAAGGTCCCCACCAGTCTGTAACCCACTCTCTATCTACTACAAAAGCATTTGCCTGTGGCTGCGGCGAATCCTGTCCCGTCACAGAAAAAGAATGTCCGCATGCATCGTTTGTATATTTATATTCATCAACATCTACATCATATTGACCATTGTGATTAGTATCCATAAATACCTCACCGCTAATATTACAGTTACCATAATAGCACGCTGCCACATATTCATTCGGCGTAAACTGCTGAACATCAATCCTTGGCTCTCTCCACATTTTCTTCATTTTCACTCTACCTCCTCTAAAATCTCATATTTCAACGATTCTTCTATAAAACGCTCTGTGGAATTTCTGATTATTTTTTCTGTCGCATCATATCTATCAATACCTATACGTACAATATCCTCAATTGTTTTTGGCTCTTCAAATGCTTTCCACAAAAATATCGCTGTCTCATTCGGGGCCATCACCGCATTTGAAAATATACTATCCGAATCAACCGGAACGATTGCATATTCACCGGCAATCTCTCTGAGGATATATCCAGGTCTGATACGATATTTCTTCTGTTCTTTTTTCATACTGTCTTTGCTGAAATATTCCGCAAATTCTTTCTCGGACAGCTTTGCAATCTCGTCACCGCTCAGCCCGCCCACATTCCGGACAAAGTGGTACTCAGGTCGTTTATATTGCTTCACTTAACACCCTCTTCTCATGCCTTTCATCTGAACCCGTGCCCAGAGACAGGTAATATTCTCAAATAGTACACCTTTTGACAGCTAATCTACGGTACAAATTATACTGGAATTGTTTCTATAAATCAAGGCTTTTTTCAAAAAAACTTACTATACCAAAAATGAAATTTTAAATTCCGCCTCCCCTAGGGGCAGTAG